>Ga0194116_10002552_pt1 | contig 23289 bp, 18 predicted proteins | sample TA2MahsurfametaG_4_FD_148617 | JGI IMG/M metagenome (GOLD analysis project Ga0194116, IMG submission 148617) | Freshwater microbial communities from Lake Tanganyika, Tanzania - TA2015008 Mahale S9 surface | ecosystem: Environmental > Aquatic > Freshwater > Lake | place: Tanzania: Lake...
GGGGTTTGGGGATTGGGGATTGGGGATTGGGCCCAATCCCCAATCCCCAATCCCCAATCCCCAATCCCCAATCCCCAATCCCCAATTTTTTTTAAACAACTGACTTAATTATTATCTCATTATTTTATTAATATAAAGAAATAAATCCCAATTATTTTCAATTAAATATTTATTTGATAAAAACATTAAATATTAAATTTTTCTTAATTACCCAAAATTATTTAAATTTATTAAAAAATTTATTTATTAAAGACATAATTAAATTCAAATTATATAATTTATATTAAAGTCATAAATTTAATTTCTTATGCATTTTGACCCTTTTAAATATTTTGGAAAATTAAATTTTTTGAAAAATAATTAAATTTCAAATAATTAAAAAATATCTTCAATATTTGGTAGATCTTTCGATACACATCACGTAATAAGAATCTAACATACAAGAAAAATGAAAGGTAAGACAATAAAATAAATAAGCTTAAAATAGTTAAAATTAACTCAAAATCATAAAGAAAAAATATTTTTAAATTCTTTTGCCTAGGCCTGATTTTAAAATGCCATTTTTATATGAATTTGGCAAAAAATAATACCAATTTTTGCTTTTTTTCATTTTTTTTTATTGATTTCTCAAAGAAAAAATTTTGCATTTTTTATTTTCTCAATAAAAAAAAAAGAAAAATTTTACGTTCTTTTATTATTTTCAATACTTAGAAATAAACAGAATAAATTTCAGGCAAAGACAAGTTGATTTTTCAAAGCCGCTTCAAATAATAACTGATGTCAATGAAGTCTCTAAAAAAGAAGACATTATCGGAAACTCTAATGGAATAAATGGCGAAAAAGATTCCAAATCTGTAGTTGACTATGAAATTAAAAAGATCATTGAGTTGTTTGATAAGAAAAAAACTATTGTTATTCCAAGAGCTGAAGATTTTTCTAAAAAGTCAGCTCCTGTTCAAAACACTGAGAGTGGAAATTTTTCCACATTAAATTTATCCTATAAACAAACTGAATTTATCAGACCCAAACATTTTATTGTTTATTCAGAGAAAAATAGGCTTGAACCTAATGAGAAAGATTATGAAGCATCTATTTCAGACATCAACTTTTTAACCTTTGAAAAATTTTTTATTAGTATTGAACAGCTGGAAAAAATTATTTCTGCTCTAGAAAATGACATTAATAAAGGAGAAATGATCCCTCCTGAAAGAGCTAAAGAAATCATTGCAAATATTATTCCTGATAAAAAAGATCATATTGATAAAGTTTACAAGGTATCTAAAATTTTCTCATTTTTTTTTTTCAAATGAAGATTTGTACTTTCTTTTCCCTTAAATTTTCTTTTTTCTAGTAAGTTTTTAAAGTAAATTTTATTCTTAAAGAATAGAGAACTTTTTTCTAAATTTTATTAAGTTTTTTCATTTGTTTTGAGTTTTCTAATTGTTGGGAATTTTTTCTTAAAATTTTCTTTTAATTTTATCCTGTTCTCCAATATTCATTCTAGTTTTTTTAATTCAAATAAAATTTTAATTTTTCTTTGACTATTTTTCCTTCCTTTTAAATTTGTATAAAATCCAAAAAAACTTAAAGCTTTGCTTATATTTACCCATTTTTTTTAAACATAAATTTGAATTTCAAAGAAAATTTCCATTTTTTCTCTTCATTTTTGCTTCTAAAATTGCTTTATTAATATGCTGATATCATTAGCAAAGAAAATTTTTTACTTTCTAAAATTTTAAAAGGTCATATGACATATATTTATTCTTCTGAAATTTAATATCTTTAATTAGAAAAAATTTTGTTTAAATTTTATTAAATTTAATTCTTTTCTTAAAGGATATTATTGTTTAATAAATTAAGAAAAAATTTAAACATTTGAGAGAACTTTTTACAATATCAGTCCTCCTTTAGATTTAGCTAAAACTTTTAAACTATTAAAAATTCAAGGAAAAAATCTTTTTACAATTAATCAAAAAATCAAGTTCTAGTTTTTTTTATTGTTCAGTATAATTCATAACTAGTTTTTCTAAAGTTTAATTATACTTAAAAAGAAAATGAAGAGGTTAAAAATCTTAAAAATTAGTAATTCTCCTTTTTTTAAATGGTTGTTGGTAATTTTAAAAAACTTTATACGATTTTTTTGGCTTAAAAAAGAAAGAAGCTTAAGATTTCTTTTTCTCTTTAAAAATGAAATTTTTTGGATTTACTTTACAATGATAAAAACATTTTTCACTTTTTTATTTTCAAAAACCTTAAATTTAAAAATATCTTTAAAATTATCTTCATCTTACTTTTTCAATTGAAAGTCGCTAATTACATTTTTTGATCAGCTTATTCCTCTCTGTGTATTTTTATTTATTTAATTTTAATAAAATAAGAATTTATAAAAATTCATTTAAAATTTGCTAAAAAATTTTAATTTAATCATTTAAGGATATTTTAAATAAAGCCAAGTTGTCTAACATTTTTTAGCAAAAAAAACTTTGTAAACTAACAATGTTTTTTTCTTTTTTAAAACTTATATTTGTATTATTTTATTTTTTACCTATTTTCATTATTTTCAAGCTTTTTCCCTCTTAAATAAAAAATTTATTAAATTTATTTTTAATTGTTTTATTAAATTCTTCTTAGTCTTATTTTATGTTAACATTAAATTATATAATCATACCACACTACAGAATTTTCGGCTTTTTTAATTGGATTTTTTACTAATTATTGAGTTTGTTTTTTTTTTTAAATTTAAACTTAATTAGTATTGGAGTATAAGAAGAGAAGAATATAAAAAATCCCTACTCAGAAAATTTTGGAAGGATCAAAAGCACACTGATAAATACATAAAAACAACTTTCAGAAGAAGGGAAAAAGAGAGAATGAAAACTAGAAGAAATAAAAAAAATGAGCAAGAAGGATTGATAAAAGTAATCATCAGTTTGTTATGCTTTTCTTATTTTATTTGTGAAATTATCAAAAAGATTTAAAAATAAACTTTTAAAGCTAAAAGAAATACGTGACTCAACAAGAAAGTATTTAGTAGAACTACTCAAGGTAATGCAAGAGAGAGAAAATGTTAAAAAACTATTCACTGAACTTCTTCAATTGGAATTTGAAGCAGAAGTGAACAGCATAATGAAAAACGATAAAACAGGAATTGATAAAAAAATTAAAGATTATTTAGATAAATGCCAATTTACAAAATACAAACCTACTAATAAGCCTTCAAATAAAAACATTCAAATTTCAAATGATGAAAATATTCCTGTTTCAGATCAAAATATTCCTAAAGGATACCAAGCTAACGCCTCTAGAATAAAACATGGAGACTCAATAGCAATGAAGGATATATCAAATTTGCAATCAATTAAATTAAAAAACGTTGTAACTAATATTCCAAATGGACAAGTAAACGCACCAGCTCGAGCTGCTGCAACAGTAAGGAATTTTAATAAATATAATTTTTCAAAGCTTAAAATTTTCTTTTATGTTTAGATTTTGCTAATTAACATGATTTAATTCAATATAAAAACTTATTTTCTTCACAAATATTAAATGCTTAGTCTTTCTAATTGAGTTTTTTATGTTTTCTTTTAGAAACGCAAGCCTACTAAGCTTCATCCTACGATAGAAGAATCCCTTCCTAAAATTAATGAAATAATGAACTTAGTTGAAGAAGAAAAAGAAAAAACAGAAATAAGTTTAATTCATAGGCTGAGGCTGAATAGACTCGGTAAATTAGTAATTGACCGTTATATAAAAAGCCCATATTCAACTAATCCTTTTGATAATAGCTTTGATAATATATATAATAGAATGCAAAAATACGACGAAGATTTAGGTAATTATAATATATTTATTTATTATTTAAATTTATTAATATTAAAAAGCGTTTTTCTTATAAAAAATTTTTATAAGAAAATTTTTAATTATTTTAGCTGAATTTGATGATGGAAAAAGAAAATTTGATTGCTTATTTAATCAATTTATTAAAAGAAAATATTCTGGTATAGATCTCATTTCTGATTCTGAAGATGAAGGTTCTATCTTTCAAAATCAGCTTAAAAATTTCAATAATTCCTTTAAAAACTTTATTAAAAATAAACGGGCAAGTCCTGATAATTAAAGAAAATATTATCCTAATTAATTAAATTTCAAAGGATTAACTTGGCTCTGATATTATTATACCCAAAAAATAATCTAGCTAAAAATCAATAATGATAATCATTTATTTTTATATAAAATTAAGTAAGAAATTTTAAATATCAACCTAATATAAAATAATATAAGTACTATCTTTTTAATAAATTCCTCTATTTATTATAAATATAACTCTAATTTTTTATAATTATTTATTATATATTCAATAACAAAAAAAGAATCTGAATCTTATTATTTATTTAAATTCGAATATTAATAAAAATATAATTATTTAATGAATTTGTATAATATAGAATTTTTCAAGATTTTTAAATTTATAAACATAAATATAAAGATTTCCACTCTATGGTTTAATAAATAATCCCAACAAAATAAATTTATACACTTTGATATAATTAAATTTAATAACTTTATTCAGAATGAAAATTTTTATAATTTTCCGATTTTATATTATTTTTAATTATCAAAGTCTTTTATAAAAGAGCTTTCTTCTATAATTGAAGTAAATATTGTTGGAATATTCATCTCAGAAAGAACATCTAGATTTATTGCAGAGAACAAAAATGATTTGTTAATCACAATATCGTTTATTGTGGGTCTCAATTTTAATCCGTTTGTATAACATTTATCATATTTTAATTCAATTTCCATATATTGTTCTATGGATTCTATATCCTGGACTTGCGAATCTTTTAATATTTCAATTTTATTAAGATCACTTAAAGACTTTGTATTTTTCAAATCATTGGAAACAAATAGTTCTGACTTTCTGAAAGATGGAACCCAAATGCTTCTTGATTCCAAATTGGATTCAATACCACAATTATTTTGTTTTAATTGCTAAATAGGAAATAATTAAAATTAAACTGAAAAAACATTTATCTTTTAAAATTTCCTTACTGGATATAGTCTAGCGAAGATATTATATATGCTCATATTTTTTGTCTCATGAGCTTCTAAGCCATCAAAGCCTATTTTATTTAATAATATTTTTTCCAAATTTCCATTTAATTCTGAAATGATAATTGTATTATTGCCATCGCCTGTTAAAATTAGATAGAATTTATTGTTTAATTCAGGATGAATTAAAACCTCAATATTACCCTATTTTGAAGAAATTAAAAGAGTTTTAAATTTCAATTAATCTTTTTACCTCAATTCTATTATACATAATATTGTTAAAAATTATTGATTGGTTATTGATAAATTTCAAATTCAAATTAAGCAATGTTGAAATTAAATTTGGATCGATTGAAATTCTTTGTAAAAAGTCTTTTATTTTGATTGAATTAATATCATTAATAATTGAATCAATTAGATTTATATTATTAGATTGATCTGAATTTTTAGTGGTATTTATAAAATGCGCAATTGTCCTAGTTAATCTCTTAGAAAATTTAAAATTATTAAAGAATAAAAAATCAACTAATTCAATTATGAAACTTGTTTAAAAAGAAAATTTATGTTTTATTTAAACATACTTTTATTTTATCGAAATCTAAGTTCTTTATCAAATCCCCATTTATATTAACATCTTTATTGTTATTTGCATTTAGAAGACTATGTAATACCAAGAAATAGTTGGCATTTTTTTCAAAATTTTCAACGTTTAAACAATAATTCGATTCTCCACCAGCAGCAGGATCGAAACCTGCAACAAGCTCACAAGCATTCTTTAATTTCAACATAGAAGAAGAATTAATTTCTAAACTACATTTGAATTTTTTCATATTTGTTGATTTTAAATCGTATTTGGATATATAATTAGAGTTATTAGTGTTTTCATTTGCTGAGAAACTAAAAATATTTTTATTTGAATCGTATTTGACAATTGATCCAACTTCGCCTTTTATTAAACTTTGAATAGTGTTTGTATTATTATTTAAATTCATGTTTTCTCCTTGCTTTACTTTGATACACATTTTTTGATATCTTTCTCCAATTTTATTTTCTAATTTTGTCCATTTAAATCCTAAGGATTTTTTAAGTATATCTAAAATATAGGAGTTTACTTCAAAATTCCCATTCTTCAATTCATAATATAGGTCTATATAAATTTCTTCACAGAAAAAGTTATTTAATATAAACTTCAAAAATGCACTTGCAAAAATTTCAAATTTTTCATATTCTAAACAAACAATATTTTTGATTAAAAGTCTCAAATAATTATCAAATAAAGAATCATATTGTATACAGCAAATCGCCAGCATTTTATTATTTTGTAAATCATTTGCAATAAGGACTTTTGGCCCAAAGCCTTTAATATAATCTAAGATATTATCTTGTAATTTAAATGCTATTTTCTGTTCATGATTTATTTCAGAAAAAAACTGAGAATATCTAATCTGGAATTCTTCTATTTCTTCACTAGCAAATGCTATAGAGAAATTAAAATTAGATTCACATAATTGAGTATCATTTTGTTTAATAACACTACCTAATTTAACTTCGCTGTTTTTCATTATTATTGATTTTGCTTGTTTAAGAGAAGTATGTATAAATCCACTTTCGACAAGTATGTTTCCATTTATATTTTTTGCAATATTTATATCCAAAGGAGGAGTTGCAGGAGTTAACTTTCTTTCTGAAGTATTTATATTTTCAGAGGTGTTCTTTTTAAATCGAATTTCTTCTTCTGTTGATTTCTTAAGATGGTTTTTTACTTTTAGTGAAGATTCATCATTTGCATCTTTAAATTGATCTGTTAATAAGTTTATTAACTGACTTGATCTATTATTACTTGAAATATCATTATTGTAGATCTTAAAAGCTTGTTTATTTCCATTTGAAATATCTTGCCTGTTCGATATTTTGGAATAAATGGATTCTTTTTCTTCCAATTCTTCCAATTCTGCCTTGTTAGTTTTGAAGAAAGAATTGTTTTTTTCTTCATATTCTGTTTTTATATGTTGGATCCTACTTAAATTCTCATTGAATTTCACATCAGGATGAGTATCAATGTTCTTTAAATCCACAATATTTTTAGTACTAAGTATTAAATTTTCTTTAGAGAAAGAATTTTTATTTTCTTGGTCAAATTCATCATAGATATCATCTTGAATCTCAATAATTTCTATACAAATTTTTTATCAATGTATTGAATTATGTTATTCATAAAATGAAAAAAATAAATAGCTTTTATTAAATTTATGAATTTTCTTTACTTTTTTTATTTATTTGATAAATGCTCTTTTCTGTTTTATTTATATTACTTCTTTCCAAATTACTATTATTATCATTGTTGAATTCATCATATTTATCGAACGCATCTTCGTAAGCGATTGAAACTTCATTTTGCATTTTAGAATAGTCCTTATTTTTATTTTTCTCAATTAAATTTACTGGTTTATCGACTTTTGATCTTTGATATTCTGGTTTCTTATTACTTGTATTTAATCTGGAATTTTCTATATGTTGTAAGATACTATTTTTTTTCTCAGTTATGCTTTTATTAGTAATTTCATCCAATTTACTATAGCTGCTTTTTTCAACGATATGGTTTTTATCATGTATATTTCTACTACTCGATTCATCATAATTCTTAATATTAATTTTTCTAATTTTTTCAGATTGGTTGTAATTTGAGTTTATAGATTTATTTATAAATTCTGTGTTATCATCTTTTACTGATGATTTAATTTTATAATTTTGTTTCGATTTATGTAAATATTCTGATTTTGAATCATTTAGATTTTCTGATACAAAGGATGCATATTCATCTAACATGAATTTAAAAAGTTAACCCTGGGATTTTATTAAAAAAATATATTTTAATTAATATAAATAAATACTTGTTTCTTCATTTCTATTTGTATTTAGCTTTTTATTCGAATTCGCAGCATCAATGAATTCTCTCGTCATGTTGCTTCTGTTGTGAGGAGTTGCTAAAATGCTCCTGTTTATCATATTTTCAAAATCATCTTTATTATTAGTTAAAGCAATTCTATCTGATTCAACTTTCACTTTTAATTTATCAAGTTTATTTCGAATAAAAGAATCTTTACATAAAATTTCTCTTTCATCGTTTATATTATCTTTTTTTTCTTTGTTTTTGTTATTATTACTAAATCCATAATTATTACTATTTTGATCGATAAAACTTTCTGTATATTCTTTTTTTATGCTTTGATTCAAAGAAGGGTCTTTATTTTTACTTAATTTAGAATTATTATTATCATTCTCAAATTCATCTATATTATAAGTATTCGATATTTTGCTATCTTGACCTTTATTTTTTTTCTCAGAAAATTGATAATTCTCATAGGTATTTTCTAATTTGCTTTTAGTTTGATCTATTCGTGAAGTATCTTTTGACATCGATTTGCTAATATCGAATTTATTTATATTCAAGTTATTGATTTTATTTCTTTCTCTTGCATCATTGTTAGATTCTAAATTAGATTCATTTTGCTTTAAAATCGATGATTTATTTTTAATTTTTTCTTTATTATTTTCTTGTTGAAGACTTGATCTCTGTTGTTTAGAAGTGTCAGCACTAAATTCTGAATTATCAATGAAATTTTGTTTATTATTTTTTTGCATTTTTTCCAGCATATTACTTTCATCTTTTTTTGTATCATTTATACTTTCATTGATATTCTTGACTTCTCTATGTTTTTCATTTTGTTTATTTTCACTCACCACAGAAAATTTGCTAAAATCTTGATTATCAAATTCCTTTTTAAATAATTTATTTATGTTGTTTTTTTTTTTGTCATTCCTTGATTGATCGTTTTCATCTAAGAAATTTTTGCTTTTAAATTTTGTATTATTTAAAGAAGAAGTTTTGTTCTTATTAGATTCGTCATTTGCAATGTCTATATTTGTCAAACTCTCATCTTCATAATAAATGTTTTTAGTTTTAATATTGTTCTTAGTCTCAATCATACTTTCAGTTTTCTCAAATTGATTAACTCTGAACATTTCATCTCCTGCATATTCATCGCCTTTCAAATTTGAATCTTCAATTTCAAATCTTTTGGATTTTGAAGAAGAACAAGATCTTTTTCTACTTTTCTCAGCTGACTTAATTTTCTCTGAATGATTGAATTTTTCAAGTTTTTGAGAATCATTTTTTATAAAGGATTCATTTGAATTGTAATCATTCTGCTTATTTATCAATAGGCTATTCGTCTTTTTGCCATTCTTATCTTTTAAGTTTTGCTGAGTAACTAATAGTTCATTATTTTCATTATTTGTTTCATGTGGTTTTTGTTCTTTTACCAATAGCTCATTTTTATTTATTATTTTTTCAATACTCAAGTCATCCTTATCTTTTTTAATACTTACATTATTAACATCACGAGTTGTTGCAATTAAATGTGATTTAGACTTATCAATTCCGCTCTCTTCCTTTATAATCTCCAAATTTTTTTCTTTTACAAGTAAGTTATAATTATTTTCATTTAAAGTGCTCTCAATTTTGGGTTTATCAAATTCGAAGTCATAATTAATTTCATCTTCAATATCGTCAAATGCTTTTTTATTTTCATTATTTTCACTTTTTAAATTGTGTTTGCCAAAGTCTTCCTCTATTTCATTATAGACTTCCTCTGTATTATTATTTAATTTAGAAAGGTTATCGAGAAAATCCATTTCTTTAAATTTATTAATGGAATTTTCTTTTGTTTTCTCATTTTTTTCTTTTTTAATATTTTTGCTTCTCCTGCTACTGCTTGATGAACTTGATGAAGAGGAAGAAGAACTTTTTCTTGATTTTTCATTTTGTTTTTTGGCAATTTTACTAGAAATTTTAGAACTTTTATTTTTTGTTGATATTGAATGTTTTTTTGATTTTAGATTTACACTATTTGTATTGTGATTATGAATACTTTCTTCTATAATATCTTCTTCATAATCATAGCTATTTGTTTTATTTTCTTTATAATTATTCTCTTTCTCTTCATCTTCTTCAAAATCAAATTTGTAATTGTCATTGAGATTCTCTTCTATAGATTCTTCGTTTTCAAAATTATACATTTTATTTTCAGAGTATTTGCTTTCTTCAAAATTTTTCTTTGATTTAGTTAGATTCTTAAGAGAAACTTTTGAAGAGTTTTTAATAGATTGATTTGTAATGAGTTTAGAGTCTTTATTCATCGAATCATCAATTACTATTCTTTTATCAGGATTAGAAACAATATTATTCAAAGTTTTTAAATCATTAATTTTATTGTTATCAGTTTCTATTCTTTTACTTATATTGCTATACTCTCCCATTTCCGATTCTTTTATGCTTAACCTACTTTCTTTTAGTTTTTTTTTGGTTGAATTATGTTCTTTATTTTTTAAGGTATTATATTCATTATTTGATTCTTCATTCAACAAACTACTTTTTTGATTATTTATTTGGCTTAAATTCAAGTTTCTAGAATTGTGATTGTTATTCGCTTTATTCAAGTTAATTTGATTGTGGTTTAATAATTCATTTGTATTAATTTTGTTATATGCTATCGAGCTGTGTTGTGTTTTGGCAGATCTTTCTCTAGATTGATTTATGGAAGAATTCTTATTTAAATTATTGGTACCAGGAATCTTCAAATTAAAATTCAATAAATTATCATTATTATTGAATTGAGGATGGAAATTTGTATCTTTAAAAATTATTTTATCATGAATTGACTTCTTCCTACTTTCTTGTACATAATTATTATTAATTACATTAATATTATTTATACCATAAAAATTTTGATATTTCCCTATATTTCCAAAGCTATTATTGTTGCCTTCTAAAAAATTATCAAAATGCATAAATAAATTTCTTTACAAAATATATATAATGTAAAAGAATTTTAAGAAAGTAAAAATACTTTTTCTTTGAGTTATAGAAGAGTGAGGTCTAGAATCGGGTTTTTTTCCATTATTCTTCGGAGGAGAATAAAGTCTAATAACTTTTTCGACTGCTTTTTTAAAGTTAGTGTTATCTAAATTCGAGTTTTTACCAGAAGCTGAATTACCAGTTCTATATTTGGGTGAACAGCTTCGAGCATTTTTACGATCATGTTTTTTCCCTTTTATATTGTAGATATGGTAAAAAATAAAATCTTGCAAAATCAAAAATTGGGCTTGTCTTATTGAAGTCTGCATATCTGCTCCTATTCTAATAAAATGAGCCTTTTCAAGCTCCGGGTTTTTGAAATTTATAAAAACTAAAAAAGGATCTGATTCTTCACATTCAATTTCATAAAAATTTGCGATTCTAGAATTTTTAAGGAAGTCCAAATCATATTTCATCTTAATTAAATAATTTCTATCAAATAAATAGACCTTGTTGATTTTTTCTAAATCGAATTTTCCTCCAAGAACGTTATAAGAGCAAAGTTCTCTTATTTTTGATAAATGATTGACAATATTGATTGATAAAATTCTTATATTTTTTATGCAGTGAACTATTTCGCTTAGAGTTCTATCGTTGTATTCTTCTTTTAAAATTGATTCATTATATTCATTTAAAGTATTAATTGCTTTTTCTCTATTTTGGACTTCTTTTGCTAATTTCTTAAAATGCAATTAATTATTATAGCCTTTATTAATTTACAATAATTGCTTGTTATAATTTTTCTTTAAAATAAATGACTTAAGAATATAAATTACTAATAAAGAATCTGAAAACTTTTTCATTGATTTCATTTCATGATCAAGAAGATCCTTTTTCATAGTAGGATCTAATTCCTTCAAAAGATTTTCAAATATTATTTTGTAAAATTCAGTAACTCCTAAATCATCCCAAAGCGAAGAAATCATATTAATTTCTTCAGTGAATTGTTCATGATATATGTAATTATTATTGAATTGATTAAAATCTATATTAGTATTGTAGTCGATTCCAGGCGTATTATACATCCCAGTTTTAAATAACCCATTAGCAAAATCGTTGTTTTTGGCCCCTGCCATATTTTTTAAATTTCGTTCATATAGGGATTTGTTTTTTAAATAAGATGAATCTACATTTTTCGCTTGTTGTTTAAAAACTTTCAACTTAAGAGCTAATATAATTAGATATCTTAAAAAATTTTTAAAATTTAAAAAAGTTTATTCTTATGAAGCATACTCCCAATATCGCTATTATCATAGTGTTTTGGAAGTTTTCCTAAATAAAAACGATCATCCCATCCAATTTCTTTTACATAGTTCTGATCATAAGTGTGAATTATGGGCTTTGATTTTATTGATCTCACTATATTCATTTTGTTGTTCATTTTTTGTTAAAAAAATTTAATAATTTAAAAGTAATCATATTGCGGTTTTTAAAATAATTTTTGAATGTAATGATTTTAAAATTTAAATGAAAATGATGATAATGATATATACTTTGAAACAATGAAATATAAAATTTATGAATTAAAAATTTTTCTTTTGATTTTATTTTTTATATACACATTATTACTTAATCTATTTTTGATTTTTATATAAAACAAGTTTTTCGGATTTTTAATTTCGAAAATAAATTTATATATTTTTTTTGTTTGAATTTCAATTAAATTTGATAGAATAAAATTCACATATAAATTTAATTTAAATTCAATTTTAAAAATATCTCAAAAAATAAATAAGAGATAATATTGAATTTAATTTCATTACAAATTGAGATTAACTGAATTTATTTTGAAAATCTCTTAATGATTAATTTTTAAAATTCATATCAATTTGCTTTATTTTTTATTAACTTTTTCCTATTGCTTCTTGATGCCATTTAAGAGCATAACTCAAAATCTTAAAGTTTTTCTTATTTTCTTCATCATCTGGGAAAATATATTCATAATATTCTTCCCATCCTTCTTCAACAATCGCTTGTCCATCCAAATTTTTTTCATCCGCAAGCTTTATTTCATTTTCAAAATCATCACCTTTATTAATTATAGGTAAAATCTTTCTTCTTTTTTTAATTTTTTCAGGTCTCTTTTGCATTAAAATTTTTAAGACATCTTGGGTCTTATTAATATTATAATCAAAATCAAAATTTTTTATTTTTTCTTCAATTGCTTCTTCATTTAAAACACTATTATATTTTTTATTTAACTCGTTATTTTCATTTGTTTCATCTTCAATTTCAATTTCATCTTCATTTTCATAGGCAAATCCTACTAAATTACCATTAAGAAAATTAACTAGATTATTCTCTTCTGTTTTAATCCAATTTTCCAAAATTAAAAGTCTCTCTTCTTTTAAATTTGTTTCTTTGAAGTATTTATATGCTCTATCAAAAACATCCCTTGATTTTTCAAATTCTATAGTTTCCTGTTCAAACTTTGCATAAGAAAGCCAAACCTTTACATGTCTGGTTTTTTCTAAAAGAATCTCATAAAGATTTCGGACATTATCAAATTTCCTATAAAAAATTTCAACATTGATGTATGCTTTCCATATGATTTCAGGCATATCTAAAGGCTGAGTTACAGCAGCTTGAAATATTGCAATGCAACGATCATATTCATCAAGACTTTTCTCTAATTCAGCGTATTTTACCCAGGCGCTGGAATTATCAGGTTGACTGCTAATAAATTTTTCATATATTTGACGGCATTTATCTACATTTCCTAGTTGAAGCTCAAGTTCAATATAAGCTTTGAATATTTTTTCGCGTGGACATTTTGCTATTGACATACCAAATACTTTTCTAGCTTGTTCAAGGTTTTTCATGCGGATATAAAAATGAGCATAAAGAATCCAAATCTTAGAAAACGTGAATTTTCCATGAGGTATAATCTCCAATGCTTTTTTATAAATTTCTCTTGCTCTATCAAAGTCTTTGGCATTATATTCCTCATAAACTGCATAGTTTATCCATAGGAAAACGTATCTACGCCAGTACTTCTTTTCAATGATAGGTGGAAGGTTAGTTATTGCTTTTTCATATGCTTCTCTCACAGTCTCTTTTGTACCGTTATTTTCTTCTAAACGAGTTAAATCAAACCAAACATCATAATTTAATGGATTTTTTTCAAGTTCTTTCTCATATACTAATCGTCTTTTTGTATATATTACATCTTCAATGTCTTCTCTAATTTTTTAAAAAATTCAAATTGAATATTAAAAAGTGTTTTATTCATTTAATAATCAATTGATTTAATTATATTAATTTTTAGTTTATTATTGTTCATTACTTTGAACCATTCATTTTTTCGAATTTGACGTAAAATTTATAAAGCTTTTGCTTATTTTCTTTAGGAATATTCTCTAAGCCATATTTAAATAACGCTCTGCATCTATCAAATTCTTTCATTCGCATTTCAAACTTTACAAAGGAAATGAAAAAATCTTCGTTTAAAGATTCTTTTCCTAAATCAGCCAATGCTGATTCAAAGATCCTTCTACATGACTCAATATTTCCATGCTTTTCTTCAAATTTGGCTACTCTTGTATAAGCCCTTTTAAATTAAAATATAAGAATTGAGATATAATAAAAATCCAGAAATTCAAAGAAAATAAATTTCAAAACATTTCATTAATTTTATAAATATATCCTTTACAATAAATTTCTGTGCACCTCTATATATCTGAATAAAACCATTCTTGCATTTTCGATTTCTCCAAGCCTTTCTTCAAATTTTGCGAAAGCCAACCATGCATTGTCGTTGGGTTCCCAAGTCATCCAGCTAAATAACAGATAAAAAGCATTTAATTAAAAGAAAATGAAAGAAAAAGTATTAATTTCAAATAAATTATCTAAAAATACCTTAAAAAAATTTGACGGGCTCCCACATAATTTCCAAGCATTTCCTCCATATAAGCATATTTAAACCAGAATTGATCAACTCTTGGTAATAATTTACATGCTCTCTCCCAAACATTTCTTGCATGATTTATAAATTTATTTTTCATTTCCATTTCAGCATATTTTAACCAAATAGTGGTATTTTTATAGTCAACTTCTAAAGCCCTTTGATAAATGGACCTTGCTCTAACAAATTCTCCTTGATGTTCTTCCCATGCTGCATATTTCATCCAACATCCAACATGATATCTTTGTCTTTTTATTTGATCTTCAAATTCTTTTCTCTTACGAAGCCTAAATTTTACGATTTTGAATTTTAAGTCAAAATAAAAATGAAAATATATTTTTTAATGTTTATTTATTAAAGCTAAATTTTCTTCGTTCAAAAAAAACTTTTAATAATATCATAAATTTTATTGTTCTTAAATTTCTTACTTATATTCATTTAATTCATCTTCATCATTTATTCGTTGATTCGGGATTTTGATATCATCTGTCCTATGTGCTTCAGACTCTTTAATAAGCTGCTCTGAAGTGGTTTGCAATGAAGCAGCTGCATTGTTTTTAATTTTTTCTAATTTCATTCCAATCTTGTCTTCTTCTTTATCATATTCATCCAAATTGTTATAAAAATTAACAAGATTCATTTTTTTCTATTCTTAATAATTAATTAATAAAATTTTTCTTCCAATTCAAATTTAAAAATATTTGTCGAATAATCTTTTAAAACAAATAATTAAAGCTTTTATTTTATTTGAATATATGATTATATAATCCAATTAAGAATTTTAATAAAAATATTTATTTACAATATTATAAATAAATATATATGATTAATGATAAATCTAGAAATTAAATAAAAATTTAAGTATTGTTAATTGTATAACAATAAATAAACATATTTGCAGTTTTCTATAAATTCCTATAAATTTTAAACTATGCGTTTGAATAACATAATTTTAATTATTTTTGCTGTTGAAATTCAACTCATTTTCTTCCATAATAATACAATCGTTAACCATTTTATGATGAGAATAAAAGGAATTAAACCATTTATCGTTTAATATCTGTATATTAAATTGATTTTTTATAATCAAGAAATTTTAAAAAAAACAATCTAATTGATTTTTTTAAGAAAATTTTTTTATTCATTTTTATAAAAAAAATTACATCTTCGGCATTTGGCCTATCAGTGGGCTTAAGAATAAGTATTCTACGAATTAATTCACAAACATTTTGGGAAAGATGCTCAGGACAAGAAAAAACTCCTTTAGTTATTTTAACATATAATTCTTTTTCAGAATTAGCTCTAAAAGGAAAGGCACCACATAGCAAAGTAAATAGCAAAATTCCTAACGACCATATATCAGCAAGGAATCCTTCATGAAAATAAACATATATTTTAAAAATCAGTAAAGCAAAATTTATTTTAGATCAAAAAATTGAATAATATAAATAATACCTATGTAATCTTTTTTTTGAACTATTTCAGGTGGCATGTAAGAAGGCGTTCCACAAAAAAAGCTTTGAAGTTTGTTATTAGATGTAACTGCACCAAAGCCGAAATCTATCAATTTCAAATTAAAATTTGAATCTACAATAATGTTTTCCAATTTTATATCTCGGTGAATAATACTTTTGCTATGGCAAAATGAAATAGCGTTTACTAATTGTGAAAATATTTTTCGACATTCGTTTTCATCTATTCTTCTGTTTTCTCTCGACTTTAATAAGTCCAAAAGAGAAATTCCTTCGACTAATTCCATCACCAATAAAATCTAAATTTAAATAAACAAATTCTTTATTATTATATTTAATTCAAAAAATTAAACAATAATTGAATTTATTTTTTACTTGCCTATTTGTCTCAATAACCTCGATTAACTTTACGATATTATCATGATGATCCATCTTTTTTAAAATTTGTATTTCCCTTTTCACTGAACCTTTTCTTTCTGCATCCAATAACTTTACTTTTTCATAAATTTTTATTGCGAATTTTTTATTTGTTGGTTTATGTACTGCTTGCTTTACTACTGCATAAGCTCCCTTTCCTATTTCTTTTCCAATCACATAATCTTCTATTCTTCCTTTGAATGTGCTTGCTTCATTAGTACTTAAACTTCCTTCATTTAATCGAATATCTGATCCGGATTTTTTGAAAGCGGGTGTTTTAGAAGTTGAAGAGGCTTTTTTCTAAGAAATAAAATTTAACTTTTAATCAGAAATAAAATGAAATTAATTCATATTTTTTAATCTTTTAATATTGATACTTTATTATTGCTATAGGTATTGACTCTATCAAAGTTATTATTTGTTGCATTTTTATTAACAATATTATTATCATTATTGATTTTATTATTCTTATTTTTATGTGTATTATAATTTCTTTTAGAATTCAAATTGATATTCAAAGTATTTCTAAAAGTATTATTAAGTCTATTTGTATGATTTAATTGATTTTTATTATTTAATCGATCATAAAGCTTATTATTTCTAAACTCATTTTTCAACACTTTAAAGTTAAGATCAATATATTTATCTGAAGCACTCTCAGTTAGAACAGGATTTTTACCTGTTCTATTGTTAGCATCAATGATTTCACTATTATTTGAAATTTTATTTTCTTCAGTATTCGTATAATCTTTTAAATCAATTAATTTATATTCGGAAACAGGTCTATTTAGCATTTTAGTAATTACTTTTTTAGCTCCAATTAAAGGCGGGCTGTCAAAAATTTTCTTTTTTATAATTGGGTCTTTCTTCAACGTTTTAGTTATTTTAATTTCTTCAATAAATACATTTTCATTTAAATTCATTTCATCTGCTGATTCAAAGCTAATTTCCAATTTATTTTTTTCTGGAATAATGCTATCTTCATAATTTGATTTGAAAGAAGTATTTGTGATTGTGGTTTTTATTTTATTTGCAATCCCATTTTGGGCTTTTATAAGTTTTGTGTTTTCCATATTAAAATTCGTATTTCCATTTCCTATAACAGCGTTATTATTTTGGTTTGAGAAGAATTGCTTCAAGTACTTTTGCGAAATATTATGTGAAAGCTTTTGAATTTTTAAATTCTCTTTATCATTATTAGAACTTAAATAATTATTCATTTTCGGCTTTTTATCTAAAAGGTTTATATTATTCGCATTCATATATATAACTTTTTTTAAACTGTTTTTTTTTTCTGTCAGTATATTTTTTTCAGAGTTTGTATTTGCAGTTGTTTGATTAATCGTGAAAAAGTAATTGCAATTGTTAGAATTAGTATTACAATATTGTAGATTTTGATTTGCTTTATAATTATTGTTACCATTGCAATTGTTATTTGAATGGTATTCATTATTAAAATAACTTATTTGATTATTACTGACGCTCTTTCTATATTTAATTTTTTTACAATTGATTTTATTATTAGTATCAGAATCTTTAAAATTTCGATTTGAAATAAAAGTAATATCGCTAATTTTATTATTCAGAGTTTTTTCTCGGTTCAGATTCAAGTTATTATTTTCATTTTTAATTTTTTCAAATTTCTTTTTACATGGTTGTTCCTGCATTTTCTGTAGTATAGCTTGTCGAAAAAGCTTTTTCTTGTTATTTGATTCTTTTAAAGTATAGTTTAGATTATTTTTACTTGTAGATTCTTTTAAGTAGTTTTTATTCAAAGATTTGTCTGTCATAAATTTTCTTTGATTAATTTCTTTATCTTGCGAATAAGGCTTTTTCAAATCCTCTTTTAAATCAGATGTTGTGTTAAAAACCAATTTGTGATTTAAAAAGCTTTGCTTTTGATTCAACGTGATATCTCGGGTTTTGTAAGTTTCAATTTTGGATGGATTCTTTTCTTTTGCTTTTAAACCATTTTTTTTATTATAATTTGAATTTGCTTCAGGATTATTATTTACAAGAGTGTTTTTAAAACTTTTATTTTTCATTGATAATATATTTGTATTTTCATGATTATTTCTCTTTGTGATAAGACGAAACGACAATGTATGAATATTTTCTTTTTCTTTAGAAAATGTTAGAATACGTTGAGCTTTATCATTCAAATTATTGGTTTGTGTTTCAGCTAAGGCTTTGAATGCATTATTCATAAAATTGAGGTGATTGTTTTTTAAAATTTTTAATGTTTTGGAATGAGGAAGTTTTTCTTTTTCCTTTTCTTTTTTAGCATCTGTGTCTTCAGATTTTAAAGTGTTTGTATTGCTTTTAATTAAGCTGTGCTTTTTTGTGCTTTTGTTAGTTTCAATATTTTTCTTGTTTAAATTTAAATTTAGATTAGTATTCATGTTTCTTATACTTTCGAAATTTGTTTTGGGAAATTTGAAAGTATTGTTATTCTCAGTATTTAAATTTTTCAGAGTTCTTATTTTCTTAACAGAAGGAGTTGATTGCTGAATTTTATCTGCTTCTGAAACATTATCAATACACATGATTTTTCCAAAAATTGTATTATTTTCTATATAATGTTCATCTTCATCATTGTTTAAATTTTCAAGCTCTTGGATTAAAAGTTTACCATCATAGTTCTGCTTATAATTTACTTTCATTCTAAAATCGTCAATAATAGAACTTTTTTCATCATCAATTATCTCGAAATTTTCAGCACAATGATTATGATAATTAATCTTATTTGATTTATTTCTTCTCTTATCTGTATTACTAAAATTGATATTAATCAAACTGTCTATTTTATTTTTATTTAAATTTTCATCGAAAGCAAAATTTTTTGAATTAAGCAAGGAATTATTGTTGATGCTTGAATTGTAGCTGAGACCCATGTCTATTTCAACAACATCAGCACCTTCATAGTAATCGGTAGCAAGATCTATTAAAGGGGCTTTCTCATGTGATTCTTTTATTGATTCGTTTGTGTAAAAAGTCTTTTCTTGTAATTTATCGATTAATTTATTCTCCTTAGATTTATAATTGAGATCTGTACTTTTACTATCTTTAAGAATTTTTGCTGTTTTGTTTTTGGCATTTAAAGCTAATTTGGAGGAAAGTGCAGTATGCGATATTGGGCTTAAAGACTTTATTATAATAACAATTTTTATTATAAACAATTTTTTGAAACATTAGCACTAAAATCAAAACATAAAATAAAAATAAAATTAATATATATTTCAGATTTTCATCTTTATTTTCCCATTAATAAAATATGTTTTAACTAATAAAATTACATTATGATTATTTTTATTTTCATAATTTGTATAAATGTTTTTCTCTTCAGACGCTATTTCCATAGTATTATTAAAGCTTATATCAGTCTTTTCGAATTCTTTATTATTATTTTTTTTGTTGTTTATACTTTCATTTCTTTTATTTATTCTTCTCTCAGATTCAATAACCTTTTTTTTACAATTATTAAAATTCTGATTCATTTTGTTAAAGTTTAAATTTTTACATAATTTTGGAATTTTTAAGAAATTCTTTGGGGTCAAACTCGACTTTTTATAAAAATTCTCATTTTTCAAAATTCCTTTTTCATTCTGTTTTGTTTCGTTATCATTAATATATTTATTATTTTGTTCGTATTTCTTTTTTGAGATATTTTTATTGGTTAAAATATCATTAAACATTTCTTTATTTTTATCTAAGTTATTAGTTATTTGGGTATCAATTGCTTTTTTTGAAGTTTTGAGAATAGTTTTTAACAACATTTGATTATTAGATTGTTTTGATTTCTCTATATTTTCTTTTTTATTAGAAGATGTTAATTTGAGTATTTTTTGCTCCTCTGTCAGAATAGACATTTTTACTATTTATTGTAATTTTTATTTTTACCAAAGTTGAATTAATTATTATTTTAATTAATTCTTTTTCTTTTTTTTATAAAATTATTAAAATTTATCTTTACTTTGAAAAAAGACATAAAAATAAAATTGGGGATTGGGGATTGATCCTCTTTCCAAAAAACTTAAATTTAATTTGGAAAATTAAAAAAATCAAATCTAATTTTTTATTGCCGATAAAATTTTTTAGATGTCTTTATCCAATTGAAATCAACTCTCAAAAAAATATATAAAGATTTTAAAAAAATTATATTTTTTATTTTTAAATTATATTTTTCATAAATTTTTATTTTTAATTTTTATTGGCTTCTTGTAGTTATTTAAAAGTATTTATATTATTTATAATTGAAATTTTTTTTCCTTTCTCAAGATTTTATATCTTTTCTTTCTTTATCCCATGACTCCACTGATTTTGAAGTTAGTTATTCTCTCAGTCAAGGTCTTTTTATTTTTTTTGAAAGAAGAAAAGTAATTAGATTAATAATTTTAATAAATTTAATATTTTTAAATTAATACAAGAAAGAAACTATAAAAATATGATTAAATTAATTCATTTCTTTAATAATTCAATAATCCTAAAATAAATGCACACGATTATAATATTTATCTAATTAATACATTATTACTGGTCCCTTTTATGGGATATAACGTACTTTAATTAAAAAACTATTAATAAACATTCATTTTTTTAAAAATTAAAATGACTTTTTTTCCGATTTAAACGACTTACCGCAGTTTAGCCATTAATTAAAATAATTTTCTTTTTTTGGGACTTTCATTTTTACATAGAGGATGTGATTCCTTTAATTCAGTTTCTTTGAAGTTTGAAGATTCTCCTTCTTTGATCACAAAAGTCGAAACATTGATTAATTCACCTTCTGCTTTTGTTCTCATATCTAATTCATAAAATGAAATTTCAACTTGATCTTTACTGAATTTGGCATAGGAAAATCCATAATTATATTTAGTTTTCTGGGTATTTGTAATAGCTCTTGACCAAATTAAGTAACCATTTGTTAAAGATTGAGGTTTAACACTATCATATTTTCTTCCAGAATTTCCAGTGATAAAAATGTAAAGAACATCATTATTCCCTGCTTTGAAATTTAATTCTTTCAAAAAGATTGGATTACATGATTTTTCATCTTTGTATATTGCATATTCATTGAAATTTTCGGATTCATAGCATCCCCAATGATTTTTATAAATATTTCTTTTCACGAGACAATCTTTATTTTCTAACAAATCATGTTTCATTTTTATTTTGGTATTATAGGGAAGTGCAAGAACTTGAGCATTATGGACATGGGATCCAAGGAATATATTTACATTATGTTTTTTCATTTCATTGAATAAAATAATCTTTTCTTTAATTTTAATCATGTTTTTAGAAAAAATAAATGTTTCAAGTTCAGTTTCAGTGAAGTAGAAACTTTCATCTCCATCCTCGGGATTTGAAGGAGGGTGATGGGCTCTCATAACATTCCAAATTTTATGATTTTCTTCACCTTTCTTTACTACGAATTCAGTTCTAATTCCATAAATCAATTTTGAAAAATATTTCTTTGCTTTGCTATATTCAACAGAAGATGGAAGAAAACTACCTTTGATACATTTATCATAATTTTTTTTGTCATATTGAGCACAAAGCAATAGTCCAGAATTGAAATCAATGAATTTTACAATAAAATTTTCATATTTTATAGTGATAATTTTCGGGAAAACCAAAAATGATCTGTTTGTTTCTTCATCATTTCCGAAAGCCATAATTTTTCTCTCATCAACATTATCTGAAATATTTTTTTTATCGATACTTTTAGCTTTTGAATCTCCATATGTTTTGACATGTTTTACTTGATTTTCTTCAACATGTATATCAATGTCAAAAGAATGATTTCCAGCTATAAAATCGACTTTTGATTTAATCTTAATATTTTTATCCTCAAGATATGAAAGATCCATTTTTTTCATTGAGCTGTAAAAAACATTCCAGGCACAAATTAATCTTTCTTTCCATTTTTTTTGATAAGGTAACTCATAATCAGTAATAATTCCTCCATGTCCTAAATATTTCGTTTCTGGATATACCATATCTCCAAGGAAAACTATTCTTTTACTTTCATTCAATAATTTTTTAAAATCTTTATTCTTATAAAAATTATCAAAATTTGTCAATCCTTCTGATTGAGTTAAATCATGTAATCCATTTTTATCTTCGACGATGCATTTTCCATCCGTATTTGTATATTTTTCTGCCAAAAGGTTGTCCTCATACCATTTATCTATTATTGGTTTCTCTTCTGGTTTTAACATTGCTCTGGATTCAAAATAATCAATTTGTCCGTTGTCTCCTAACATCATTAAATTTAATATCGAATGATCTTTGTTTTTATCTTTAGGTAAGAAGATAGTAGAATTAAAAGTCAAGCTTAGTAATAAAAAAAGCACAATGAACTTCATTTTTCAATTTTATTTAATAATATTAGATTTGATTAAATTAAAAAATTTTTTTTTAATTTAATTTTATGATAAAACAAAACACATTTATAAAAAATTAATTAAAATTAGTGGTGTAAATTTTGGGGATTGGGGATTGGGGATTGGGGATTGGGGATTGGG
>Ga0194116_10002559_pt1 | contig 23266 bp, 23 predicted proteins | sample TA2MahsurfametaG_4_FD_148617 | JGI IMG/M metagenome (GOLD analysis project Ga0194116, IMG submission 148617) | Freshwater microbial communities from Lake Tanganyika, Tanzania - TA2015008 Mahale S9 surface | ecosystem: Environmental > Aquatic > Freshwater > Lake | place: Tanzania: Lake...
GACAGGCATAGCAAAAATACTTTTTAGCCAAGGCAGGTGGGCCGCAGCGTAAAAATTTTTTACGCTCATGCTCCGGCGTCCTGATTTGCGGACATGCACGCTGCCATGGGCAAACTGGTCAGCGCCGAGCACAAGAGGGGGCTGGCGCTGTGCCTTAATGCCGCCCTGGGCGAGTTCCCGTCATATGCCAGCCGCAAAGAGCTGGTCAAAAAATGAAATGCCCTGGCGGTCCAGGGCGTCTAGCCCACCTCGTGATTACCCGCATAAAGCATACGCTTTGCATACTTCGAGACGACCTCGTAAGAGGAGATGCGACGGGCTGGCCAAAGCGTCTCAAAAATGAAACGCCTCGTTTCGGACTTCCAACTTACACAAGCCTGTCCTCCGCTGTAGATTCGTCGTCGTCAATCAGCGGCGAAGAGCTGCATCACCCCTAGGAGCGACACCATGAAGCGTCTTTACAAAGGTCTTCTGACAGCGGCAGTGGTACTGGCAGTGCCGGGAGTCTCAATGGCTCAACAGCCGTTCAAAGTGGCATTCATCTACAACGGCGCCATCGGCGACTCGGGGTTTGCCTACCAGCACGACCTGGGCAGGCAGCAACTTGAAAGGAATCTGGGATCCAAGGTCAGGGTCCGCGCGGTGCCGAATACGCGAGAAGGCCCCGACAGCGAGCGCGTGACGCGTGAGCTGTCAGCGGACGGCACAAACATGATCTTCGCTGTCAGTTTCGGCTACATGAAGCCAGTCCTCAAGGTCGCTGCGGAACACCCTGATAAGTGCTACACCACAGCCAGCGGTTACATCACGGCGCAGAATGTGGGAGGCTACAACGCGAAGTGGCATGAGGGCGGCTACCTCGCCGGCATCGTGGCGGGAAAGACGACCAAGTCAAACATCATTGGGCTCGTCGGTGCCATGCCGGTTCCGGACGTCATGTGGTATTTGAACGCTCTCGCGCAGGGCGCGCGCTCTGTCAACCCAAAGGCGACGGTGCGTGCTGTGTTCGTCGGATCTTGGGGTGACCCGCCGAAGGAATCGGATGCGGCAACTGCGCTGATTAATGCGGGGGCCGACGTCATGACGCATTTCACGAATTCGGCAGCAGTGGTGACGGCAGCTGAAACCCGCGGCGTACCAACCATCTCGTTTCACACGGACATGCGCAAGTGGGCGCCAAAGCACTTTTTGACTGGGGTGACCCACAACTGGGGCGAGTTCTACACGAGGATGACCAATGACGCGATGGCCGGCAAATGTAGGGGCGAGTTCTTCTTCGGTGGAATCAAGGAAAACGTGATCAGTATGGCGCCCTTCGGTCCTCAGGTCCCGAAAGATGTCATAGACCTTGTCAACGCGAGCGCCAGGGACATAGCCTCGGGAAAGCTCCAGGTCTTCGCCGGTCCGATCAAGGACAACGCGGGTACGGTACGAGTGCCAGCAGGTTCCAGCCTGCCTGACACCGAACTGGGAAAAATGACCTGGTTCGTCGAGGGAATCCAGAGCGGCTCTCGCTGATCTTCGAGCACGAGTTCACTGTGAATCAATCGTCCGCTTGGCAGCCAGTTGTTCCTTCGCACCAGGTGCGTGTTGCGGACAATATCGTTGCCGGTTTTTTCAGCGCCGGCGAGCTCGCGCTTTGGCGTGGTTCCGACGGCTCGGTGCAAGTATGGGAGAACCGATGTCCGCATCGAGGGACCCGCCTGACGATGGGAAGAATCATCGACGGCAAGCTTTCGTGTGCCTACCACGGATGGGAGTTTGAAGCGAATGGTGGACGTTGTTCCAGCATTCCAGCGCAGCCGGCAGCGCCGGTACCCAAGAACCTCTGCGTGACCACGTTTGACGCGCACGAGAGCGACGGAATGATCTGGGTTCGCAATGCAGTCACTAGGGAGGATCACATTCCTACCCCGGGACTGCGTGAAAGCAACTCTTGGTTCTGTCGCTCTATCGGTGTCAATGCGAACGTGGAGCGACTTGAAGAAGAGTTGGCGGCGCAGCACTTCGAAAAGATCGCTCCTTGGACGTGGTCGGGCACTGTTAACTCGATCCGTTCCACGGTTTTCATCTGTCAGGCGTCGGAGCAGCTAACGTTTGCACATATCTGGCTGGCTGGAAAACCGCCATCCAAGCAGCTGCGCATCGTGATGGCCGCATTGGGGCGCCTGCGCGAGCGAAGCGAAAAGCCGCAGGCAAACAAGGGCGGAAAATGATTTTCGACACGAGTGATCCCAACATGCTCGACTCGTGGCTCACGATTGGGCCACAAACACGGCTGAAAGGCACAAGCCAAGCAAACCCCTATCGCACCATCCTCCTTGGCGCGGAGGTGAGTGCCTGGATCGACCAGGGCGAGAACTTTGTGGCGCAAAGCAATGGCAAATGGCTGATGCTACACACAGCTTATGGGTACTTGTGGGTATGTCCAAGTAGCAAACCAGCTAAACCCTTGTTCGCGTTTCCTGAATACGCAGAGGCAGGACGACGAGTGGTCGATTGCGATGGCATAGGCGTCGCGGTGTCCGGTTTGCGCATGATTGAAAACTTCCTGGACATGGCGCACTTTCCGTACGTTCATGCAAGCTACCTGGGGGAGCTGCCGCAAACGGAGGTTGCGCCGTACAAGGTCAGCGTTGACGATGAAGCCGACGAGATCTGGGCGATCGAATGCAAGTTCTATCAGCCGCGTACCTCGAAATCTGCAACCACCGGCATGGAGGTTCAGTATCGATACCGGATGATGCAACCCATGACGGCCATACTCTACAAGACAGCGTTTCCTCGTCCAGGGGAAATGGATGCCATCGGGTTGTTTGTGCAGCCCGTGACTCAGGAGTCCATCATTGCCTATTGCTTGCTGGCGTTCTTCGACAACACCACACCGCAGGTAGATATGATCTCGTTTCAGCACACGATCTTTGGCCAGGACAAACCGATCCTCGAAAATCAAAGGCCGAAACGAATGCCGCTTCGCGGAATGAGCGAGATTCCCACCCGGTGCGATGCGGCATCCGTTGCATATCGCCGCTGGCTCGTATCCAAAGGCGTGTCCTACGGCGCGATCGTCGATTAAGTTAGCCGTGGAAAGGAGACCATTCATCGTCCGCCGCAAGTGGAGGACTGCTGAAGGAATTTGCGGACTCGAGCTTGTGCCGCGAGATGGGTCATCACTGGTGGATGTCGAGCCGGGCGCTCATGTCGAATTCATCTTGGAGCGGGCGGGACAGCCGCCAATGATCCGGCAATACTCGATGTGCAATGCTCCCGGAGAGACGGACGCCTACGTTTTTGGCATTAAGAAAGAGCCACTATCGCGCGGCGGCTCTCTCTACATGCACTCGCTCGCCGAAGGTTGTCCCTTGACCCTTGGAGCGACGCGCAATCACTTTCCACTTGTTGCTGATGCCAGCTTGCACCTGTTGCTGGCGGGCGGAATTGGAATCACCCCGTTGCTTGCCATGATGCAGGCACTGAGCGTATCCGGTGCGCCGTATGAACTCCACTATTTTGTTCTTGGGCTGGAGCACGTCGCTTTCACAGAACGCCTGGAGGCTGCACGACGCCAAGGGCGCTTGTTCATTCACTCGGGACTTGATCCCTCTCAAACGCGGGAAGTCCTCGAAGACTCGTTAGCCACACCACCAGAAGGGGCGCATGCCTATTGTTGTGGACCGGGCCCGTTCATGGACATGGTTGAGGACATTGCCGCGCGCAGCTGGTCCGATGACAGGCTGCACTCTGAGCGATTTCTGGTCCACGACAGGTCCCAGGCCCTGCAGGATCGGCCGTTCAACGTAGTCCTCCATAGGAGCGGAAAGACCTGCCGAATAGAGTCCGGTGAATCAATCATCAGCGGATTGGGAAAGATAGGTTGCGAAGTAGACACGTCGTGCGAGCAAGGGGTTTGTGGCACGTGCCTGACGCACGTCCTTGAGGGAACTCCAGATCATCGCGACGCGTACCTCAGCAAAACAGAGCGGCAGAGCAACACACTCATCCTGCTGTGTGTGTCTCGCTCTCTGAGTCCCGTTCTTGTCATTGACAGATAGCCATTCATGAAGCTCTACGACTACGAACTTTCCGGCAATTGCTACAAGGTAAGGCTGCTGCTGCATCTGCTGCGCGTGCCCTACGAAAGGGTCGCCATCGATTTCCATCCTGGCAAGCAGCACAAGACCGAGTGGTTCCTCAGCGAGGTGAATCCACTCGGTCAAATTCCAGTACTAGAAGATGAAGGCGAGCCCTTAAGAGACGCCCAAGCGATCCTCGTGTATCTTGCCAGCCGCTACGACAAGAAAGGCCAATGGTATCCAGACGACCCTCGCGCACGAGGCGAGATACAGATCTGGCTCGCGATGGCCGATGAGATCACCCGCACTGCATCGGCTGCACGGCTTCATGACGCCTTGGGCTACTCACAATTCGACGTCGATGCTTGCCGTCATGGCGCGCGATCTGCATTTCGAGTGCTGGACGATCACTTGGCGCAGCGCCAGGCACTTGGCTTCACGTGGCTGGTTGGCGATTCACCAACTATCGCGGACATCGCATGCTTTCCCTACACCGCGCTGGCTGGAGAAGGCGGGATCTGCCTCGATGCGTTCCCCGCACTCCGCCAATGGCTTTGGTCCTTTAGGAACCAGCCGCGGTTTGTTGGAATGGGGGGAATTATGGCGCTAAGACTTCATACCGCAGATGCAGTAGACGCTTGACGACCACAAGCCCGAGATAAGCAGTATGAAAAAAACGCTGTTCAAAGATCGAACCTTCTCGGTGAACTTTTAGTAGCCCGCTCCCGTGTTCTTGGAACTGGCATCGGCCATTACTTGAGTTTTTGGTCGCTCTGCTTTGACAATGTTGAGAAAGAAATTGATGGCGGCGAACTTGACCAGTCTGAGCGTTGAATTCAATGTATGTAGCTACTTGTCCTCAGCTCTTTTCGGCTTGAAAGAATGCGGCGATAACTTCTATGTCGCCAAGCTCACACGTTTCACATCCATGTGCCGGCTAATGACGGATTGGAACTTGGATGCTCCTCCTGCCCATGCCGCTTTCAAAGGTCGGGCGAACTCCACATGTACGCAAAAAAGGGCACGCGCGTGAAGAACATCCCCGACTAGCTGAAAAACTCAGGCATTTACTGTTTGATCATCGCTTGTCTATTGTTTTTCGGCTGCGAGGGACATGAAAAGAGGTCGTTCGCGAAGACATGAACCATCAACTCAGTTCAAATTCGAGGAATTCAAATGAAAAGCAAAGCAGCAGTTGCATGGAAGGCCGGCGCGCCTTTGACAGTTCAGACGGTAGATCTGGAAGGCCCGCGTGCAGGCGAAGTTCTTGTCGAAATCAAGGCAACTGGGATATGCCACACGGACTACTACACACTGTCAGGCGCGGATCCTGAGGGGATTTTCCCCGCCATCCTGGGCCACGAGGGTGCCGGTGTGGTCGTGGACATCGGTCCTGGGGTGACGAGCCTGAAAAAAGGCGACCATGTCATTCCCTCGTACACGCCTGAGTGCCGACAGTGCAAATTCTGTCTCTCCCGCAAGACGAACCTTTGCCAGTTGATCCGCAGCACTCAAGGCCGCGGGCTCATGCCTGACGCCACCAGCCGATTCTCCGTTGGCGGTAAGCCGGTGTTCCACTACATGGGTACGTCCACGTTCAGCAACTACACGATAACTCCTGAGATCGCTCTGGCGAAGATTCGGGAGGACGCACCGTTTGACAAGGTCTGCTACATCGGTTGCGGTGTGACGACTGGCATCGGTGCCGTGATCTTCACGGCGAAGGTCGAGGTCGGCGCCAACGTCGTGGTATTCGGGCTTGGCGGTATTGGCCTAAACGTCATCCAGGGCGCAAAAATGGTTGGGGCAAACAAGATCATCGGCGTCGACCTCAATCGTGGCCGCGAGGCAATAGCTCGGCGTTTCGGGATGACTCATTTCCTCGACCCCAAAGACCATGAAAACATCGTCGATGCAATCGTACAGTTGACCGATGGAGGGGCCGACTACAGCTTCAAGTGCATCGGAAACACGACGGTCATGCGCCAGGCACTTGAGTGCACGCACAAAGGCTGGGGCCGTAGCATCATCATCGGCGTCGCCAAAGCAGGGGCGGAGATCTCGACGCGGCCTTTCCAACTGGTCACTGGCCGGAAGTGGGAAGGCTCTGCATTTGGGGGTGCGCGCGGCCGCACCGACGTGCCGAAGATTGTCGATTGGTATATGGAAAACAAGATCAATATCGACGATCTGATCACTCACAAGCTACCCTTGGAGCGGATCAATGAGGGCTTCGACCTGATGAAGCGTGGCGAATCTATCCGAGCGGTCGTCGAGTACTGAGCAAGTCGAACTTCGGTCACCGACATGGAAGCGAAAACGATCCTTTTTGCAAGGCTACAGGAAGTAGTGCGGGTATCGGGGTCAAGCCTGGATTTCATGTGTCTTGAGGTGCTCGGGGAGGATCTCGGTTGCACGGGAAAAATGGAGGGTTTCAGCGTAGGCGACTGCGGCACGTGCATCGTCGTTGCAGTGAAGGCACGCGACCGAGACCTGAGATATCTCGCGCCCACGCTAAAGGCAATAGGTATTGGTGTCGGAGGCTTCGTAGCGATTGCGGTTGTAGCGTCGAAGACGGAACAGCAGCCGTGGGGCGCCACTCGGAATTCCAAGACTATCAAAAAGGCTGTCAACTGCAGCCGTACGAAGTTCAACTCGATCGGGGACAAGCGAGCTTTCGCTTCTTGCCGGAGGGGAGTTTTGAGGAGCCGCCGTTCATGCTTGCTGTGGCGTTTATGAGGCCATCCGGGAATCCTCCGCAAGTGCACGGCAGGACGGGCGCGTAGACATGTACGCGTCCCTGTCACAGAGAACATTCTGCGTTCCGTGAAATAAGGATCGGACCGATGCAAAGTCCCCGACTTCAAGTCGTGAATGTGACCAAAAAATATCCATCTGTGGTCGCGAACGACGGCGTGTCGCTGACTGTCCAGCCCGGGGAAATTCACGCTCTCTTGGGTGAGAACGGCGCGGGAAAGTCGACCCTGATGAAGATCATCTATGGGGCAATCAAGCCCGATCAGGGATCCATTGTCTTCAACGGTATTCCTGTTCAAATTCGAAATCCGAAGGAGGCTCGCTCAATCGGCATCAGCATGGTTTTTCAGCACTTCAGTCTCTTCGACACGCTGACGGTGGCAGAGAACGTTTGGCTTGGCTTGGGTAAAGAGCTCAGCTTGCAGGAAGTGACGAATGCGATTGAAGAAAAGGCAGCCAATTACGGATTGGAAATCAATGTCCATCGCCCCATCCATACCTTGTCGGTAGGCGAGATGCAGCGGGTTGAAATCATCCGCGCCCTCCTCGGAAATCCGAATCTTCTGATCTTGGACGAGCCAACTTCTGTATTGACACCGCAAGCAATTGACCGGTTATTCGTCGTCCTACGAAAGCTCAGTGCAGAAGGCTGCAGCATTCTCTATATCAGCCACAAGCTGCACGAGATTCGAGAACTGTGCACCGCCTGTACCGTGATGCGGGCCGGAAGAGTAAGTGGCACGTGCGATCCGCGCAAGGAGACAATTGGATCGCTCTCGCGTCTCATGATCGGCGCCGAGCCCCCCGAGCTCGAACACCATGTGCGCACCCCTGGTGAGGTCATCTTGCGGGTCCAGCATCTGAGCCTGATGCGAGAAGACCAGTTTGGTCATGATCTCGATGACATCAGTTTAGAAGTACGGGCAGGTGAGGTGGTTGGCATCGCTGGCGTATCGGGCAACGGTCAACGTGAGTTACTGTTCGCTCTTTCGGGCGAGGACAGACGCGCCGCAGCTGAAATGGTTCAACTTTCGGGTCGGTTTGTCGGTGGAATGGGTCCAGCGCACAGGAGAAAGCTGGGTCTGCACTTTGTGCCAGAGGAGCGTTTGGGCCGCGGTGCCGTGCCATCTCTGTCGCTAGCACAGAACCTCCTTCTTACTAGGACGAACGCTGTGAGGAGCAACGGATGGATTGATGTCAGGCAGATGAACGATCACGCGCAGAAAGTTATTTCGCGCTTCAATGTAAAAGCTGGGGGTCCGGGTTCTGCGGCGAAATCCCTGTCGGGCGGCAACTTGCAGAAATTCATTGTGGGGCGAGAGATCGATGCGAATCCACGCATGTTGATCATTTCGCAACCTACGTGGGGCGTAGACGTGGGAGCGGCCGCGCATATCCGTGCCGCAATCCTGGAGCTACGTGATCAGGGTGTGGCAGTCCTGGTCGTGAGCGAGGAACTCGACGAGCTTTTTGAAATCTGCGATCGACTGCATGTGACTTACAAAGGCAGGGTGTCGCCATCCATCAATCGCGCCCAGGCGACAGTTGAACAAATCGGTGAGTGGATGAGCGGTATGTGGCCCGCCACCGCTGCGCGTGAATCTGGCTCCCCCGATGTGAGGTGCGTGGAGAAGGCGAGCACTGATCATGGAGGCAAACATGCTCAAGCTTGAGGCCCGTCAGAACCAATCGCGTCTATGGACCGTCGGCTCCCCGCTCCTAGCCGTTTTGCTCACGGCGATCCTGGGCATTTTGCTGTTTCTGTCTCTCGGCAAAAACGCCATGCAGGGCATTCAGATCTTCTTCTGGGAACCCATTTCATCGGGCTACAGAGTCGGCGAGCTATTGGTCAGGGCGACACCTTTGTTGTTGATCGCCCTGGGTCTTGCTGTTTGCTTCCATTCCAACATCTGGAACATCGGAGCGGAAGGCCAGTTCATTATCGGAGCGATCGCAGCCAGCGGCGTTGCACTCATGGCAGGTCCAAACACGAGCCGCTGGATTGTCTTGGCTGTGATACTTGCTGGCATGGTCGGAGGCATGCTCTGGGCGGCAATCCCCGCGCTGTTGCGGGACAAGTTCAATGCGAGCGAGATCTTGGTCAGCCTGATGCTTGTCTATGTGGCGGCTATGTTCCTAAACTATCTGGTCTTCGGACCTTGGAAGGATCCAGAAGGCTTCAACTTTCCTCAGTCAAAAACATTCTCAACTGCCACGCAGATTCCGATTCTGTTCAGCGGCTTGCGAGTCAACTTGGGAATCATTGTGGCGCTGGCGGGCGGGTTGGGATTGTGGGTGTTTCTCTTTAGGACACGACTTGGGTTCGCCCAGCAAGTTGCGGGGATCGCTCCGGCTGCCGCTCGCTACGCAGGGTTCTCCTCCAGGAAGGCGCTGTGGTTAGCGTTGTTGGTCTCAGGAGCGACAGCGGGAATGGCTGGCGCGTTCGAAGTTGCTGGACCGATCGCCCAGTTGACGCCCACGCTACCTGCAGGCTACGGGTTCGCCGCCATCATCGTGGCATTTGTAGGACGCCTCCACCCGGTTGGGATGGTTTTTTCGTCCCTGTTAATGAGCATGTTTTACATCGGGGGGGAGCTAGCTCAAACGAAGCTGGGCGTGCCGAACTCAATAGGCGGCGTCTTCCAGGGGCTTTTGCTTTTCAGTTTGCTGACGTGCGACACACTGATCATGTATCGCATCCGAGTCGTACCCGCATTACGCAAACCGAGGGGAACATGATGGAGCAATACGCGCTGCTGGTCGCAGCCACTTTGAATGCGGGAACTGTCCTGGCAATCGCAGCTTTGGGTTTGTTGATCAATGAAAAGGCCGGCATCGTCAACCTTGGTGCAGAGGGCATGATGCTGTGTGCTGCTATCGCAGGTTTCGCGGCAGTGGTTCACACAGGGGCTAACTGGGCTGGTTTTGTCGCCGGGGCTGCAGCGGGGGGACTGTTGGCGGCATTGTTCGGCTTGCTGGTCATATGGCTCAACACAAACCAGTATGCGACGGGTCTCGCCTTATCGCTGTTTGGCGCGGGCTTCTCTGCGTTCGTGGGGATCAGCTACGCGAATGCAAAGTTGCCCGAGCGGCACATGTTCGCAATTCCAGGTCTGGCCGACATACCGCTTGTCGGGACAGCCTTGTTTCGCCAGCACCCCATGGTCTACTTTGCGATAGCTCTGATGGGCGGACTCGTCTGGTTCTTATACCGATCGCGAGCTGGCCTGATCCTGCGCTCTGTTGGTGAGTCACCCGAGTCTGCGCACGCGCTTGGATACAACGTTCGCGCCATCCGGCTCGCCGCTGTCGTGGGGGGAGGTGCGCTGTGCGGTGTAGCTGGCGCCTACATCTCGATCATCTATACGCCGCTGTGGGTTGAAGGCATGGTCGCCGGAAAAGGATGGATCGCACTCGCACTCACCACATTCGCTATGTGGCGGCCACTTCGCGTCCTGTTAGGCGCCTATCTGTTTGGCGGAGTGACCATGCTGCAGTTTCACCTGCAGGGTAGAGGAGTGCAATTGCCGAATGAGTTCCTGAACATGCTACCGTACATCGCCACGATCGTCGTACTCACTGCCATCTCACGCAACCCGGCGTGGATCAGACTGAATATGCCTTCATCATTGGGGAAGCCGTTCTTCCCGGGCGCCTGAACTTAAGACCCCCCGAGCTTCTAAGTTCAAGGCGTGTTTGTCGATGCAGACGCGACGTACGTATTGAAAGACTCGATGTCCGAGATGCTTTTCGCCACGAGATCGATGAAGGCACGTAGCTTTTTGCTCATGTACCGCTGGCGCTGATACGCACAGACAACACGGCTTCGGTTGGGTTTCCAATCTGGCAACACTGCAATCAGCGATCCCGTCTTCACTTCCGGCTGCGCAAAAAAGTCGGGAAGAAGTGCGATGCCCATACCGTCCACGCAGAAGGTTTTCATCACCCAGTAATCATTCGTCTGCAGAGAGGCACGGCTGGTGTAAGGGTGAGAAGAACTGTGCGAATGAAGAACCGTCGACGTGATCAAGTGCGCTTGTCGCAGCCTGATCGATTTATGGTCTCCAAGTTGCTGCGGCCCCTCTGGCATACCATGTCGGCGCAGATAAGCTGGGCTCGCATACAACCCATAGCTGAGCCGGCCAACAAGCTTTCCAACGAGATTGGGCAAGTCGGGCGCCTCTGAGCACACGAAGCAGTCAACATCCTCGATTGGTGGGGAGTCAACGCGACCGCTTACGTGAAGCTCACACTCGACATTCGGATATTTCTCCAGATACATCCGGGCAACATGGGACACGAAGGTGGTGATGAACTGGTTGTCCGAGAGAATGCATAGACGCCCGCGGCCGCCGCTGCTCATCTCCTGAGCCTCTGTCGTGGCCGCTTCTACCCGCGCGGTGATCACAGACAAAAGCGCCTCACAGTGAGCATGGAATGCTCGCCCCGCGTCAGTTGGAATCACCTTTCGCGAGCCCCGCACCAAGAGCTGGACGCCCAATCGCTCTTCGAGACGCTGAAGCTGACGACTCAACGTGGCCTTTGAAGTTCCCGCGATAGTCTCAGCCTTCCTCAGGCTACCCGTACGCATGATCAATGCGAACGCTTCGATATGCTTGACTTCAATTTGCATAGCTTTGAATCCCATTGTGTCGCCCCCGCAAAACCCCTGCGGGAGGCTCAGCAACTGCGATGGAAGGCCTTCACCGCGTCTGCGGCCGGCGCAACTCAATCCACTATGCAGCCTCATGCCGGCTAGCCAGTGCGATCCGGCGGGTGGGGCGGGGTAGAGTTCAGAATGCAAAATCTATATTTATTGAGGCATTTCCAAGGAGGCAATGCGTTGGGGCCTGCATTTGCGGGCATGCGACTTGTCTGGTACGCTGCTCATCAAAGCTGCAGCGCAAAAAGAAATGACGCTTCATGCCAGAAAGAACTAACTCCGGCAGAAAAATAGTTATTTGGTATTAATTAACTATACTATTTCTATGCTACTTTGAGATTTTCAAAAATGCTAGTCTGTTGAATTTATTGAGGAAAAGCACAAAACTCTGGCGTCTTCACACTGCAGGGGTCACATGTTCGATCCATGTATCGCCCACCAAAACCATCTTTTCGGCTTTCAATTCAACGCCATGTAGGGTTTCCTTCACACGGGTCTTAGGTTTTCTAAGGCAGTGTTCCAGGAACTCTCATGCGCAAATTTCACTCGCCGGTCGATCTCAAGGCGGCAGATGATGCGGCCCTGCAAATCGTTGCCGTTGACATATCACTAGCGGAACTTGTCCAAGCCCATGCGCTGGCAAGACTCAGTCTTAAACACGATTACAGGCCGCCAGCCACGTCGAACAGGCCACCAGTCACGTAGGACGCTTCCTCAGAAATCAGCCACAACACGGTGCGCGCAATTTCATCAGGTCGACCCATCCGGCCCTGTGGAATCATCTTGATCATCGCCTGTAGCTGTTCCGGCGTGCGGTCATTTTGAATTTCGGTCGCGATCACTCCTGGACGAATTGCATTCACTCGAATACCTTCAGCTGCCACCTCCCGGGCAAGGCCCAGTGTCATGGTGTCCATCGCGCCCTTGGTGGCGGCATAGTGAATCCAGGAATTAGGCGAGCCAGACTTTGAAGCCCCAGACGAGATATTGACGATGCTCCCTCCCGTACCACCATGGCGGGTGGACATGCGCTTGACGGCCTCGCGGGCGGCCAGGAACGCCCCAGCCACGTTGACCCTCAGGACCTCGTTCAGCTGCTGAGCACTGACCGCCTCCAATCTGCTGCGGCCGCCGGTCACGCCAGCGTTATTGACCAGCACTCGGATCCGACCGATCTTGTCGACCGCCTCAAAGCCACGCAGTAAGGAAGCTTCATCGCCTACGTCCGCCTGAATCATCGTCGCAGTCACTCCTCGACTGGCGGCGGCACGTACGCAGGCTTGAGCCTCTGTTCGGTTGCTTCGATAGAAAAATGCCACTCGATGACCATTTCCAGCCAGTTGTACGATAGCTGCCCCTATGCCGCGGCTGCCACCGGTCACGAGCATCAGATCTTGTTCGGCCATTGCCTCTCTCCAATTAGAAAACTCGACCGTCAGCGCGTGATCCAGCGCACGTAGTAGTCGGTCGCAGCCGGATCGGTTTCGACTTCGACCAGGAAGGGACCTGAAGCGTCCCGAGCCTGGGCCAGCGCCGCATTCAGCCCGGAACGTGTGTTGGCACGGCGACCTTCAATGCCAAAGCTGGCCGCCATTGCTGCAAAGTCAACCTTGGGCTCCGCCACCCATCGGGCCTCACGGATTTCTTCATCGGTCCATCCCCGTGAGTGCTTGGCGGTGTAAGCCACGTCATGCCAGCCGCCATTGGCCAACACGATCAATTTGACCGGGACGTACCAAAGCGCGGCAGTATAAAAGCTGTTGCTGGTGAACATGAAGCCCCCGTCACCCACGAGCGCGACCACCTGGCGGTCAGGCAAGGCGATTTGTACGCCGATCGCAGCGGGGGCGCCCCAGCCTTGTGCACTGGCCCGTCCTGTAATTCCAAAATACCGCTGCGGATTGTCCAGTGGCAGCATATCCAGCATGTAGCTGGTGCCGGTGGTCGAGTGGTCCAGGACGACTGCGTCAGGACCAAATATCTCATGAACACTGCTGATGATTTCCGGCACCGTCACGCTGTCATAAGGAGTGCTTGCAGTCTTTGCTTGCTCGACTTTCAGTTGCGATCGAAAAGCGCCGACAAAGCTGTTGACTGTCGCCGCCCACTGCGGCCGTGGCTTGCGTGGCTTCGTGTCCAATGCTTCTATCAGTTCCCGTAGGTTTTCCTTTGGATGGCCGATCAACCCCACGTCGGCCCATGTCTGCTTGCCCAGATCCAGAGGATTGCTGGTCATGAAAATCACCTGCGCGTTTCTAGGCGGGAGCAGCGCCGCTCCGCTACCGCCAGTGAGCTCCGCGCCCGCAATGATCACCACGTCGGCCTGACTGAGCAGCGGGTGCGTGCTGGAGCAGCGGCCCGCATAAAGCGGATGGGTATTGGGAAAGCCCATGTAGGCGACGTAGGGCTCGCCCAGTACGGGCGCGCCCAAGAGTTCGGCCAGGTGAACGAGAAGATCGACGGCCTCAAACTGCGCCACATCATTGCCAGTAACGATCACTGGATGCTCGGCCTTGGATAGAAGTTCTGCCGCAGCTTCGATTCCTGCGGCATCAGGTCGAGTTCTGGTATAGCCACGCAGTCTGCCTGGCGGATACAAGGGGGTCTGGTGCAACACGGCTTCGTCAACTTCTTCAAGGTACAGGTCGGCAGGAAACGCCAGATGCACCGGCCCCATGGGTGGTGTCTGGGCGATGGCCACTGCTCGGGCTATGGCCTCAGGAATCCGGTCTGCGCTTGGTACCTCCCAGTCCCACTTGACAAACTGTCTCGACATTTCGGTCACATCGCGGGGTACCGACGCATAGCCGTCGCTGCGAGCCAACTTGCGGCTTGTCGTCGTCGAGGTGAACAGCATCGGGCTGTGGTCGGCCCATGCAGTGGTCACACCGACCATGGCCAATGCGGTCCCGGACGCGTGGTAGACGTTGACGAAAGCTGGCTTGCGGCATGCACGGCCGTAGCCATCGGCCATTAACGCGACGGCCGTCTCGCTCGGACCGCAGAAGTATTGCAATTCATTGTGGTGTTTGCGCAATGCGTCTATGAGTGGCTGCAGGCCCAGCCCTGGGACATTGAATACGTGAGTGATACCGTGAGCGATGAGACACCGCGCGATCAGTTCTGCACCAGATATCTTCATCATGTCCTCCTACCATGCTCTATGGCCGACGTCGACTGGCAATACGACACCGGATATGCCCGAAGCTGAGTCCGAGCACAAAAACAAAATCGCATTTGCTACCTCTTCGGGTGTGGCAAGGCGACCCAGTGGCGAGTAAAGTTTGAGCTCGTCTGGCCTTGATGTTTTGCGTGCTTCATTGCCTGCTCCAGCCATGGGTGTCGACAAGAATCCCGGTGCGACGGCATTGACGCGAATACCTTTTGGGCCCAGCCCGACGGCAAAGTTTCTCGTCAGCGATTCGACGCCAGCCTTTATGGCCGTGTACATGAAGCCGCCGTCAGCGCGGCGGCCCATCGTGGCCACGACGCTGGAGATGGTCACGATGGATCCGCCCGGTTGCAGGCGTTTACCAGCCTCTACACACAGCTGAGCCACACTGACCAGATTGATTTCTACGATGGGTTGGAGGTCGGTCTTGCTCGCGCGGTCAATCCAGCTCATTGCAAAAATGCCATGGGCAATGATCACACTCGTGAGTGCCCCTGCATTCGAAGCCTCGTCAAGCACACGCATCAACTCGGCTTCGTCGCGTACGTCGAGTCGCCTGAAGTCACATCCAGCTGGCAATGCGTGAGCGGGGGGCGTCACATCACAAGCAAACACCCGATACCCCTGGGCAGCCAGTTGTTCGCACACGGGCAGGCCAATGTTTCCAGTCGCTCCTGTGACCAATGCGACGCGCTGGGCTTGTGTCTTCATGCGATGTTCCCTATTTGAGGTCCATCATCCGAGGGAGGAAAAGGGCGATCTCGGGGAAGATCATCAGCAGGGCGATTCCAATCAACATCGGCGCAATGAAGATCAGTCCCCCTCGAATGATGTCTGCCATTCGCGCATTGGCGACCACAGTCCGCAGCACAAACAGGTTGAAGCCTACCGGTGGTGATATCGCGGCGATTTCGATCTGAAGCGTCACCATCACTCCGAACCAGACCGGGTCATAGCCCAGCTGGACGACAGCCGGAAACAGTATCGGGACGACAATGATCAGAATGCTCATGGGATCCAGGAACATGCCCAGGATCAACAGCAGTCCATTGATCGCCAGCATGACAACCCATGGCGCGACATCCAAGCCGGTGATGGCCTGTGCCGTGGCTTGAGGGATGCCGAGCCGGCTGAGCACAAAGGCGCTAAACAGACCCGTGGCCACGAGCAAGACGAACATTGCTGTGGTTCGTGCCGTGTTGTCGAGGATACGGTTCATTACCTCGCGCTTGAGAGACCCCAGGAGGAAAGCGATCAAGAGCGCACCCAAGGCCCCCACGGCTGCAGCTTCCGTAGCAGTGGCAATGCCGGTGTAGATGGAGCCAAGGACGGCAACAATCAGCAGGGTGACCGGAAGGACTGACCGTAACGATGTCCAGCGCTCTGAGGTGTCGATGGTGGCCGAGCGCGGTGGCGCTAACTCAGGATGCCGCCAAATCAGGTAGAAGACCGTCAGCGACAACAGCGCCACAAGCATGAGCCCCGGACCGATGCCGGCCATGAACAGTGCGCCGATTGAAGTCTCGGTGATGATGCCGTACAGGATGAAAGAAACCGATGGCGGGATCATGATGCCCAGCGTGCCTCCGGCTGCCGTGACTCCGAACGCGAGTCTGGCTGCATACCCTTTACGAATCATCTCTGGCACGGCGACCGAGCCGATCGTGGCGGCAGTCACCGGGCTTGATCCGCATACGGCGGCAAATCCTGCACAAGAAAAGATCGTGCCGATCGGCAGCGCCCCAGGGACACGCCACAGCCAGATCTGGGCTGCTGTGAACAGGTCGCGGCCTATCCGAGTGGCGCCAAGTGCCTCTCCCATGAGGATGAACAGCGGGACCATCAGGAGCACAAAGCTGGAGGCCTGCGCAAAGAGCAACACGCCGAGCTGGCTAAGGGCTCCCTTGCCAATGAACATGATTGCTCCCACCGCAGCTGCCAGCGCGGTCGCGACCGCCACCGGCGTACCCGTGGCTAAAAGAACCAGGAGCAGAACGAAAAACGGCAGAAAATTCAGCAGGTCCGACATGAGGGATACCAAGTTTTCTATCTGGACACGGCCGCGGGCTCCACGAGGTCGTCTTTCTGGACAAGTCGCAGAAGCATCGAGACGGCCGTCATCAGAAACTGGATGGTGCCGAGCGGGCCGATCCAGTAGATGGTTTTCATCTTGACCGAAATGGTGGCCGTGAATGATCCGTCATAGACAAATGACTCGTAGGTCTCCAGCCACACGTACCACAAGAGAAGCAGCGCGAAGCAGATGACCAGAACCAGCGCGACAGACTGCAGTATCCGCTTGGGGCCGCCCGGCAAGTATTCATAAAGAATATCGACCGCGACATGTGCCCCGCTTTGAAGTGCGGGTGCCAAGGCCAGAAAAAAAACGAATACCAGCGCAAAGCGGCTGCTGTCCAGTGCCCAGGAGGTAGGCAGACCAAACACGTTCCGTGCAACGATCTCCCAAAGAATCCCCACAAGCACCAGAAGAACAGCTACGCCACTGAGCCGGAGAAACCAGCCATTGACCTTCGCGACAATGGCGTGGAATCGCTGCATAGTCGGATGACCCTCGATCTCAGCGATGTTTTTCCAACACGGCTTTGACCTGCTGGCCGACTGCACCAGACTCGCCATCGAGTGGTTTAAGTGCCGCTGCAAATACGCCTCTCAGCTGCTCGCTCTCCGCGTCGCTCAGCTTGTAGGTGTTGTCGGCCTGACTCTTCCTGAAGAACGCTTCGCCGGCTGCCTGTGCGTCTGCCACAGCCTGTACGGCACGCCGATCCGCTTCGATGGACACCCTCTTGACGGCTTCCTGGTCTTTGGGCGAAATCTTGGCCCAGACATCCCTATTGATCACGAAAAGAGACAGGTTGTTGGACTGCCTCAGGAATGTGACCTTGGGAGCGACCTGCTCGAGCTTTAGTGACGGGGCCAAGATGCCCACGCTCAGCGTGCAGTCAACCGTACCATTTTGCAGCGCCAAGTAAATTTCTGACGGGTCAAGCGCTTGCGGGCTGGCGCCTACCGCCTTGACCTGCTCACTCTGCCAACGTCCGGCTGTGCGAACCTTGGTGGCTTTCCAGTCGGCTGGCGATTTCAGAAACTTGTTTCGGCACAGGGAGATCAGCTCACCGGCCGGCTGTGACCACAGATACTGCAGCCCTTGTTCGGCCATGCTCTTTTCTAAGATCGGTCGCAAATCGTTGAGACTATTGACCAATTTCCCCGTATCGGTGGGCACGCCAGTCAGCGCTTCGGTGTAGCCAAGGTAGCGCAGCTGGCCAGCAGCGGCGGCGGAGCTCAGCAGGCCTGCAGGCACTGCACCATTGCGAACCGAACGTAGGGTCTCGGCCAGCGACACGAGTGAGCCACCGAAGTGCAACTGCACTTTCACTCTTCCCTCGGTGACTTTATCGACTTCCTGTGCCCACCACTTTTGAGTGGGAGCCCAGGGCGCCCCTTCGGCGTGAAAGATGCTCATGTCAACCTTGACTTGGGCGGCCGCTGAGCCCGCGTAAAGGCTGAAGGCACTGGCACAGGCAATGACAATGCCTCGGGCGAACTTGAAGTTTTTCATGGCTTTCTCTCCTTTGGTAAATGATGGGGCTACTGGAGATGAAATCCCTCGTAGCCGTTTGCGACAACACGCTCACAGGTCTTTCGGTACGCTGGAATCCCCCCGACATAGGGTAGAAACACTCGAGGTTTGCCCGGAATGTTGGCACCGACATACCACGAGTCAGCCAGGGGAAACAGCGTGCGCTCGGCGACCTCACGGACATGCTCGGACCAGCGTTCTTCGGCTTCGAGATCAGAGTCGATCAAGCTCAGCCTGTTGTCCCGCATATGGGCCAGGCAATCTGCAATAAAGTTCACATGTTGTTCGATCGAATGGACCATGTTGCCTTTGACCGAAGGACTGCCCGGGCCAGTGACGATGAACAAATTTGGGAATCCAGAGGTCAACAACCCGAGGTAGACCTTCGGCCCCTCAGCCCATTTATCCGCCAGCCGCAGACCGCCTTTTCCTCGGACGTTCATCGCCAGAAGCGGACCGGTCACGGCGTCGTAGCCGGTCGCAAAAATCAGGGCGTCGAGGTCATAGTGCCCATGACTTGTCATGATGCCGGTTTCAGTGATCCGACTTATGGGCTCTTGGCGAATATCGACCAGCTTCACATGCTCTTGGTTAAAGGTTTCGTAGTACCCCGTGTCCTGGCAGACGCGCTTGGTGCCGATGTAGTGATCGGTCGGTACCAGCTTTTCAGCGATGACCGGGTTTCTGACGATTGCGCGAATCTTGCCTCGCACAAATTCACCCAAGGTCTCATTGGCTGTTCGGTCGGTCAGAAGATCGGTGTATGGTGTGAGCACGGCTGCGGCCCCGCCATGCTCCCATCTTGCGTTGTAGGTGCGCGTGCGCGCAAGCTCATCGACCGAGAGCGTCGGCTCGGTCGGAGCGCCCAGACCCAACATGCCATCGTTTGATTCGCTCGCCCGCTTGCGGTTTTGTGGGTAATGGCGCTTGAACAGCGCCTGCTCTTGCCTTTGCAGCGGTCGGTTGCGGGCGGGTACTGAGAAGTTTGGGGTTCTCTGAAAGACAAACAACTGCAGTGCCACACGTGCCAACTCTGGAATGATCTGAATGCCAGATGAGCCCGTGCCAACGACACCGACTCTCAGGTCTTCAAACCGCGCTGGCGCTTCAGGCCACTGTCCGCTGTGATAAACAGGCCCGCGAAAATTCATGACGCCCGGGATGTCTGGGGTTCTTGCCGCTGAAAGGCAGCCCGAGGCGGCGATAAAAAAGCGCGCGTCGACTCGCAGGCCAGTGTCAGTGGTCAAGGTCCAATTCTTCTGTGTCTCGTCGAAGGTGGCCGACGTCACCCGGGTGCTGAATACGATGTCTCGCCGCAGGTCAAAGCGTTGAGCCACATGGCGAATGTAGGCCAGGATTTCGGGCTGACTTGCAAAGCGTTCGGTCCAGGTCCACTCTTGCTGCAATTCCTCGGAAAACGAGTACGAGTACTCCAGGCTGGGCACATCACAGCGTGCACCTGGGTATTTGTTCCAGAACCAGGTGCCTCCGACGTCTGGTGCTGCCTCAAGACACAGCACTTTCAGCCCCAGGCTTTTCAGCTTATGAACGGCGTACAGCCCTGCGAAGCCAGCGCCAACCACGACTGCATCAGCCGTCCGGTGATCGGGCGCCGAAGAGTTGGGGGTACTGCCTTGCAACGGGTTCATAGGGCGTGGGTGTTGGTTTGGGGGCGATTCACAGGCTGTCGCATCGAACAACTCCATCGTCTCTAGGATTCATCTGGGTCATGCGCGATCGTCTGATGCCCCCGAGTTGAAGATACCCTGACTTGGTTGAGAGTCCATCATCCGAATTGGACAGTCCATCCGTAAAAACCCCGGGAAGAGGCGCGGCCCCAACGATGCGAGGCCATGGTCCATGTTGCTTCGGCAGCTGAAAATGCGATGGGCGATCTGTCATGTGTTGTGTCTCAGCGGTCCAGCAATTCCGGCAAGACAGACTCCACCATTACGGTATTGACGTCCCCACTTGCGAAGCGGGGGTGGTCGATGAGGAATCGCTGAAGCTCGAGGGTTGTGTCTATGCCTTCGATCTTGAATTGCAGCAGTGCGCGCGACATCCTGCTTCTGGCCTCCTCTCGGTCGAACCCATAGACGATCAGTTTGCCGACCATCGAGTCATAGAAGATCGGAACCACATAGCCCTCGTGGCAGTGGCTGTCGAGGCGGATATGGGGGCCACCCGGCGGATCCCAGCGGGTTATCTGGCCTGGACTGGGATGAAAGTTTTGTCGCACCTGCTCTGCGTTGATGCGGCATTCGATGGCATGCCCCCGGATCGAGACTTGCTCCTGCGACAGTCGCAAGCGTTCACCCCGCGCGATGCGCAGTTGCTCCTGGACCAGGTCGACCCCGGTGATCATCTCTGTCACAGGGTGTTCAACCTGAATCCTCGTGTTCATCTCCAGAAAATAAAAGGTCTGACTGTCCTGATCAACGATGAACTCCACCGTCCCTGCGTTTTCGTAACCGAAACCCACGGCCAGTTGCACCGCCGCCGCGCAGAGGGCTTCCCGTAAGGTGCTGCTGAGGTGCGGCGCCGGCGCCTCCTCGACCAACTTCTGGTGGCGCCGCTGCAATGAACAGTCCCGCTCTCCCAAGTGAATGACTTGACCGTGTTGATCGGCCAGTATCTGCACTTCCACATGGCGGGCGTTGGGGATGTAGCGCTCCAGATAAAGCGTGCCATCGCCAAATGCTGCGCGCGCTTCATTGGAAGCGGCGGCGAACAGATTAGCCATCTGGGCCTCGCTCTTGACGATCTTCATGCCGCGTCCACCGCCACCGGCAGCGGCCTTGAGCATCAGCGGCAGTCCAACTCGGCGGGCCACGGCCAGGGCCTCGGTGCTTGTTTCTACTTGGGTCGATCCTGAAAGCGTGGGCAAGCCCAGTTCGGCTGCCAGAAGACGCGCCTGAATCTTGTTGCCCATCTGGGCGATCTGATGGGGCTTCGGTCCGACGAACACCAGTCCGTGGTCGGCGCATAACTGCGCCAGCGGGGCAGACTCGGCCAGGAAACCGTAGCCGGGGTGAAGCGCGTCGCAACCCGTGCTCAGCGCCGCCTGGACCAGCAGGCGGGCGTCCAGGTAGCTTTGAGTGGCGCTGGAAGGACCGATGCACACGGTACGGTCAGCCAGTTCCGCCCCCAGGCTGTCCAGATCGACCTGCGAGGCGGCCAGCACAGACTGCAGGCCAAGGCCCCGGCAGGCGTGGATGATGCGGACTGCGATCTCACCACGGTTGGCCACCAGGACACGCGTCACCGGCATGGTGCATGCACCTCAGCGTTTGACATAGAAAAGCACCTGACCGAACTCGATCACCGCCGCGTCCTCGATACATACCTTCATCACCGTGCCTGCGACGCCTGCAGTGATGGCGTTGAAAAGCTTCATCACCTCGATCAGACACACCGTGTCATCGGCTCCGACCGGAGTCCCGACCTGCACATAAGGCGGCGAATTCGGATCAGGTCGGCTATAGAACCGGCCCATGGTGGTGGCCGTAATCGGCAGCCAATCGGACGGCACCGACTCTGCCAAGGTCAGATGGACAGCGCCGCCGCCCGAAGAAGGCGGGGCGGCGGCCAATGTGGGCGCTACCGGCACGGCCAATGTTGGCGATGGGACCGAGGCACCGGCAGTCGATAGACCCGTTGACATGGCCTGGGCCGGCAAGGCGCCCTTGCCGATGGTCACTTTGATCGTCCCGACATCGAGTTGCAGGTAGTCAAAGCCGGACCGGTCCAAGGTATCGACCAGCGCGGCGATCTGGCGGATGTCCTGATCGGACAGAAAGTCAAGGTTGTGCGTCATGGTTTCTCCAAAGGCGTTGTCGTCAGTAGGCTCGCATCAAGCCTGCATGCTTAGCGTGTTGTCGCCGCTACGGATCTGGATGTACCGTACGCTGCGACTGCTTGCCAGTTTCTCGATGAGCGTGCGCAAGCCCTGCGTGCTTTGCCCTTGTTGTCTGTGCTGACGTTCCCGTCGCATCTGCGCCACCTGATCCACGCTGGTGAAAAAGTGCAGCAGCAGGTCGTCGTCCGACACGCCATGGCCTCCGTACTGCTCGCGCAGTTGCCCCAGGGTTGGCTGTTCGTAATTCATTTGGGCCAGAGCCCTCGCCCTGGGCCGAGACAGGATTTTGTCCCTGACATCCGGATGAATGGACTCGCTTTCCTCGCGGCCCCAGCCACCGGCGGCGTATTGGATGATCTCATCAGACACCTGCTTGTAGCGTTCGCCGGAGATCACATTGAGTACGGCCTGCGCACCAACAAACTGGGAGTAAGGCGTCACCATGATCGGATAGCCGAAGTCGATCCGCACGCGTGCGATTTCCTCGAGTACTGCGTCAAGCTTGTCAGACAGCCCCGCCGTGCCAAGCTGAAATCGCAGGTTGGAAATCATCCCGCCCGGCACCTGGTGCTGGTAGTGTTGGATGTTGTACGCTGCCGGCGACCCGATGGGGAAGGACTCGCGTTGTGCAATCTCCCGGAAGTGATTTTCGACAGGCCTGAGCAGCCCTTCATCGATTTTGGGCGCATAGCCTATGGCTTTGGCGTTGCGAACGACATCAAAGAGCGAGGGATTGGAAGAGGACTCTGCCAAGGGCGGAATCGCCGTATTGACGATGTGAATGCCGCACCGTATGGCCTCCAGCGTGCACAACAGGCCCAGACCGGTGTTGCAGTGTGTATGGAACTCCACCGGGATACCGCCCGCGTGGGCGAGCACCACCGGGGCCAGGGTCTTGACCCGCTCGGGGGTGAGCAGGGCACCCGGGTCCTTCAGGCAGATGCGATGAGGACGCAGCTTGGCCGCCTCCCGGGCGCGCTCGGCGTAGTACTCGTCCGAATGCTTTTCGGAAAGAGAAAAAATCAGGTTGATGATGACGTCGATGCCGACCTTGCGGGCACGCACCATGTTCTTCTTCCAACCGTCTGGTGTGTTGGACGAGTCAGACAGCCGGATCTGACTGATGCCCATGGCTGCCATG
>Ga0194116_10002562_pt1 | contig 23257 bp, 20 predicted proteins | sample TA2MahsurfametaG_4_FD_148617 | JGI IMG/M metagenome (GOLD analysis project Ga0194116, IMG submission 148617) | Freshwater microbial communities from Lake Tanganyika, Tanzania - TA2015008 Mahale S9 surface | ecosystem: Environmental > Aquatic > Freshwater > Lake | place: Tanzania: Lake...
TTTTTGCAAATGTACGATAAATAAAGGGAATTCATAATGTGGTATGTCAATCTGATAAACTTTAGAATCAATTAACTTATTAATTTTGTTCAAAGAAAATAAATATGTCAACCAAAAAAATTGAAGTTATTGTTCCTCCACGTGAACCACACTTTGTTGGTGATGGATTTCGCGTTCATAATTTTATTCCAAGCGCTTATCGTTTGGATATGCATCGCATGGATCCATTTATCATGTTGGATTACAATTCACGCTTTTATTTTCCGCCAAGTGAAAAACCTTTGGGGGTGGGCGTTCATCCACACAGAGGATTTGAAACAGTGACGATTGCTTACAAAGGAAGAGTTGCTCATCATGACAGTGCCGGAGGTGGAGGAATTATTGGCGAAGGAGATGTTCAATGGATGACAGCAGCATCAGGTGTTTTACACAAAGAATATCACGAAGAAACCTTCAGTAAGGAAGGAGGAGAATTTCAAATGGTTCAACTTTGGGTGAATTTACCTGCAAAATTTAAAATGTCTCAACCAAAATACCAAGCAATTTCAAACCAAGAAATGGGGATAGTTGAACTCGAGAATAACAGCGGTAACGTTGAAATTATTGCAGGTGAATATCAAGGTGTTAAAGGTCCCGCCAATACATTTACTTCAATTTCCATGTTTAATGTAAAATTAAATGAAAATGGAATAGCCGTATTTTCATTTCCAGCTCATTTTAATACAGCCTTGCTTGTTGTGGAAGGAGAAATTCAAGTTAATGAAGATGGTATCGTTCCAGTCGATCACTTTGTTTTATTTGAAAATGAAGGAGAACAAGTTAAAATTACAGGATTAAAAAATTCAATCGTATTAGTTTTATCCGGCGAACCAATAAACGAACCTATTGCTGCTCATGGTCCCTTTGTGATGAATACACGACAAGAACTTGTTGAAGCGTTTCAGGATTTTCAGAATGGAAAGTTTGGATATTTGGCGGATTGATCTTGTTGGAATTAACAACGATTCGGTCGATGTTCTTCCCATTTTTTTAGCTTGTAGAACATATTAATTCTTAAGGTAAACGCATGCGAAGGATGCACACGAATTCCGTCATTAAGTTTTAAACCGTAAGAATAAAATAGCTCGCCTAAAATAAACGAAAAACCAAATGAAGGCTTGATGTAATGAACTTGATTTGTTAAATCATAGATGTAATCTCCCCTAATACCTGCAGTAAATGGAGGAAAATAGAAAAAGTTGTATCCATAATAAATTCTTGCACTTTGCGCTAAAACTCCAGATTTTGAAGAAATCCCATATCCAAGTCCCCAAGAATTTGTTGCAAAAATACATCCTGCTCCTCCGCAAAAGCTTCGTTTGTAACTTCTTCCAAGTCCAATTTCAAAATCATGTGCTGATCCGACAGAATAACCAATTGGAATATGCCAGGCATTTCCCAAAAATTTAGATTTTACTTTGTTTTCAATAATCATGTAATGAGTATCTCTATGAATACTATCGGCATGCAGGTGAGTCTGACTTGTAAGATCTAAATTCGATAAAATTAGTAGAAAAGAGATAAGAAAGTTCTTAAGCATAATTTAGATTCCTAACAATGTAATTACTATTTTAATCAAGTTTAGTAAAAATAAAATCAATATTAACAATTACTATCATTTTGTTCAAAAACTGTTTTACTTTTTTAAATAAGTGCGCTAATTTTCAATTAAATTTGTGGTCAATTTGCAGCGAACGTTCGCTTCGAAGAATGTAAATTGAAAATATGCCCAAAGATTCTTCTATAAGCTCCATATTAATCATCGGGAGCGGCCCAATTATCATCGGTCAAGCGTGTGAGTTTGATTATTCCGGTTCTCAGGCATCTCGTTCACTCCGTGAAGAAGGAATTGAAGTTACGTTGATAAATTCAAATCCAGCAACCATTATGACGGATAAGGTTGTTGCTGACAATGTTTACCTTCAACCTCTAGAACCTGAAAGCATTATTGAAATTCTTAACAAGCATAAAATCGATGCGGTTTTACCAACAATGGGTGGACAAACGGCATTGAATCTTTGCATCAAGTGTGATGAAATGGGCATTTGGGAAGATTATGGCGTTAAAATTATTGGGGTTGATATTAAGGCGATTGAAATCACCGAAAATCGTGAAGAATTTCGCTTATTGATGGATAAAATCGGAGTTGGTATGGCCCCACAAGCAACTGCAAAATCCTTTTTAGAAGGAAAAGAAGTTGCTCAAAAGTTCGGTTTTCCTCTCTGCATTCGAGCCTCTTACACCTTAGGTGGAGCCGGAGCATCAATCGTTCATGACCCAAAAGAATTTGATGGTTTACTTGAACGCGGATTACAACTTTCTCCTATTCATGAAGTTATGATTGATAAGGCTTTATTGGGTTGGAAAGAATATGAATTGGAACTTCTTCGTGATTCAAATGATAATGTAGTAATTATCTGTTCGATAGAGAACTTTGATCCGATGGGAATTCACACGGGAGATTCTATTACAGTTGCTCCTGCAATGACGCTATCTGATACAACCTTCCAGAAAATGCGTGATATGGCCATCAAAATGATGCGTTCTATCGGAAATTTTGCCGGAGGATGTAACGTTCAGTTTGCTGTTTCGCCGGATGAGAAAGAGGACATTATTGCCATTGAAATTAATCCAAGAGTTTCTCGTTCTTCTGCCTTAGCATCTAAAGCCACAGGATATCCTATCGCAAAGATCGCAGCAAAATTGGCCATTGGATACCATCTGGATGAATTAAAAAATCAAATTACAAAAACTACCTCTGCCCTATTTGAACCAACCTTAGATTATGTTATCGTAAAAATTCCTCGTTGGAACTTCAACAAATTTCCCGGAACAAATAGAGAATTAGGCTTACAAATGAAGTCAGTGGGTGAAGTAATGGGAATTGGTCGTTCGTTTCAAGAAGCACTTCAAAAAGCCTGTCAATCTCTGGAGATAAATAGAAACGGTTTAGGTGCTGATGGTCGTGAATTGACCAATCAAAATGAAATCCTTCATTCCTTGGAACATGCAAGCTGGAACAGGTTATTCCACATATACGATGCTATTAAATTGGGTATTCCTTTTAAAACAATTGTTGAGAAAACAAAAATTGATATTTGGTTCTTGAAACAGATTGAGGATCTGATTAAACTAGAACGTAAAATTGAAAAATTTCATGTTGATAATTTGCCAAAAGATCTACTATTTGAGGCCAAGCAAAAAGGATATGCTGATCGCCAAATCGCACATCTATTAAGGTGTTTAGAATCTGAAGTTTATAATAAAAGACGTGAATTTGGAATCAACCGTGTATATAAATTAGTTGATACTTGTGCGGCTGAATTCGAAGCACAAACGCCTTATTACTACTCCACTTTTGAATATGAAAACGAAAGTATTGTAACTGATAAAAAGAAAATTGTCGTTTTAGGTTCAGGTCCAAATCGAATCGGTCAAGGAATTGAGTTCGATTATTCATGTGTTCATGGCGTCCTAGCAGCAAAAGAATGTGGATACGAAACGATAATGATAAATTGCAATCCTGAAACGGTTTCTACTGATTTTGATACTGCTGACAAATTATATTTTGAACCCGTTTTCTGGGAACACATTTACGATATAATTCAACACGAAAAACCGGAAGGAGTTATTGTTCAACTAGGCGGACAAACAGCACTTAAACTAGCAGATAAATTGAGTCGTTACGGAGTAAAAATCATTGGAACAAGTTTTGAATCTCTTGATTTGGCTGAAGATCGAGGACGGTTCTCCAAAACGCTTGAGGCAAATAATATTCCTTTTCCAAAATATGGAGTGGTTGAAAGCGCTGAACAAGCCTTGGAATTAGCAGATGAATTGGGTTTTCCATTGTTAGTTCGTCCTTCCTATGTTTTGGGGGGACAAAAGATGAAAATTGTAATCAACAAGGAAGAATTAGAACACCATGTTGTTGATATCATCAATGAAATGGGAAGTAATCAAATACTTTTGGATCATTTTCTATCTGGAGCAATTGAAGCTGAAGCAGATGCAATTTGTGATGGAGAAAACGTGTATATTATTGGAATCATGCAACACATTGAACCTGCAGGAATTCACTCTGGTGATTCGTATGCCGTTCTCCCACCCTACAATTTAGGCGATTTTGTAATGACACAAATTGAGGATATCACAAAAAAATTAGCCGTCGAATTAAAAACCATTGGATTAATTAATATTCAGTTTGCAATTAAAGACGACAAAGTGTTTGTAATTGAAGCAAATCCACGTGCGTCGAGAACAGTACCTTTTATTGCCAAAGCATATGATGAACCGTATGTAAATTATGCTACAAAAGTAATGTTAGGTGAAAAGAAAGTAACTGATTTTAATTTCAATCCGCGTAAAGAAGGATATGCGATAAAAATCCCTGTCTTTTCGTACGAGAAATTTCCCGACGTTAAAAAAGAGCTTGGACCGGAAATGAAATCAACCGGAGAGGCCATTCGTTTTATTAAAAACCTCAAAGATGCGTTTTTCACAAAGGTTTATTCAGAGCGAAATATGCATCTATCGCGCTAGTCATGTTGGTAAAAGCAAGTTTTATAGGGCTCATTAAAACGGTTCTAATTCTGATTGGGGTTCTGGTGGTTGTTCGAATTATTGGACGAACATTGATTGCAAAAAGAAATCTAGATAAAGAACGTGAATTAATGGCTCAAGAAAGAGATTTATTACGTAAAAAAGAATTTGTCAAACGAAATGAGGGAAAGACTAGTATCGTTGGAAAACAGAAAATTTCTGCTGAAGATACTGATTTTGAAGAGTTGAATTGAAATTTGTAAGCACTGTAATTCAGCAAAAACAAAAGCTCGTTTCAATGAAACGAGCTTTCTTATATGATGTCGTCTTTGTCTATCCGATTGAATCGGGAAGAGAAAAACGGAAAAGAGTTCACTTTCATGAACTCTTGTAAATCCTAAATTACATCATTCCTGGCATTCCTCCACCCATACCTGCCATGGCAGCTGCCGGGTTAGATTCTTCAGGTTGATCTGAAATAACACATTCAGTAGTCAATAGCATGGATGCGATAGATGCGGCATTTTCGATTGCTATTCGAGTTACTTTTGTTGGGTCAATTACGCCCGCTTTGAATAAATCTTCAAATTTATCTGTACGCGCATTATATCCAAAATCACCTTTTCCTTCTCTCACCTTTTGAACAATTACTGCTCCTTCACCACCTGAATTTGCAATTATTTGGCGAAGAGGTTCTTCTACTGCACGCTTAACAATACCAATTCCGGTAATTTCATCTTCATTTTCACCTTTCAATTTATCCAATGAAGAAATGGCACGGATAAGAGCTACCCCACCTCCTGCAACAATTCCTTCTTCCACTGCAGCGCGAGTTGCGGCTAAGGCGTCATCAACACGATCCTTTTTCTCTTTCATTTCTACCTCGGTAGGTGCACCAACATACAACACAGCAACACCACCGGCTAATTTAGCCAATCGCTCTTGTAATTTTTCACGATCGTAATCTGATGTAGTTGACTCAATTTGTGCTTTAATTTGTCCAACACGTGCTTTGATGTCTTCTTTTTTGCCTTTTCCATTTATAATTGTGGTATTATCTTTATCGATTTCAATCTTTTCGGCTGAACCAAGCATTTCCAAAGTTGTATTTTCAAGAGTCATACCTCGTTCTTCTGAAATAACTTGACCACCAGTTAAAATTGCTATATCCTCAAGCATTGCTTTTCGTCTATCACCAAATCCTGGTGCTTTAACAGCAGCGACTTTCAGAGACCCCCTCAAACGATTAACTACCAATGTGCCAAGCGCCTCACCATCTACATCTTCTGCTATAATGAGCAAAGATTTCCCATTTTGAACAACCGGCTCCAAAACTGGTAACAATTCTTTCATACTTGAGATTTTTTTCTCAGAAATCAAAATCAATGGATTTTCCATTTCTGTGATCATTTTATCCGTGTTTGTTACAAAATAAGGTGATAGATAACCTCTGTCAAATTGCATTCCCTCAACCGTTTTTACCTCAGTTTCGGTCCCTTTTGCTTCTTCCACAGTGATGACACCATCCTTACCCACAACTTTCATCGCCTTTGCAATTAAGACGCCAATTGCCTCATCGTTGTTTGCTGAAATTGATGCAATTTGTTTAATTTTTTCATTATCTGAACCGACTTCCTTAGAAATTTTTTTCAAGTTCTTAACCACCTCAGATACAGCTTTATCTATTCCCCTTTTTAGATCCATTGGATTTGCTCCGGCAGCCACATTCTTTAACCCAGCACTGATAATAGCCTGAGCTAGAACTGTCGCGGTTGTTGTACCATCACCTGCAATATCAGCGGTTTTAGATGCCACCTCTTTTACCATTTGAGCACCCATATTTTCAACTGGATCTTTTAACTCAATTTCTTTTGCAACAGTTACACCATCTTTAGTAACCTGAGGTGCACCAAATTTTTTACTAATTACAACATTTCGACCTTTTGGACCTAAAGTTACTTTTACGGCATTTGCCAATTCATCAACTCCTTTTTTAAGTTTTTCTCTTGCCTCTACGTCAAAATAAATATCTTTTGCCATTTTTATTTTATTTTTTTATTAATTAAATATTCCAAATATATCTGACTCTCTCATAATTAAATAAGATTTTCCATCAATTTTAATTTCAGTTCCCGAATATTGACCATAAAGGATTGAATCACCAACTTTAACTGTGATTGGGTCATCTTTTTTACCTGATCCAACTGCTACGATTTTTCCATTCAACGGTTTCTCTTTTGCTGTATCGGGAATTATAATTCCACTCGCTGTTTTTTGTTCTGCTGGCGCCGGTTCTACGAGAACTCGATCTGCCAAAGGTTTAAATTTCACTGACATGTATAAAAATTAATTTTTGTTGAGCGCAAAATCACGAACATTATGCCATTCGATTTCATGCGTCATTTTTTCATTTCTTTAAAAAAAAACTGTCAGTACAAATGACATACTGACAGTTAATTGATTTAATATACTTATATTATTTTGTTGGCTGAGTTGCCGGTTTATTATCTTTTTGTTTTTGCTGTTTTTCAGCTTCTTTTCGTTGTTGCTCTTGAACCTTTTTCTGATCAGGCGTTTTGGTTCTAATGGTAAGAAATATTGAAGATATCATAATCACAGCTGCCAGTGACCAAGTAGTTTTATCGATAAAATCATTTGTTTTTTGAACACCTCCAATTTGTTGCGCAGCACCGAAATCAGAACTTAGCCCACCTCCTTTTGGATTTTGAATATAAACCACTAATATTAATAAAATACTAGAAACGATAATCAAAACTGAAAACAAAATATCCATTGCAACTAATTTATTTTTTCTTTAACGACTTAATTTGGGATGCAAAGTAACTCTTTTTTTCTGGAATAATCAAGATTAATTGCTGATAAACAAAAATTGCTTTTGAAATATTCCCTTGTGATTGATATATTCTTGCAAGGGTTTCACTCACGGGAAGTGTTTCCTCGCTTAAACTTTCTTTTGCTTTTTTCGTTGGTGAAAAGAATTCTTTTCTGGGTTTTTCAAATTCAATGTATGTAACTTCATAAGGTGCTTCTTCCTCTTCTACTACTTCAATCAATTGTGAATTTTTGGAATTTATTAGCCACTCCAGGAATGTTTTTTCAGACAAATAATTTTGATTGCTCGTTGAGACAGATGGAAATTCCATTTCCGAATTTTCAAACTCGTCAGAGATTGATAAATCAAATTCTTGTAATTGCGTTGAATCAGGAATCAACTCATCCACTGAATAGGCTGCAGCTACAGAGGAAGCAATAATGTCTTTATCTAATTCATCTAACTCGTGCTCCTCCTGAACATTGTCAATTAATTTAAAATCATTGATTTGTTCTTCCAAATTTTCTTGGGATTCAATCTCTATTGTATTAATGTCTAACGCATCCCCTATTTCTTTTATTGATAACTCTTCAACCAAATTTCCTTCCTCTTTTTGGTACAATAAATTATATAGTTTAACTCTGTCCGTAATTTTATAGGCATATTTCTGGAGTTCTTCCTCAAAATCAACGCGATTACCTTGTGATAGAACTTTTAAATATAGAAGTGGAAATACTTGGGAAAACGGAAATTTATCACACAAGACTCTAAGTTCTTGGACTTCATTTTCAGAACATAATTTAGGGTTCTCAATTCTATCGGCTATTTCCTCCCAATTCAACATCACCAATTGGATAAAAGTTTATTTATAACATCTTGAACGATTTGCTCATTAATTTGTCGCAAAAGATCTTGTTCTATACTAGCAAGGTCTATATTTGAGTTATAATCAATAAAACGTGAGGAGGTTAAATTTATTTTTTGTTCTTTCGGAGTGGTAATAAAAATAGTAAATTGAGCTGTGATCGTTAGTCTGTTTTTTGCGGAATTATCTCCTGGTTGTAACGCAACAGGAATCAATGAATAATTTGAAATACGACCTTCAATATTTACTTCACCCCCACCATTTTTGGTATTTAGCAGCAAACGAGTATTATTCTGAACGCCGTCTTTAATATCTTCCGATAGAATAGGTGCTAAATTTAAAGGTGCATTAGCTGCCGCATTTTCAAGTGTTTTAACGGTAAAAGTCTTCCATTCTGGCGGCATTGATCCCGTATCTTGAATAGAAACGCTATATGGCCAACAAGAAGTTAGAATAATAGAAATGATGAAAAAAAAATAAATTAGTTTCATTCTAAAATATTGTATTCTTTTATTTTTCTGTACAAAGTCCTTTCGGAGATACCCAATTCAAGAGCTGCATATTTTCGTTTTCCTCTATGTTTTTCCAACGCTTTTTTAATTAACTCTTTTTCTTGATTACCTAAAGATAACGATTCTTCTATTTCTTCATGATCTTCAAATGAATCAGCGTGTCCGTTTATTTGAACTTCTGGGTACGTGGACTCTGGAGCTAAGGGCAAAAGACGCTGTGCAGGGTTTACTTCATCAATGATTCGATTAACCACAGCAGTTTGGTCACCACTTAAATTTATCGTCCCCCCCTGATTAATCATTTCTAAAACCAATTTTTTTAAATCTGTTAAATCTTTTTTCATGTCGAAAAGAAACTTATACATTATTTCTCTTTCCGAAAAACTATCACTTTCTTTTTCTCCAACCATTATTGGCATTTTTTCTGAGGGTGCCGGGAGATAACGTATCATAATTTCGGCATCTAACTCTCTCTCTGTTTCAATAACTGAGAGTTGTTCAACCAAGTTTCTCAGTTGTCTTATATTGCCCGGCCAATTATACTGTTGAATTAAGTCTACGGCATCTTCTTTTAATTTTACGGTAGGCATTCTATACTTATCGGCACAATCGTTCGCAAACTTTCTGAATAATAAATGAATATCATCTTTACGTTGACGCAAAGGAGGAAGTTGAATTGGTACAGTACTCAATCTGTAGAACAAATCTTCTCTAAACTTTCCGGTTGCAATTGCTTGAGCCATGTTTTCATTGGTGGCTGCAACAACTCGAACATTGGTTTTGATTACTTTTGATGAACCTACCCGAATAAATTCTCCTGTTTCTAATACCCTCAACAAGCGAACTTGAGTTTGCATCGGTAGTTCAGCAACCTCGTCCAGAAAAATAGTTCCTCCATTTGCCACTTCAAAATATCCCTGTCTACTACCAGCAGCACCAGTAAATGCTCCCTTCTCATGTCCAAATAATTCTGAGTCAATTGTTCCCTCTGGAATAGCGCCGCAATTCACAGCAATATATTCATTGTGTTTTCTCGCACTCAATTGATGTATCACTTGAGGAATGATTTCTTTTCCTGTACCACTTTCACCGGTTACTAAAACCGAAATATCCGTTGGAGCAACCTGAATAGAAACCTCCAACGCACGATTTAGTGAGGGTGTATTTCCAATTATACCAAATCGCTGTTTAATTTGAAGTAAATTCATAAATGTTAATTACAGAGTGAAACTGCCTCTCCGATTAACGTGGCAGAAGTGCAATCCAATATCTTAACCATGACGTATTGACCTTTCATATAATGTTGACTCGGAAATACCACCATTGCATTTTGACCATTTCTACCACAAAGCTTTTCATCAGAGCGCTTGGATGTTCCTTCTATGAGTACTTTGACTGTTTTACCAATTTGTTTTTCATTCGATAATCGTGAATGTTGCAATTGTAATTCAATAATTTCATTTAAACGAGATCCTTTAACAGCATCCGGAACGTCGTCGTCAAACCTTCTTTCGGCCAATGTTTTTGGTCGTTCTGAATATTTAAACATATACGCAAAATCAAATTGAACCTCTTTCATTAATGAAATCGTATCGTGATGTTCCTTATCTGTTTCTCCACAAAAACCCGTAATAATATCAGTAGAAATTGCACAATCAGGCATATATTTTCGAATTGCATTGATTCGGTCCAAGTACCACTCACGGGAATAACCACGATTCATTCGAGTTAATACGTCTGTATGCCCAGATTGAACCGGCAAATGAATATACGGACAAATATTCTCGTATTTCGCCATAATTTCAAGAACTTCATCAGTCATATCTTTTGGATGGGATGTACTAAAACGAACGCGTAGATTAGGAGAAATATGCGCCACCATTTCAATTAATTGAGCAAAATTAGTCGTTGGTTGGTTTACATCCTTAATTTCTCCTTTAGAGGTTAAATTCCATCTGTAACTATCCACGTTTTGTCCAAGTAAAGTGACTTCACGATATCCTTTCTCAAATAAATCTTTGCATTCTTCAACAATTGTTTGAGGATCACGCGAACGTTCTCTTCCTCGCGTGAAAGGAACCACGCAAAAGGAACACATATTATCACAACCACGCATGATTGTTACGAATGCCGAAATTCCGCCCTGATCTAAACGAACTGGAGAAATGTCTGCGTAAGTTTCATCTCTGGAAAGAAGCACGTTAACCGCTTTTTGTCCCGTTCCTACCTCCTCAACCAAATTTGGTAAATCACGATAAGCATCGGGCCCTGCAACTAAATCAACCAATTTTTCCTCCTCCAAAAGTACCTTTTTCAACCGTTCAGCCATGCAACCAAGGATTCCGACCACAAGATCGGGATTTTGTCCTTTTTTATGCTTAAATTCTGTTAGACGATTTCGAACACGTTGCTCAGCATTTTCGCGAATTGAACACGTATTGATAAGAACTACATCGGCTTCATCTATATTTCGCGTTGTTGCATAACCTTCCTTGGTCATAATAGATGCAACTACCTCGCTATCAGAAAAATTCATCTGACAACCATAACTCTCGACATATAGTTTTTTACCCGAATGATTTACTGTTTCAAGAACAACCGGTTCACCCTGTCTACTTTCGTCAATGACCTTATTTTGATTTAATTCCATGCCTTTTAACCAAATACAAAGGTACTCAATTTTAAAAGACTGTCAAAATGTCACAAAAAATATTCTTCTTGTCTAATTCATTAATTCTTAACAAATTCTATAATCTTGACAAAAGATTGGTTATAGAAGCCGAGGAAATAAGCACCGGATGCTAACTTCTTACTCATTTCAATGGTTTCCGATACAGCGCCATTTTTAACAATCAAATTAAATTCAGAAACAAGCTGACCTTGTAGGTTGAATAATTTACAATTCAACTTATCACCCTTTAAGCCACTTGCCGTTAATTCAAAAATACCATTATTTGGATTTGGGAAAAGATTAAAAACGTGCGCTTCATTTTCATTTATTCCTGCTGCCTCTTCAACTATCACGGTTGTTGTATTTATACAACCATTGGCATCTTTAATATAGCACGTATAGGTTCCTGCTGCCAAATTCGCAAAAAATGAACCTGAATAGTAATTTGTTCCATTAATGGAATAGGTGTAAGGTGTTAGTCCTCCACTCCCCGTTAAAGTAATAGATCCATTTGAAGAACCTGCTATGGCCATTGTGGGTACTCCGGAAACATTCACTTGAGTTGGCTCTGTAATGGTGGTAGAGAAACTTTGGCTACAACCATTTGCATCAGTTGTAGTCGTTAAGTATGTCCCTTGCGATAATTCGGTGAATAGGCCACTAGCACTATTAATCGTGTTAACGTAAGCAGGGGTTCCACCTGAAACAGAAATTGTAATTGAGCCATTATTCTCACCAAAACAAGAAATCATGGTTGGGATGGCATTTAATACCAATTGGCTTGGCTGAGTAATTTCAACAGTAACTTCATCAATACAACCATTTTCATCCATCGAAATTACATCGTATTCACCGGCACTTAAATTTGAAAAAACTGAGCTTGTTTGAAAATTTGTGCCATCAATTGAATAAGTGTATGCTCCTTGTCCACCAGCTGAGGTGATAGTTATTTCAGCACTTGCGTCACCAAAACAATTGATTGCTGCTGTTTGAGTAGATGTAGCAGTAATCGAATAAGTGGATAATATCTCAAAAACATCCGAAATTGAACACCCAGTGTTATCTGTTATGGTATATGAATAGCTTCCTACACCTAAATTCGTAAAAATAGAATCTGTTTGATTTGGTCCATCATTGAGCGAAAATAGGAATGGTCCCGAGCCTCCATTTGGTTGTAGCTGAACAACTCCAATATTGCTAGTACACGAAGGTAGGGTAAGAATATTGGCTACCGCTGTAAAGCTCTGAGCTCCACTCGCTGTGACGCTTATATTTCTACTGTCATTACAGCTATTGTCATCAGCCGATGCATTTGCGGTTACAAGAGAAAAATTGATATTGTTTGATCCAGGCGTTAATCCATTCACGAAAACAAAAATCGTATCTCTATTTCCTATACTATTTAATTGGTTCGATGCATAACTAACAAGAGTAGAGTTTCCTGAAACTCCAAACGATATTTCCCCAGAAGTAATGGGGGTTGTTCCGCGATTTTCTATTACTACACCTATTTGAGCGGTCGTTCCGCAAATTTCACCGTTCGATACTTGAAACAGTTCCACCAATGCTGCATCGAGATTGTATGGATTCATTTTAATGGATATATTCCTCGTTTTTGTACCGCTAGCATAGTAAACACCTGTATAATAAAACGTCTCTCCGTCAAAGTCATCAATGCACATGTGGTGATAGTCACCCCAACGCGTGTCGCTGGTTTTAGATCCCGTTCCAGCAATAAGGGTCGTTTCTGTCATCGTCATCACGTTTAAAGGATCGCAGGCCCTGCGTCCAGTCATCTTTAATGATGGAAAATCCCCTGTGCTATTTGATGAAGTTGAATAAGCCATAATGATATTACCCCATTTATCAATATTAATGGCTGGCATCCATCTACTCGTTGTTGTCCCTGGAGCATAGGTACCTTCCTGGTACTTATACCATGTTGGTGTTGTAACGCCAAAATCTCTTCTCAATTCAATCCACCTTACACCAGCCCTGTCGGCTCCATTGACGTCCGTAGCAAGGGATAGAACCATCGCCTGGTGGGTTTCAAAAATACGCATCGGCGCCTTAAACATCACTGTTTCGCGAAGAGGATCCAACTTAACCGTAGTTCCTGGTTGAGGAACACAGGTAAAACTTGTCAATCCGCAGAGTTTGGAATCAATTTCAGCAATCGAAATATCTTGGATTTTGGCAACTGTCGCCGTATTGTTGGTCCAATTTATTGTCATTTCCCACAATTCTATCCAATCGTTCGTCCCACTATCGGGCGATCCATTTGAATGAGACTCATCGTCACGGTGCCTGACAAATAAAGGCTTCATTCCTGCGGGTGCAGCTATGTCACCTTCAATATCGACTGGAGTAATAGACTGGAAGCCAAAACCATTTAGCGAATATCCAATGGCAATTTTGATGAACGGAGATGTTGCTCCTGTAATGAGTGCGCTTAATTTCATCGCATAGGTTGTTGGTGGCCCACCTTGATTGGTTGTCACGAGTAAAGCATCTGAAGTGGGAGAAATACTCCATTTGGGATAATCAGGAAATGAAGTACATGTAAATTGATATGTCCAATAGGCTCCCTGAGGATTACTTGTCTGAGAAACATGCAACAATAGTTTGTTTCCCGAAGACGAAAATTCAGTTAAAAACCACTTTTTTGCTGGTTTGTAATACAAAACAATAGGATCTCCTGCTCCTGTCGGCCCACCTAATGTCTGCATAGAGTATGAGCTACTTCCCACCGTAGCTCCCGTCAACTTGTTAATAATTCGGTACGAAGAACCGCCAGAAGAGTTTGTCGCCTGAATGTAATACAAACTATCCGCTTCTCCCGAAGGATCTGGAGGTGATAAATTTGACCCAATACCCTGTACATCCCAAAGCTTAGTCGCAACCGCATTTTTTTCAGCAAGCTCATACTGCTGCCATGCCCAATCTGGTAAATGGGTATTTGAATTATCCACCTCAATCAATTCTCTGCCCTTGAAATTGGGCTTAATAATATGGGTTTTCGGTTCAATCATATTTGGGCTTTCTGGGTTCAAAAAACTCGTAGTTGGACTTACAAATTCAATAAACTCTGAACCTTGTGAAAAGTAAATGAGAGATGTAAATAAAACGATTAGGGTAAAAATATTCTTCATGAGTGGTTTCCTTTATTTTACAAATTTAATAAGTTCGGTAAAAATAAATAAATAAATCTTGTGTAATATTTAAAAATTCAATACCATTGTTTTAAAATAATATTAATCATCTTTTATATTAGAGCGCTAACTTTTTAAATTTAATAATTTATGAAAATCATCTTTTACGGTCTTGTATCTATTTTTTTATTTGGTTGTGATAATGTACCTAAAATAAATCTTTTTTCTATTGAGCAAGATAAAGAGTTTGGTAAAAAAGTTTCTGAACAAATTGAAAGTGAGGGTCAATATAAATTTCTCGATAGTATTCAATACAAGGAGGTATATAGCTACATCTATCATATTCGCGATGAAATCCTTAATTCGGGGAATGTCAAGCACAAAGACGATTTTGAATGGCAGATTCGCATAATTGATGATGATTCAACGCTAAATGCCTTTTGCGCACCCGGAGGCTACATTTATATATTTACGGGAATATTAAAATTTTTAGATTCTGAAGATCAATTGGCGGGTATTATGGGGCATGAAATGGCACATGCTGATTTAAGGCATTCAACGAGACAAATGACTGAAATGTTTGGAATTCAATTACTCTTGGAATTGATCGCCGGAGATTCTCAAAGTGTAAGAGAAATAACAGCCGGATTAATCGGATTAACATTTTCAAGATCACACGAAAAAGAGGCCGATGCAAATTCAGTAAAATACCTATGTCCAACTAAATATAATGCTGCAGGAGGTGCTGGATTTTTTGAAAAGCTTATTCAAAAAGGAGATTCTAACAATCCACCTGTTTTTCTCTCAACCCACCCTGATCCGGGAAATCGTGTAGAAAAATTCAAACAAGCTAAAGAAGAAAATGGTTGTATAGGTAATGAAACTTTCGCCTCCGAATACAAACGAATTATTAGTAAACTTCCTTAACACTCGTTGAAAAATAACCAAGTAAAATCCAAAATAAAGGCGCCACAGCAATCACACTAATATTTGTGAACGCTTGCAACAGATATCCAAGGACTGCTAATCCAACGATTATTTTATTTTTATCTCGTTTAAATTGCGGGATATTTTTCCAAAAAATAAACGCTAATAAGACCAAATAAATGATCAAGGATGGTATTCCGGTAACGGCTGCAATATGAAGATACTCATTGTGTGCCTTGTCAATAACCACTCCTTTAGTTCTGTAATAGACATTTAGTTCTTTTTTAAATTCAGTTTTTAAAACCGGCTTTAAATTCTCAGGTCCAGTTCCAAGAATGGGATGCGCTCTTACTACTCCCCAAGTGATTTCCCAAATTTTTAAACGACCAGACCCACCAAATTGATCTTTCATTTTAATTTCGGTTCTTATCGATTTAGTTCGTTTTGAAATTGCATTCTTCTTAGTAAAATTTAACGTGAATATTACTAAACTCATCATAATTAATGCTATGAATAATCCAAAAAATTTTGTTTTATCAAAGATTATCACCAATAAAGAATGGCAAAATATAACAATGCCAAAAGCAATCCAGCAACCTCTTGTTTGAGAAGCAAGTAGGGCTGAGAAAAATAAAACTAAGAAAAGGTAGTAATACCATTTTTTATAATACACCGCGAGCCCAAATGAAAGAGAACAAATCATTACCATTAAAGAACCGAGGAAATTTGGATTACCAATTGTTGAGAATACAATAGGGCGAAAATTTCTGTAAATAACCAGAGGATCGAACTGATAATATTGTACCAAAGCATAAACAGCCACAATTGAAAGGCCTGAAAAAGCTCGTATTATTTTTTTTCTCGTTACCACCAAATAATTTCTTGAGGCGTAAAATAGAATGAAATAAATTAAAATTGTAATAAACCCTTCAAAACGCCCTCCTTTTGGAGTTACCCCTGTAAAAGCCAGGAGAACATTATGAGCAAAAATTGATGAAAGAAAAACTAAAAATAGATAACAAAGAATTAACCAAAAAATAATTGAGTTATCCCATTTTCTATTCAATATCAAAAGAGTTGTAATTGAAATCCCAGAAATAACAATTAAGGGTCCTTTGATTACATCAAAAATATCAGTTACATAGATCGGTATGATGGAAATCGGAAGAAATACAATGGTAAGCCATAAGATACGATCAATCCATCTTTCATAAATAAACGAACGCTCATAAGTAATATCAGAAACCATACACAAATATAAATTGAGTTTTGATTAACATACCTATTGGCCTAAAAATATAATTATGTTTACTTTTAACTATTAATCGCTAAAGAATGAACTATTTTAGAAAAAAAAGTATAATTGATATACGGAAACAAATTGAAGAAGGTTCTGTCGAATCTAGGGAATCATTAGGCAAACATTTAAAAACCCGAGACTTAGCCTCATTTGGTATTGCAGCAATTATTGGTGCAGGAATTTTTAGTACAATTGGTCAAGCCAGCTCTGCTGGAGGTCCAGCTGTAATTTTCTTGTTTCTGTTCACTGCTTTAGCGTGTGGATTTGCCGCTTTTGCGTATGCTGAATTTGCATCTATGGTTCCAGTTTCGGGAAGTGCATATACCTATTCCTACGTAGCTTTTGGAGAAATCATCGCTTGGATAATTGGTTGGGCGCTAATTATGGAATATGCTATTGGAAATATCACGGTTGCCATCTCTTGGAGCGATTATTTTACCTCACTTCTCGAAAGTATTCATATTAAAGCTATTGGTTTACAAGGAATTCATTTACCGGAATGGATTCAAATGGATTATATGACTGCCTCAAATGGATTTGATAGTGCAACATCTATGCTTAAAGCAGGTAAAGATTACACATCTCTCGATTCAGCTCTACAACAAGCTTATCTCGCTTGGAATAACGCTCCTACCCTCTTTGGATTTCACATAATATTTGATCTACCTGCACTTTTCATAATTGTTCTGATCACCTGGTTAGTATATCGTGGCATGAAGGAAAGTAGAAATGCATCCAACGCAATGGTTGTCGTTAAATTGGCTATTATTTTATTAGTTATCGCGGTTGGGATTTTTTATGTTGATATGTCAAATTGGAGCCCCTTTGCGCCAAATGGAATTGCTGGTGTTTTAAAAGGTGTTTCTGCCGTATTTTTTGCATACATCGGTTTTGATGCTATTTCAACAACAGCCGAAGAATGCGAAAATCCACAGCGAGACTTACCTCGTGGTATGATGTGGGCGATAATTATCTGTACCATTCTTTATATGATTATCGCTTTGATTTTAACCGGGATGGTAAATTACAATGAACTTGCAGTAGGTGACCCCTTAGCATATGTATTTGAAAAATTAAATCTTAAATGGATGTCTGGGATTATTGCTGTGAGTGCGGTTGTAGCGATGGCATCTGTATTACTTGTTTTTCAAATGGGTCAACCACGTATTTGGATGAGTATGAGTAGAGATGGTCTATTACCGAAACAATTTTCAAAAATTCATCCGAGATTTAAAACTCCATCTTTCTCAACAATTGTAGTTGGTTTTGTAGTTGCTATTCCAGCATTATTTATGAATCTGAAAATGGTTACGGACCTATGCAGCATCGGAACTTTGTTTGCATTTGTTTTGGTTTGTGGGGGCGTTTTAGTTTTACAAAATAAAAAAGATATTCCACGTGGAAAATTCAAAACTCCGTATCTTAACTCGAAGTACATTATGCCACTAGCATTAGTTGCTTCGTTAACGCTACTTTTTACAAAATACCAAGAGGAAACAATACATTTTATAACAAATAAAAAGGATTTAAAATCAAACCAAGAGATTCTCGATAATTTATCTCCGGAAGACCTTTCTCTACTTAGATCTAATGTCATAAATAGTGATTCAGTAGTTATGAATAAAGCAAATAATGATGTTTACGAATACTATTCTGACGATAAACAAATGATGCTTATTTCAACCTTAAAAAGCGACATTTTCAAAAAGGATGAGTCATATTTTTACAATGAAGGGTTCTCTCATTTCGCAGAGAAAATACCCACATGGATTTTTATTTTATTCACGCTGTTTATTACCGGTATGGCATTTCTTCACAACCTTTCCTTAATTCCAATTCTGGGTCTACTCTCCTGCTTGTATATGATGAGCGAGTTAGAATTAGCCAATTGGATTTATTTTACTGGATGGCTTCTTCTAGGATTGGTTATTTATTTTGGATATAGCGCTCGGAATTCAAAATTGAATTCAAAAACAGAGGAAACTAACTAACTTTTATTTCAGAAGAAACACTCTTAGCAAGCTCTACTAATTCAACAACTTCTTCATTTCCGCAAGCTAAGGCCACGCCCATTCTTCTATATGGTCTTGAAGTTGGTTTACCAAATAGAACGAATGATGTATTAGCAATTTTTGAAGCATTTTCAAGTCCCTTAAACACTGGATATTCAGTTGATTCTTTTGAAGCAAGTACAACTGAACTAGCTCCATTTATCAATAACTTAATTTCTGGAATTGGTAAGCCCAATATAGCTCTAGCATGAAGTTCAAATTCTGAAAAATTTTGAGTACCGGCTAAAGTGACCATTCCTGTATCATGCGGCCTGGGAGATAACTCTGAAAAATAAGCACCTTCTTTAGTGATAAAGAATTCTACTCCCCAAATTCCTTCTCCACCTAATTCTTTTGTTACCTTGGCCGCCATATCTTGAGCTTCAAGTAAATATTCATTTAGCATAGGTTGTGGCTGCCAACTTTCCTGGTAATCGCCTCGTTCTTGTCTATGACCAATTGGTGGACAAAATAAGGTTTCGCCATTTTTTTGAGTTACGGTGAGTAAAGTAATTTCAAAATCAAAATCAACAAACGACTCCACAATGACTTCTTTTAAATCACCTCGAGAGCCTTCCATGGCATAATTCCATGCTTTCTCGATATCACTTTCCGTTTTAATTACCGATTGTCCTTTACCTGAGCTTGACATCAAAGGTTTAACAACACATGGCATTCCGCAAACATGAACACCTTTTTTCAATTCTTCAAACGAAGTAGCATAACGATAAGTGGCTGTTCTCAAACCTAAGTCCCGAGCTGCTAAATCGCGAATAGCTTTTCGGTTCATCGTAAAATTTGCTGCTTTGGCACTAGGAACTACTTTAATCCCTTGATTTTCATAGTTATAAAACTGCTCTGTTCGAATTGCCTCTATTTCTGGTACAATAAGATCAGGATTATGTTTTGCAACAATTCTATCTAATTCATTCGCATCAAGCATATTGATTACCTCAAATTCATGTGCTACTTGCATTGCAGGAGCTCCTAGATAATTATCAACGGCAACTACGTATTGACCAAGTCGCTGGCAAGCAATCACAAACTCTTTTCCGAGTTCTCCAGATCCTAATAAAAGTATTTTTTTTCTCGTCATTTAAATTTTCCTATAAAGTGATAAATATACTTAGCAATTTTATAATATAGAGGCTGATTCCCCCAGATTATTTTAGAATATAAAGTGTCTTGTCCTCCTAAATTTGAATAAAATTGTTTTATCGAATTAATATTTGAACCTCCAAAATCAAAGTCAAGATTATTATCGTGAGCCTCATTAATATTTTTAAACAACATTGCATACATCGCTCCATCTTTCATAGCATCTTGACTTGCAACACCTTTAATGTAAATTAATTTTTCCTTTGTTTGCACGAATAAAGAACAGCCTTTAAACTCATTTTGGGAATTTACAACACCACATATTTTCAGCATTTTGAGATTATTTAGATTAATAATCAATTTTTTAAAAAGGATAAAATCTGATTTGGTCAATCCTTGAATACGCTGAAATAAGTTAGACTCTAAAAATGAAAAAACACTTTCTAATTCAACATTGGAAGAAATTCTTAATTGGGATTGATCGAATTTCTTTAACATGCGCTTTGAAAGCGTATTAATTTGTATTTCATGTGTTCGACTAATTTGTTGATATACTCGAGTTTTACCGTTTAATTCATATTCAAGGTTTTCAATTGCTAGATCTCCAGAACTAAATTCATTCTTTATTTCTTTCAGAATAGCTTCAATTTTTTTTTGATTAATTTCGCCTAAAAGGTTTAAACATCTTAAGTAATTAGGGGTATAAACTAGTTTAGTTTTAAGTTTATTCGTAAAAGGGATAGCAATACCAACAGAATAATGCTCATCAACGTAGATACACCAATTTTCACATACGGAATCTAAAAAATACGAATAATTATATATGCCAGCATATCTTGTTTTAGCCACCAAATAATCCCATTTTTCTACATCAATATGTGGCCTCAAGATGAAATTCATTGTTGTTATTTTTGTTTTAAATCAACAACTGAAACACCAACAGTTGTTTTGAAATAACAATTGAAATTATCCAAATTAATCTCAGGCCAATACTCCTCATCGATTCCAGTACTTTCTAATTCATATAGAAATATTTCCATATAATTCTGTTTAATAACCAATTCATCATCTAAGAAATCATCGGAAATTAAATAAATAGAAGGTTCTGAATCTTCAAATCCCACCGGAGTATCTTTGACATGTTTTTCAACCCATTTTATAAAATCGGGTTGTGGCTCAACTAAAATAAAACCTCGATCTAAAATCATTATTTCGTTTTTGGGGTAAGTTTAGTGTTTTTGGAATAAAACCATTTGGTCTTTCCATTTTTTAGTTGACTAATTATTAATTGGAATGATTTGTAACCTTTCTCTTTATCAAGAAAATTTAACCACTCTTTTAACTTAATATCACTTGAACTTTTTAATAATATTAGTGACTTTTCTGAGCATAAAATAGAAAAAAAAGATTTGCTGATATTTGCTGATTCAAACATTTTTATTGGCTTACAAGGACTTTCAAAGCAATCCATTAAATTATAAAGAGCTTGTTTTAAATTATTTGTGTCTTTATATTTCCACTCACAAAATTGAAGACTATCTTTTCCAAAATAAAGAGTTTCCTTTAGCTTTTTAACAGGGTTAAACCGATCAGGAAGTTGTGATTTTGAAATACCAACAACACTATCGATTGAAAGGTGATTAATTTTTTCGTAAAATTTAATTTTAACTGAGTCTACTTTTGATTTAGTTGGAGTGAAAATTTTTGTTGTTTTTGTTGACCTTGGCACAACCTCCCCAAAATCTTTAACCTTTTCACCTTCCTCAGAGCAGGAGGTTACAAAAAAAGACAGTACAAATCCTATTAAAATATGACTATAAATCCCCAGACTCTTTACTCTTCTCTTTCTTGTTTTTCTTTTTTTCACGAATAATCTTAATTTTCTTATAACGCCTTTTATTAAAGTTATTATCTGTAATACTTCCGTCTGGTATTCGCGCGACCAAACCAATAGTGTGCTGTAAATAATGTTTATCTAGTTTCAATAAATCAGATGTAAAGGCAATCTTTAATGCAGACTGCGCCTGGATTCCAAGGTTTGAAGAAACCCAAAAATTAAAACCTATTGCAGCATTACCATTAATATGAGTTCCAAAAATTGATCTACTTGTTAATCCCATACCATAGGTGAAGTAAGGGTCTATAGAAGCAAAACCGTTTAAGGTACTCTGTAAGCTATATCGAAAATTAGCATCTAATGAGAAAAACGAAGTATTAAGCTGATCTGAATTTTCTCGTTCTGATATGGTATCAAACGTTCCAAAAGCAAGCGAGCCTTCAAAACTCCAATTGCGGTAGTAATGTTTATCTACAAAAAATCTTGAAGGATAAGATACCCCTTTAACTAAACCAACGTCATTCAATGGCGAAACAATATTCCAACCCAAACCAATCATCCAATTGTAGGTATCTTTATTTCTCTCAACCTGAGCAGGTTGAGCAAAAAAGTCAAAATGAACGAATGCAAATGCAATAACTAGGAATACAAAATTTTTGAACATAGTTAAAAATATAGACAAAATTACTTTACAAAACGTAAATCCTGTCCGGTGATTACACCTTTTTTAAATTAGTTTTAAACAGATACAATGTGAATAATCTATTTTAAACCAATCATAGCTATAAAAACTATTTGAGAAGTTAATTTAAATTACTTTTTCAATGTAATTTTTACACTTGACTGCTTTCTTTTTCCGTAAAAGAATAAAGAGTAGTTACCCTCTGAATAATTGGATAAATCCAAGGAAACATTTTCAGTGGATATTTTCCATGTTCCACAGAGCTTTCCTAAAGCATCTATTAACTCAACATTCGTAAATTCTTCAGATAAACCTGAAATCGTAATTATCCCCGTCGTCGGGTTTGGATAAACAATCACTGGATCCAATTGGTCATCGCTTATTCCGAGGCATGCATCAACTACAATTGATGATGTCGCAGAACCCGTACATCCGCTCTGTGTTACTGAATATGTTATAGTGTGTGTGCCTACACCAGCAGAAGCCGGGTTAAAGTTTGCACCACTGACACCAGGGCCGGAATAAATGCCACCTGAGGGAGAACCAACCTGTAAAATGAAAGCGGGGTCATAGACACATGGAGGTGATAAGGTCGATAAATCAAGGCTAACAATTGGTATCGGATTGGCATTAATTGTAAATGTTATTGTAGCCCCAGTGCAAGTTGCCAATGTTGGTGTAACTGAAATTGTTGAGGTACCAGCAGTATTCGGTGTAAATGCTCCAATGTTACCACTTCCCGATGCTC
>Ga0194116_10002563_pt1 | contig 23257 bp, 19 predicted proteins | sample TA2MahsurfametaG_4_FD_148617 | JGI IMG/M metagenome (GOLD analysis project Ga0194116, IMG submission 148617) | Freshwater microbial communities from Lake Tanganyika, Tanzania - TA2015008 Mahale S9 surface | ecosystem: Environmental > Aquatic > Freshwater > Lake | place: Tanzania: Lake...
GCGGCCGGCAGCCATGAGCGCATGAAATCGGTGACAGGGTGCTCAGTCCCCCGATCAGGCTGGCTGCTGCCCAGGGAAGTGGCTCAGCCAACCTGATTGCGGAGCTTGCCCATCGTCCTCGTCCAATCGGGAAAAGCCCAGAAGGGCTTGACGATGCATAGGAGCATCAACCTGCTGAGACAGAACACCTAGGGATCAAAGATGAACCGAAGCTCCCGATGACAAAATCAGATTATCGTCAAGAGCGAAGACATTATTCAGAGACTCTAACTTCTAGTCAGATACAGAGGATCAGGGCGGTGTTCACCGAAGAATTAGCATTTGCGGGCTATTTGGAGTAGCGAATACGCCAAAAGATATGTTCGCCCAACCAGTTAGTGCTTTCTCTGAAATACAAAAAGATCTCCGACTGGACCCTTAATCGGACCCTTGTAAAGCTTGAATGAAGATGAGATTATTTTCGGTTCTAATTCAACAAAATAGGTTGCTGGGCACCGAACCAATAAGACTTTTTGGCACATTGCAAAGAGACAGCTCTCCAACTCATCAAGCATGTTCAGCGGCATCTGATTACTCAAATGATGATGAACACCTAGGTAGCAAACAATGTCGTATTTACTTTTCCTGACCTGTCTTTTCAGTTCGTCGACACCCAGGGCAAGATCGCAGACTTGGAAATTTGAATCTACTGACGAGCACCGAAAAGAATCCCTAGCTGAATGAATACACGCAGGCGAAAGATCGACGCCGTCAATAAAGTTGACGCCTTGGCTCGCAAAGGCCAATGGAATTTCTCCATCATGACAGCCGACGTCTAGAAGGCTGGAGCCTTCTGCAAACTTAAACGCATGATCAATTCCATGCTGCCTATCCATAGATGATCCACTAATCAGAGATCCCGGAGTTATTGCGGCTACCGCCTTCTCTCTATAGGATAGGCGCACAGATTTTTTGTTATAGCCGAAAACAGACTTTAGCTTATTTTTTAATATATTGAACATCTTAAGAGTGAATTTTAAGAGACTTTAGCATGGTGAAGCCCCCTTGCGCACTCCTTGCCAAATTGACCAGCAGGCTTTCAGCCTGGTCCCGGAAGATCTCTATCGCCAAGCAATGATTAAATGCGATCAAGACCGACTGCTCGGAGCCAGGAGATCGACCTCTCCGATCAATACACGCAAGCAACCAAAGAAGGAGCTGGCCACCATAGTCAGGCCGTCCAAGTTGATATTCCTCGCTCAGCCCCAAGCGAATGCGCAAGACATCACCAAGCCTGCAGACAGTCTTGATACGCGACCAAAACACTGCTCCTGATAAGAGGCAGAAAAGGCAAGGGCTATTCAGATTATTTTGCCTAGATCAAGCCAATAGCGAATAAGAGGGTCATAGATTTCAAGACTGGGGCCGACAAGCGTTTTCAACCAGTCAGAATGCACGGATGGTCACAACCACGGGAACCAGCGCCACAGACCCCTGCGTGCACTGCGGCTTTTGCCTGCCCACCTGTGCCAGCTACCGAGTGCTGGGAACGGAAATGGATTCGCCGCGGGGGCGGATCCATGCGCTCAAGGCGATCGAAGCGGGCGAGCTGGAGCTCGATGCCACCACCGCCAGCCATTTCGACAGCTGCCTGGGTTGCTTCGCCTGTGTGAGCGCCTGCCCCTCCGGCGTGCGCTACGACGAATTGATTGAGGCCACCCGCCCGAAGCTCAATGCTCCTGAGCTGCGCAGCCCAGGCCAACGGGCGTTTCGCAAGCTCTTGTTCGCGCTGCTGCCCTACCCACAACGGCTGCGGGCCGCCCTCACCCCCCTGCGCGCCTACGCGGGAACGCCACTGCAACGCCTGGCCCGCTGGAGCGGACTCACCCGACTGCTCGGCCCGCAGCTGGAGGCGATGGAGCAGCTGCTGCCGCCACTGCAACCAGAGGCCTTCCGCGATGGCCTGCCGCTGGTGATTCCGGCCCAGGGGGAGCGCCGCGCCCGCGTTGGGCTGGTGCTGGGCTGCGTGCAACGGCTGTTTGATCCCGATGTGAACGCCGCCACGCTGGAGGTGCTCACGGCCAACGGCGTGGAGGTGGTGATTCCGCCGAGCCAGGGGTGCTGCGGCGCCGTGACCCATCACCAGGGCGAACTGGAACAGACCCGCGAGCTGGCCCATGCCCTGATCGAGAGCTTCCGTGCCGTGGTGGGGCCCGGCAAAGCAGCAGGCCCCGAACCGTTGGATGCGGTGGTGGTCGCCGCCTCCGGCTGCGGCCACACCCTCAAGCACTACGACCGGCTGCTGGAGAGCGAGCAGGGCGCAGCCTTTGCGTCCCAAGTGCGGGACGTTCATCAGTTTCTGGCGGAGCTGGGACTGAGCGAGGCCTTCCAGGCTGGGCTGCAGCCACTCACCCATAGCGATGGCCAGCCCGCCAGCGCCGAGAACCCTGTGGTGGTGGCGTATCACGATGCCTGCCACATGCTGCACGGCCAGGGCATCAGCGCCGAACCGCGCCAACTGCTGCGCGCCATTCCGCACCTGCAGCTGCGGGAGGCCACCGAAGCCGGCGTGTGCTGCGGCAGCGCCGGCATCTACAACCTGGTGCAACCGGAGGAAGCCGCGGCGCTGGGCGAAATCAAGGCCGCCGATCTGCGTGGCACCGGCGCTGACGTGGTAGCCAGCGCCAACATCGGCTGCACCATGCAGCTGCGCCGGCACCTGGGCGATGGCCCGCGCGTGGCCCACCCGTTGCAGCTGCTGGCAGCGGCGCAGCGTTCTTGAGCAGCTCCCCGCCGCCGCCAGAGCAGCGGAGCAGCGGCGGCTTGCTCTCGGTGCTGGGGGTGGCTTTCGGCTTGGCGGGCTCCGTGGGTGGAACGATCGGCGCCGGCATCCTGCGCACACCCGGGCTGGTGGCGGCACAGCTGGCCACGGCACCACTGGTGCTGAGCGCCTGGTTGCTCGGGGGGCTCTACGCCCTGCTCGGCGCAATCTGCATCGCCGAACTGGCGGCCAGCCTGCCGCGGGCGGGGGGGTGGTATGTGTACGCCGAGCAGGCCTTTGGGCACCGGGCCGGCTGGCTAGTGGGCTGGACCGACTGGCTGGCCCACTGCATCGGCCTGGCCTGGGTGGCCACCACCGTGGGCGAGCTGCTGGTGGAGTGGATCCCAACGCAGGCCGCGGCCCCATGGCATGGGCAGGCGATCGCCCTCGCGGTGCTGATCCTGTTCAGCGGCATCCAGTGGCTGGGGGTGCGCGCCGGAGGTGCCAGCCAGGAACTGCTCAGCCTGGTGAAGGCCGTGGCCTTCCTGGGGCTGGCGGCCGCCAGCTTTCTGCTGCCCGCCGCCGCGCCAGATGCAACTGCGGGCCATCCCACGGTGTTGCAGCCCCAGGGATCAGCGCTGTGGATCGGGGCTGTGCTTGCCCTGCAGGCCGTGGTCACCACCTTCGATGGCTGGGCCTCACCGGTGTATTTCGCCGAAGAATTCAGCGAACCGGCCCGTGACCTGCCCCGCTCGCTGATCGGCGGCGTGCTGGCTGTGCTGGCGCTCTATCTACTGATCAACGGGGCGCTGTTGCACGTGTTGCCGATGCAAACGCTCAGCCAGGCCACGCTACCGGCGGCCGATGCAGCCCGCCTCCTGCTGGGCAGCCAAGGGGCGCAGCTGATCACAGCCGTGGCCCTGGTGTCGCTGCTGGGCCTGATCAACACGGTGGTGATGGCAGCGCCCCGGATCCTGTTTGGCCTGAGCCGGGATCGCCTGATGCCCGCCTGGCTCAGCCAGGTGAACCAGGGCGGCACGCCGACAGGCGCCTTGCTGCTCACCAGTGGCAGCGCGGCCTTGCTGGTGCTGGTGGGTTCCTTTAATCACCTGCTGGGGATGGGTGCCTTCCTGTATGTGGGCCTGCCCCTGAGCGGCATCGCCGCCCAGATCCAGCTGCGCCGCCAACAACCGGATCTGCCGCGGCCCTTTCTGAGCTGGGGCTACCCCGTGACGCCCTGGCTGGTGGGCGCCGGCTCCCTGGCCTTTCTGGTGGGGGCCGTGATCAGCGACACCGCCGACAGCCTTTTGGCCCTGGCCCTCGTGGGCCTGGGCGCCCTCGCGGGCGAGCTGTGGCAGCGCTACGGGCAGCCCGGATCCGCCTGAACCAGCAACCGCCAGGCCTCACGCAAGGTGCGCGCATCGCCGAGGTTCCCCGGAAAGGTGATCACGGGCAGGCCCGGAACCCTGGCCTCGGGCGGGGTGAGCACCAGCGACAATCCCGGCAGGAGCTGCCCCTGCAACTCCACCCAATCCAGCCCCAAGCCATCAGCCAACAGGGTGTGGGTGGTGATGCCGCCCTTGCTGATGATCAGCCCCAGCTGCGGGGCCAGGGCCGCGGCCAAGCGTGCCATCAGCGCCGCCAGCTCCAGGCCGAAGCGTCGCCGCTCCTGGGCGGAAGCGCACACCAGTTCACCGCGGCTGCTGAACAGCACCGGGGTGCGGCCCTGAAGCAGCACAGCCTGCAGCTGCTCGAGCCAGCTCTGCTCCAGCGACCGAATCAGCTGCGGCGGCGCCGGGCCCTCCAGCACCCGGGCCAGCTTGGCCACCGGGATCTCCACCCCTTGGCAGGCGGGCTCCTGCAGCAACAGCTCCAGTTGCTGATCCGCCAGGGGCACGTGGGATCCCACCATCACTAGCGCGGGTAGCCGTTCCCCACGGGCCCCGCAGCGGCGCAGGGCGGCCAGGCCGGCGGGGTGAAGCGGTTGGGGCGGAAGGGGCGCCAGACCATTGATCAGGCTGGCGGCGGATTGAAACAGCAGGCGCCGCTCGCTGCGCCACACCGCGTCCCCGAGCGCGGCCAACTGTTCAGGCCGCTCCGCATCCACAGCCACGATGCATTGGGCGCGGAAACGGGCCAGGCGAGCCTGCAAGGCTTCGACCGGCCCATCGAGCTCGGCCCCATCCAGCCGCTCCACCGTGCTGGCTGGAATCACACCCCGGGTTTTCTCCTCCACCCAGTCAGGCAGAGCGCTGCTGCTGAAGCCAAATAAGCGGTCGCGCGCAAACGGGCTGGTGTGCACCGGCTCGCCGTGCAGGTAGTGCACACCGCCGCGGGTGGTGCGGCCGCCGGGCAAAAAAGCCGGGGCCAACAAGGTGGCATCGAACGGGCCGAGCTCTTCGGCGATCACCTCCACCTCCAGGGGGAAATGGCCCCGCAGGGTGGAATCGCCGCGGCTCACGATCAGCCAGCGATCCAGCTCGCCCGCCGCCTCCAGCTCCTCCAGCACCACCCGCAACCCCCGGCAGATCTGCCGCACCCGCTCCCGAGCCAATTCGGGCTCGAGCGCCCGTGTGTTGGCCAACACGAACAGCAGTGGCGAGGGGTGGCGCAAGCCCCGCCGCAGGCTGTCTGCATCCCAGCGCAGCAGCAACGGCGCGCTGTGCACCGTCTGCGACCCAGTGGGATCGTCATCGAGAACGATGACCTTGCGCCGCTCTGCCATGGCACCATCGTGCCGTGATCTGCCCTGAGCCCAGCGCGCTGCAGGAGCTGGTGCAGGACCTGCACCGGCAGGCCCAGCCCTGGCTACCGGCCGGCAGCGGCAGCCGCCTCAGCTGGGGCAGCCCCGTGGAGGTGCCGCTGGTGGTAAGCACCAACCAGCTCAACAAGCTGGTGGAGCACTGCGCCGGCGATTTCACGGTGACCGTGCAGGCTGGCCTCCCCCTGCAAACCCTGCAGGCAGAGCTGGCCAGCGCAGGCCAATGGCTGGCGATCGACTGGCCCTGGGGCAGTGGCCCCGCCGGCGAAGCGAGCGGCACGGTGGGCGGTCTGGTGGCCCGCGGCCTGGCGGGCGGCCTGCGTCAGCGGTATCTGGGGGTGCGCGACCAGCTGATCGGTCTGCAAGTGCTGCGGGCTGACGGCACCTGGGCCAAGGCCGGCGGCAAGGTGGTGAAAAACGTGGCCGGCTACGACCTGATGCGGCTGTTCAGCGGCAGCTGGGGCAGCCTGGGCCTGATCACCGAACTCACCCTGCGCACCTACCCGCTGCCGCACGAGCGCAGCGGCCTGCTGCTGAGCGGCCCACTCGGCGCGCTGGAGTTGCTGCGACGGCGTTGTCTGACGGCGCCGCTGATGCCCCAGCGCCTGGATTGGTGGAGCAGCGCCCTGAGCGGCAACAACCAGCCGGCCCTGCTGCTGGCCCTGGCCAGCGTGAGCGCCGCGGCCATCGACGACCAGCTGCGGCAACACGAACACGCCGCCGCGGCAGCCGGCGTTGCCACCGAGCGCCTGGATCCGCAGCAACTGCTGGAGCTGGAGGCCCGCAGCCGCCATGGCTGCAGCGACTGGCTGCTGCGGCTCGGTGTGCTACCGGCCCAGGCCTCCGCCCTGCTCAACGACCCTGCACTCCGCGATCTGCCCTGCTGCCTGGCGGCCGGTGCCGGCCTGGGCATGGCCTGGGCCAGCGCTGACGTTTTGCCCGCCTACCGGGTGACACAGCTGCGGCAGCGCTGCCAGGCCCTCGGCGGTCAGCTGAGCGTTCTGCAGCAACCCGCCGGCCTGAACCCACCGCTTGCGGCCTGGGAGGAGAGCCCCGCCAGCCGGATGATCGAGGCAGTGAAGCGCGAATTTGATCCCTTGCAGCAGCTGGCTCGCGGCCGGCTCCCGGGGGCGCCTCAACCAGGCATCACCGCGTAGCGACAGCGCAGCTCCGCCTGCTCACCGGACTCCAGCTGGAGCCCCAGCTCGCCGCGACGGGCGCTCCAGGGCTCCAGGCAAACCATCGACCGCGGCGGATCGCTCCACACCACCACATGGCTGAAGGGGGGCTGCATGTGAAGCGCGATGGCCGCGTCACCGGTGAGCAACCGCGGCACCGGCGCGGGCTGGCCGACCGGATCCACCCGTAGATCCACACCGAGCGGCAGCCGTTGCAGCTGCTCAGCCGTGGAGGCCTCAGCGGCGCTGAGGTGATCGAAGCAGCGCTCCGGCAGATCCAGGAGCTGCGCCTGCTCAAGGCTGTGCACCTGCAGGTAGGGATGCAACCCAAACGCAAACGGCATCGCCCTGCCGCCCGCAGACTGGGTGTGCTCCACCCGCGCGCAGATCGCCAAGGCACCCGGTTCCAGGGTGTAGTCGAGGCTGAGGCGGAAGCCGAAGGGATACATGGCGCGGGTGGCCTCGCTATCGCGCAGGCACAGGCGGATGCCGGCACCACCGTCGAGCGCGGCCAGCTCCCAGGGCAGGTCTCGGGCGAAACCGTGCTGCGCCATCGCGAAGCGGCCCTGCGGCAACGTCAACACGTTGTCCGGCAAATTGCCGCACACCGGAAACAGCAGCGGGATGCCGCCCCGCACGCTCTTGGCAGGATCCGCAAAGCGTTCGGCATCGAAATAAAGCCGTTCCACACCGCCGCAGCACCACCCCACCACCAAGCCGCCGCGTTCCGGCACCACCCGCAGCTGATCGCCGCTGGCCGCCGTGAACTGCCAGTGGGGGAAGGGAGCGTCGAGGCGGGTGAGGGTCATCGCAGGGCGGCGAGCCACTCCAACATGGCCCGGTTCACCTGATCCGGCACCTCGTCGTGGGGGCAATGGCCCGCCTGCAACACCACCTCGGTGGTGTTGGCGGGGGCGTGCCGCTGGAACGCACCGCGGCGGCCGGCCGCATTGATCCAGGGGTCGCGGATGCCCCAGAGCAACAGCAGCGGCGCCTGCAACTCGGCGAATAGTTCATCGAGGGGCTGGCCGCGGGGGATGTCGAACACCGTGCGGAACACCCCGAAGGCGCCGGGATCGCGGCTGGGCCGCAGGATCGACTCCACCAGCTCGTCGTTCACGTTGGTGCTGTCGATATACACCTGCTTGAGGGTGCGGCGCACGTTGGCGGGGCGACGCATGTTTTCAAACAGCAGCCGCTGCAGGATCGGGCTCTTGAGCAGGGCACTGCCAATGGTGCGGCGAGCGATCGCGCCCCATCCTTTCGGTTCACCCTGTTCATCGGAGAACGGTCCGGCCGCATTCAGCAAGGCCACCCCGGCGCACTGATCCCCCAGAGCCGCGCCAGCCGCAAGGGCTGCATAACCGCCCAACGAGTTGCCCACAATCACCGTAGGGCGACCAATCCGCTCGTGCACATAGGCCACCAGCTGATCGCGCCAGAGGGCGCCGCCGTAGCGGGGCCCGTCCGGTTTGGCACTGCGGCCGAACCCCAGCAGATCCAGCGCATGCACTTCGTAGTGCTCCGCCAACACTGGGATGTTGAAGCGCCAGTGGTCGGTGGAGGCGCCAAAGCCATGCACCAGCAGGATGGCGGGACCCGCCGCAACGGCATCGGGCCGGCGGCTGAGGCTATGGATCGGATGGCCCTGGAAGGTCCATCCCGCTGCAACGGTCACCGGCAACTGTGGGCTGGGTGGCCGATGCTAGGGAGATCACCAACGCCTCCAGCCCTCGTGCCCGATTGGATCCCCGAGAGCTGGGCCCTGCTCCTGCCCGGCAGCGCCCTCTGGGCCCTGGCGGTGTATCTGCCGCTGAGCGCGCCGCTAGCGCGGCTCGAGGAGGCCCTCGCCTCCGGGCCTCTCGATGAGAACACGCAGCTGCTCGCCCTGGTGGTGAGCAGCCTGCTGCTGGCCCTGGGCGCCGGCGTGGTGATCAATCTGCTGCTGGGCTGGACCCTCGGCCCCGGCTGGGGCACCAGCCTTGGCCTCATGGCCGCCCTCTATGGCCTGTTCTGGGGCCTGGCCGCCAGCCGCAACGGCTAGGAGGGCGGAGCAAGGTTTTGAAGAAGCACCTTCTTGCTTCTGTACAGACCAGACAGAACCCTGGACAGAGCCGTGCGCACCCCTGCGCTCAGCAGCGCCAATCCAGCCAGGGCAGCCCCGGGATGATCGCCGGCACGGCGCTGCGATAGGCGGCGTAATCGGGGTGCAACTGCAGCAACATCCGCTCCTCGCGGCGGGCTTTACCGCCGAGCACCGCACACAACCCCACCAGCAGCGCCAGATGCAACAGGCTGCCGAGGGCGAGCACCACCCCCAGCGAACACAGCAACACAGCTTGATAGAGGGGGTGGCGGCAACGGGCGTAGGCGCCGCGGGTGATCAAGGCCGCGCCGGGTTTGGGATCCGGCAGCGGCGTGAGGCTGGGGCCGAGGCGCCAGAAGGCCTGGGCCGCCAGCGCCAAGCCCAGCACAAACAACACGGTCCCGGCCAGCGCCATCGGCAGCGGCCACGCATAGCCCCAGCTCCCCGGCGCCGGCCAAGGCGGCAGCAGGTGGGCCACGATCAGCGCCAGCTGGGCCAGCAGCCACCACTCGCCGTGGCGGTTGTCGAACCAGCCGCCCCAGCTGAGCTGCCAGCCCTCAAGTGGGGATTTCGGCGAGGGGGTCGAGGTCGGGTCCATTGCTCTTGCCAGCCAGCACAAGTCTGAGCAGCACCGGCGCCAGGAAGGTGGTGCCGATCACCATCAGCAGGATCGCCGCTTCCAGCGCCGGGCTGAGCAGCTTGGCCTGAGTGCCGAGCCCCAGGAAGATCAGGCCCACCTCACCGCGGGGCATCATCCCCAGCCCCACCACCAACCGCTGGGTGGGCTGCTGCGAAACAAAGCACCAGCCGGCGGCCACCTTGCCGGCAACCGCCACCACCAGTAGGAACGCCGCCACCACCAGGCCGGGGCGGTTGGCCGGATCGAGCGGGTTGAGCACCAAGAGATCCATGCCGGTGCCGATCAGCACAAAGAAGATCGTGGCGAACAGGGCCACCACCGGCTTCACGGCGGCCTCAATCGCGTGGCTGTGGTTCGACTTGCTGAGGATCAAACCGGCAGCAAAGGCACCCAGGGCCGCCTCCAGACCGATGGCCGTGGCAGCAAAGCAGCAGAGGGTGAGCACCACGAAGGAGGCCACGGCCACATCGCCCGGTGCCTTGAGGCGATCAATCACCCAGTCGAAGCCCGGAGCAGCGGTACGGCTGAGGCCGATGGCCGCCACCACAAACACCACCGCAGCCACCACCAGCTTGAGGATCGGGCCGAGCTCGAGGTTGCCGCCGCCGGCGATGCTCACCACCACCGCCAGGATCACAATGCCGAGGATGTCGTCGAGCACGGCGGCACCGATCACGATCTGGCCCTCGCGTGAGCGCAGCATCTTCAGCTCGCCGAACACGCTGGCGGTGATGCCGATGCTCGTGGCCGTCATCGAGGCGCCGGCGAACACCGCCGGGATCACATCCACCTGGAAGAAGGCCATCAGCCCAGCCGCGCCCATGGCGAAGGGCAACGCCACCCCCGCCACCGCCACCGTGGTGGCCTGGCCGCCCACCGCCACCAGCTCATCGAGATCGCTCTCCAGGCCGGTGAGAAACAAGAGCGCAAACAGGCCAAGGGTGGCCACCGCCTGCAGGGAGGGGAAGCTCTCGGCATAGAGCTGGCTCACCACATCCGGCGGCACATCCGCCAGGGAGCCCACCAGCTGCACCAAACCCTGGCTCAGCGCCGCCTGGGTTTCCGGCGGCACGATCAGATGCAGGCCGCTGGCGCCGATGATCACGCCAGCGATCAGCTCGCCCAGGATCGTGGGCAGCTGCAGGCGCACCAGCAGCTCCGCCAGCAGCCGGGCCGCCACAAAGATCACCAGGAAGCGCCCCACCCCGATCAGGGTTTCCGCCACCTCGAGCTGGTGGGCTCCGATCTCGAGCATCAACGACGTGGGCAATTCCGCACGAGAGTCTCGCCCCGCAGGGTCATGGCCTGTGAGCACGGCTACGTTCCGGCCAGAGCCTGCAGGTGACCGCACCATGTCCGTGAGCCTTGCCACCACCGCCAGCAGCCCCCTGGCGGCCGAGCAGCTCGAACGGATCGACGCCTGGTGGCGCGCTGCCAACTACCTGGCGGTGGGCATGATCTACCTCCAGGACAACCCACTGCTCAGCGAGCCGCTGCGGCCCGAGCACATCAAGAACCGCCTGCTGGGTCACTGGGGCTCCAGCCCCGGCCAAGCCTTCATCTGGGCCCATGCCAACCGTGTGATCCGCGAGCACCAGCTCGACATGATTTATCTGTCGGGGCCTGGACACGGGGCACCGGGGGTGCTGGGCCCCACCTATCTCGATGGCTCCTATTCGGAGACCTATCCCGACAAGTCGCGCGATGCGATCGGGATGCGGCGCTTCTTCCGGCAGTTCTCCTTCCCCGGCCACATCGGCAGCCACTGCACCCCGGAAACCCCCGGCTCAATCCATGAGGGCGGCGAGCTGGGCTACGTGCTGTCGCACGCCTGCGGAGCGGTGTTCGATAACCCGGGGCTGATCGCGCTGGCCTGCGTCGGGGATGGCGAAGCGGAAACCGGACCGCTCGCCACCAGCTGGCACATCAACAAGTTTCTCAACCCGATCAGCGATGGCGCCGTGCTGCCGGTGCTGCACCTCAACGGCTACAAGATCGCCAATCCCACCCTGCTCGCCCGCATTCCGCGGGAGGAGCTGGCCAGCCTGATGCGCGGCTACGGGTGGGAGCCCCTGTTTGTGGAGGGCAGCGAGCCGCTGGCCATGCACCAAGCGATGGCCGCGGCCATGGACACAGCCACCAGCCGCATCCAGGCGATCCAGGCGGAGGCGCGCCGCAGCGGCGAGGCGCAACGGTCCCACTGGCCAATGATCGTGCTGCGCTCCCCGAAAGGTTGGACGGGGCCAGCTGCCCTGGGCGACAAAAAGCTGGAGGGCTGCTGGCGGGCTCACCAGGTGCCCCTGCCCGATCCCCGCCACGACACAGCCCAGCTGCAACAGCTCCAAAGCTGGCTCAACAGCTACCGCCCTTGGGAGCTGTTCGACGACGACGGCACGCTCAAGCCCGAGCTGCAGGCCCTCTCCCCCCAGGGCACGCGCCGCATGGGCTCCAACCCCCATGCCAACGGCGGCCTGTTGCGCCGCAAGCTGCAGCTGCCGGCGATCGCCAACTACGCGGTTGCCGTTCCCCAACCCGGACGGGTGCAGCACGAGAACACGGCGGTACTCGGGGAGCTGTTGCGTGATGCCATCGCTCTCAACCCCGATTCACTGCGGGTGTTCGGCCCCGATGAAACGGCCTCCAACCGCCTGCAGGCGATCTACGAGCAGAGCAAGAAAGTGTGGATGGAAGAGCTGCTGCCAGACGACCTCAACGGCAGCGAGCTCTCCCGCAGCGGCCGGGTGGTGGAGATGCTCAGCGAACACACGCTGGTGGGAATGATGGAGGGCTACCTGCTCACCGGCCGCTACGGCCTGTTCCACACCTACGAGGCCTTCGCCCATGTGATCGCTTCGATGTTCAACCAGCACGCCAAATGGCTGGAGAGCTGCCTACATCACGCCACCTGGCGCGCGCCGATCGGCCCCTGGACCTGCCTGATCTCCTCCACGGTGTGGCGTCAGGACCACAACGGCTTCACCCACCAGGATCCGGGCTTCATTGATCTGGCCGGCAACAAGAGCGGCGAGGTGGTGCGCGTTTACCTGCCGGCCGATGCCAATGCGCTGCTGGCAGTGGCGGAGCAGGCGCTGGTGGAGCCGAACGTGTGCAACATCATTGTGAGCGACAAGCAGAAGCACCTGCAATACCTCTCGCTGGAGCAGGCCCGCGCCCATGTGGCCAAGGGCATCGGCCTGTGGAGCTGGGCCAGCAACGACCACAGCGGCCACGAACCCGATGAACCGGATGTGGTGATGGCCTGCGCCGGCGACATTCCCACCAAAGAAACCCTGGCGGCGGTGCAGATCCTGCGTCGCGAGATCCCCACGCTCAAGATCCGGGTGCTGAATGTGGTGAAGCTGTTTGCGCTCACCCAACCGAGCGAACACCCCCACGGCCTGAGCAATCGGGATTTCGACAGCCTGTTCACCACGGATCGCCCCGTGATCTTCAACTTCCACGGCTACCCCTGGCTGATCCATCGGCTCACCTACCGGCGCACCAACCACGCCAACCTGCACGTGCGCGGTTACAAGGAGCAAGGCAACATCAACACCCCCCTGGAGCTGGCGATGAACAATCAGATCGATCGCTTCAATCTGGTGATCGATGTGATCGACCGCGTTCCGGGGTTAGGGTCGCGCGCCGCTCACGTGAAGGAGCAGATGAAGGAGGCGATCCTGGCTAACCGCGCCTATGCCCACACCCACGGCATGGACGCGCCGGCGATCACCGACTGGCAGTGGACGACCGCCACCAGCAACGAGGCCAACTGATGCACGACCACGCCCCCAGCCGCCTTCAACTCCCCACCCCCGGTTGCTATGCCGACCCGGACCGCAGCGGCCTCAGCGCCGATGACGTGTTCGACGGCATGGCCGAACACCTCTTCTACACGCTCGGCAAACTCGCCCCCAGCGCCAGCCGCCACGACCTCTACCTGGCCCTGAGCCACGCCGTGCGCGATCGGCTGATGACTCGCTACCTGGCGGGCATCGAAGCGATCAACGCCACCCCCACCCGGGTGGTGGCCTACCTGTCGGCCGAGTTTCTGATCGGCCCGCAGCTGGGCAACAACCTGCTGATGCTCGGCATCCAGGACGCGGCCGAAGAAGCGCTACGGCGCTTCGGCATCGAACGGCTCGATGAAATCCTGGAGGTGGAGGAGGAGCCCGGCCTCGGCAACGGCGGCCTGGGGCGCCTGGCGGCCTGCTTCATGGAATCGCTGGCCAGCCTGGAGATCCCGGCCACGGGCTACGGCATCCGCTACGAATTCGGCATCTTCGATCAGCTGATCCGCGACGGTTGGCAGGTGGAGATCACCGATAAATGGCTCAAGGGCGGCTGGCCCTGGGAGATCCCCCATCCCGATCAGGCCTGCTTCGTGGGCTTCGGCGGCCGCACCGAGAGCTACCGCGATGAGCGCGGCCACTACCGCGTGCGCTGGATCCCGGAGGAACACGCCATCGGTGTGCCCCACGACGTGCCGGTGCTCGGCTACCGGGTGAACACCTGCGACCGGCTGCGCCTCTGGCGCGCCGATGCCAGCGAGAGCTTCGACTTCTACGCCTTCAACATCGGCGACTACTACGGCGCCGTGGAAGAGAAGGTGGGCAGCGAAACCCTCTCGAAGGTGCTCTACCCCAACGACGGCACGGATGAAGGTCGCCGTCTGCGGCTGAAGCAACAGCACTTCTTCGTGAGCTGCTCGCTGCAGGACATGCTGCGCAGCCTGGATCAACGCGGCATTCCAGTGCGGGAATTCCCCGACCACTGGGCGGTGCAGCTCAACGACACCCACCCGGCGATCGCGGTGGCCGAGCTGATGCGGCTGCTGATCGACGACAAGCACCTGGAGTGGGATCAGGCCTGGGACATCACCTGCCGCTCACTCGCCTACACCAACCACACCCTGCTGCCTGAAGCGCTGGAGAAGTGGGGTCTGCCGCTGTTCGGCTCCCTGCTGCCGCGCCATCTGGAGCTGATCTACGAGATCAACCGCCGCTTCCTACAAACCGTGCGCCTGAAGTATCCGGGCAACGAAGCGCTGCTGCGCAAGGTGTCGATCATCGATGAGGAGGGCAGCAAGGCGGTGCGCATGGCCAACCTGGCCACCGTGGCCTCCCACCATGTGAATGGTGTGGCGGCCCTGCACAGCGAGCTGGTGCGCACCAAGCTGCTGCCGGAATTCGCCGCCCTCTGGCCGGAGAAGTTCACCAACGTCACCAATGGCGTCACACCACGGCGCTGGGTAGCCCTCGCCAACCCGGCCCTACGCCAGCTGCTGGCCGAGAGCATCGGCGAAGGCTGGGTGGCCGATCTCGATCAGCTCCGCCAACTGGAGCAGTTCCAACACGACAGCGGCTTCCTGGAGCGCTGGGAGCAGACCAAGCTCGCCAGCAAACGCCATCTGGCCAACTACATCCACCGCCAGAGCGGTCTGCTGGTGGATCCCGCCTCGCTGTTCGACGTGCAGGTGAAGCGCATCCACGAATACAAGCGCCAGCACCTCAACGCCCTGCAGGTGATTGCCCAATACCTGCGCATCAAGAACGGTCAGGCCGATGGCCTGGCACCGCGCACCGTGATCTTCGGCGGCAAGGCGGCGCCCGGCTATTACCTGGCCAAGCTGATCATCCGTTTCCTCAACGGCATCGCCGAAACGGTGAACGCCGATCCGGATATGGATGGCCGCCTGCGGGTGGTGTTCCTGCCGGATTACAACGTGAAGCTCGGCGAACGGGTGTATCCGGCCTCCGACCTCTCGGAGCAGATCTCCACCGCCGGCCTGGAGGCTTCGGGCACCGGCAACATGAAGTTCGCCATGAATGGCGCGCTCACGATCGGCACCCTCGACGGCGCCAACGTGGAGATCCGCGAGCAGGTGGGTGCCGACAACTTCTTCCTGTTCGGCATGACTGAAACCGAGGTGGCAGGCCTCCACGCCGAGGGCTATCGCCCCTGGGAGCTGATCGCCCAGCAACCGGAGCTCGGCGAAGTGTTGAAGCTGGTGGAGCAGGGCCACTTCAGCAACGGCGACGGCGACCTGTTCCGGCCGCTGCTGGAAAACCTCACCGGCCGGGATCCCTTCTTCGTGCTGGCCGACTTCGCCGACTACCTGCGGGTGCAGCAGCAGGTGAGCCAAGCCTGGAGCGATCGCACCGCCTGGAACCGCATGTCGCTGCTCAACAGCGCTCGCACCGGCTTCTTCTCCTCGGATCGCTCCATCCGCGATTACGCCCAGCGCATCTGGAAAGCCGAAAGCTTCCCGGTGACGATCACCTGCAACCTCGACGGCTGAGGGGAGCCGACCGGGCCGTGAACGCACACGGGCTGACCCTGGTGTTGAACGTGGGCAGCTCCAGCCTCAAGGCCGCGGTGCTCGAGGCCACGACTGGTTCAGCCCAGCGCCTCTGGCAGGCGGAGGCGCCGCGTGATGGTGCGCTAGTGGAGCAGCTCGATCGCTGGCTGGCGCCACAGCTCCACCCCTGGTGGCCCCGGCTGCAGGCCGCCGGTCACCGGGTGGTGCACGGCGGCGAGCGATTCATCGCCACTACCCGGATCACGCCCGTGGTGCTGCAGGAGCTGGAGGCCCTCTCCGCCCTGGCCCCCCTGCACAATCCGCCGGCCCTGGCCGCCATCCACTGGCTGGGCCAACAGCGGCCAGCGCTGCCTCAATGGGCCTGCTTCGACACGGCCTTTCACGCCACCCTGCCGGCGGAGGCCACCACCTACGCCCTGCCGGCTGCCTGGCGCCAGGGGGGTTGCCGCCGCTATGGCTTCCACGGCCTCAACCACCAACACCTGGCCGAAACCGCGGCCTGCCCGCGCCTGATCAGCGCCCACCTGGGAGCCGGCTGCTCGCTGGCCGCGATCCGCAACGGCCGCAGCATCGACACCACCATGGGGTTCACACCGCTGGAGGGTCTGGTGATGGCCAGCCGCAGCGGCAGCGTGGATCCAGGGCTGCTACTGCATCTGCAGCGGCAGGGGCTGAGCCTGGAGGAGCTGGATCAGGGGCTCAATCACCGCAGCGGTCTGCTGGGGTTGTCGGGCCTCAGCGGCGACTGGCGCCAGCTGCGCAGCGCAGCCGCCAACGGCCATGCCGGCGCGGCTCTGGCGGTGGGCGTGTTTGTGAATCGCCTGCGCCAGGGGATCGGCGCCATGGCGGCCAGCCTCGGGGGCGTGGATCAGATCACCTTGAGCGGCGGCATCGGCGCCAACGACCCAGAGCTGCTAGCAGAGCTCACCAAGTCGATGGCCTGGCTGAAACCGGTGGCGTGGCAACAGATCCCTGCCGAAGAGGAAGGGATGGATCGCCCGACTGATCGCTCGGGCACTCAGCGATCCGGCAGATCGGGCGTTTGGTGCAGCAGGCGGTTGAGGCGCAGACGATCGGCATTCAGCGGATCAGGGGCCAGTTCACCGGCCAGTTCCCGGAATGTTTGCTCCACCGGATCCGGCACCCGCACATCAAAGATGCGTTCCATCAGGGCCTCGATCGAGAACAGGTGGGCATTGATGTTCTCCAGATCAGCAATCGCCTGCTGCATCGCATCGAGATCACCGGCCTCAGCCGGGCCGGAGGCAGCGGCGGGCGTGAGGGTGGTGTCGCCGTCGCCATGCTGCTTCTGCAGCTCCTCAAGGGCGCGGCCGGCCAGGGTGCGGAAGGATTGAAGCGCCGCCCAGCTGAGCTCCTGCTGCTGACGCAGGGTGGGATTCTCCCGGATCAGACGGTCGTGCTCCCGGTAGAAGCGCTGGCAGTCAGGGCATTGGCAGGGCTCTTCCGGCACCGCAGTCCCTTGGCGTTTCAGAGCCCATCATGGCATCAAGCCGCTTGCAGGTCGTCGTCGCTGGCGCCGGGGATGGGGATCTCAATCGAACTCACCACTTGGATCACATCCCGCAACCGCATCGAATCAGCAAACCAGGCCATGGCCTGATCGGTGTCGCCATCAGCCACCGCGTCGTTGGCACTGTCCTCATGGGCTTCAGCCAGCAGGGCCAGCCAGCAGAGGCAGCGAGCCTGAATCACCGAGAGATCAAGCCCGTCGGGAAGGCTGTCCACGATCTGCTCGCTTTCCTGTTGCACCAACAGCCTCAGCCGGAGATCATGCAGCTGTGCCATGGGGTGGTGGCGACTGCGGCCACGCTAGCGGCAGTGGCCGCTTCCGCCATCCCGCTATCCGTAGTGCTCGATACGGAGTGTCGAATCCAGATCACGGGGCTGGCGGGACTCGAACCCACGACCTACGGTTTAGGAAACCGTCGCTCTATCCGGCTGAGCTACAGCCCCTCAGGCCGTCATTATGAGGGGTTGAAAGCAGGCGAGGTGATCGCAATCGGCGCTTGCGTCGGTTGAGGAAAGTCCGGGCTCCCCAATGGCCAGGCTTGCTGGGTAACGCCCAGTGCGGGTGACCGTGAGGAGAGTGCCACAGAAACACACCGCCGATGGCCGGGCGCAGCCCGTGCACAGGCAAGGGTGCAAAGGTGCGGTAAGAGCGCACCAGCAGCATCGAGAGGTGCTGGCTCGGTAAACCCCGGCTGGGAGCAAGGCCCAGGGACAACGGTTGGCCATGACACCCGTCCCGTCACAAGTGCGCCGCTCGAGGCCACCGGTAACGGTGGTCCCAGACAGATGATCACCCCCTGCTCCGGCAGGGAACAGAACCCGGCTTACGTCCTGCTTTCACCCCTTTCACGCTGCCCATGGATGCCGCCCGCCGCCAGCAGCTGCTCGCCTTCCTGAAGCACCTCAACCTGGAGCCGCCGCAGCCGCTGACGGACCAGCAGCTCATGCCCCTCGAGCACGCCCTCACCCACACCTCCGCCGGCCGGCCCTACAACCACGAACAACTGGAGTTTCTGGGGGATGCCGTGCTGCGCCTGGCCGCCTCGGAATTCCTCGAACACAACCAACCGCAGCTGAGCGTGGGGCAACGCTCCGCCCTGCGGGCCCAACTGGTGAGCGACCGCTGGCTGGCGGAACTGGGAGAACGCTGCGACATCGAAACCGTGCTGCGGATCGGAGCGGTGGCCGCCGGCGATCAGATCGGCCGGGCCACCCTGCGGGCCGAAGCCTGTGAAGCGGTGATCGGTGCGCTGTATCGCCTCTGGGGCGACCTCACACCCGTGCAGCGCTGGCTGGCACCCCACTGGCAGCGCAGCCTGGCCGAGCTCGAGGCCGATCCCCACCGCCACAACTGGAAATCAGCGCTGCAGGAATGGAGCCAGGGCGCACAGCGCGGACTCCCGACCTACGCCTGCACCGAGCTCAACCAACGCCACGGCGATCCGCGGCGGTTTCATAGCCGGGTGTTGTTGAACAACGAGCAGCTCGGCGAAGGCTGGGGAGGCTCGCGGCGTCAGGCTGAGCAGGAGGCCGCCCGAGCCGCCCTGAAGGCGCTCAAGCCTGCTCGAGGATCTTGATGGGCATGGTCACCAGCTTGTCCCAGTTGCCGCCTTCAAACAGCACAGCAGCGTTGCGGCCACTGAGGCGCTGCACGAAGCCCTGATAACCGTTGTAAATGGAGGTGGCATCGCGCACCACCACGGTGGAGCCCGGCAGGATCGGCAGGGTTTCAGCCATGGAACGGGCGCTGCTGCACAGCCATTATCGAGGCTGACGGTGCGCAGTGGGTTGGATGGCTGAGGAGCAGGAGCTGCTGGTGGTGGGCCGGGTGGTGGCCGCTCAGGGGCTGAAGGGCGAGCTGCGGGTGAATCCCCTCAGCGACTTCCCGGAGCGCTTCACCCGACCGGGCCGCCGCTGGCTGCGGTCTGCCCCAGGCCGCCGGGATGCACCAGCGGTGGCCGCGGAGGTGGAACTGCTCAGCGGCCGCCAGCTCCCCGGCAAGGAGCTGTTCGTGATCCGCCTGGAGGGAGTGAACGACCGCAGCAGCGCCGAAGCGCTGGTGGGGCAGGAGCTATTGGTGCCGGCGACCGATCGCCCCAAACTGGCGCGCGGCGAATTCCATCTGCTCGATCTGGTGGGGTTGGAGGTGCGGCTGCTGGAGGGCGGCGATCCCACCTCAGGTGCGTGCCCCGGTGGCTGCATCGGCAAGGTGAAGGATCTGATCCACGCCGGCAACGACCTGCTGGAGGTGGAACGGGGCGATGGCCAGCCGCCGCTGTGGATCCCGTTCGTGGAGGCGATCGTGCCGCGGGTGGAGCTGGCGGAGGGCTGGATTGGCATCACACCGCCGCCGGGCCTGCTGGAGCTGGGGTCGGACTAGGCGGAGGCCACGTGCGGAGAACAGTCCAGGGTTCCGTACAACCTGTACGGAACCACTCAAGCGAGCTGTTCAGGATGCAGGCCTACCTCCCTGCGCTGGAATAGCAGCACGCTCCGACGCCCCCGCTTCCGGCCCGCCCATGACCGCCCTCGTTCCCGTGATCCTCTGCGGCGGCACCGGCACGCGCCTCTGGCCCCTCTCACGCGCCACGTATCCCAAGCAGTATTGGGCGCTGGCCGGCGACGGGGAGGAAACGCTGCTGCAGCAGACCCACCAGCGGCTGGAGGGCATCGCCGCGCTGCAACCGCCGCTGCTGATCTGCAACGAAGACCACCGCTTCATCGTGGCGGAGCAGATGCGTCAGATCGGAGTGGAGCCAGCGGCGATCCTGCTGGAACCGATGGGCCGCAACACAGCTCCGGCGGTGGCTGTCGCCGCCCTGCAGGCCACTGCCCATGGCGACGATCCGTTGCTGCTGGTGCTCGCCGCCGACCACGTGATTCAGAGCGCCGCCGGCTTCCGCGCCGCGGTGGAAGCTGGGATGGCCGCCGCCGAAGCCGGCCAGCTGGTGACCTTCGGGATCGTGCCCACAGCACCAGAAACCGGTTACGGCTATATCGAGGCGGCCGAAGCGCTTCACACAGGCGGCTCGGCCGATGCAAGCGATCGGGAGCCTCTACAGCCGGTGCGCATCGCGCGCTTCGTGGAGAAACCGGATCGCGCCACCGCCGAACAATTCCTGGCCAGCGGCCGCTTCACTTGGAACAGCGGCATGTTCCTGTTCAAGGCCAGCGCGATCCTTGCTGAGCTGGAGCGGCTGGCACCGGAGGTGGTGAGCGCCTGCCGGGCCGCCCTGGAACACGACAGCGAAGATCTCGACTTCCTGCGGCTGGAGCGCGGCGCCTTCGCTGCCTGCCCCAACGTGGCGATCGATGTGGCGGTGATGGAGCGCACCAATCGGGGAGCCGTGCTGCCGCTCAACGCCGGCTGGAGCGATGTGGGCAGCTGGAGCGCCCTCTGGAACACCGCTGAGCAGGACGCTGCCGGCAACGTGCTCAGAGGCCGGGTGATCAGCGAAGCCAGCAGCAACTGCTACCTGCGCAGCGAACACCGCCTGGTGGTGGGGCTGGGGGTGGAGAACCTAGTGGTGGTGGAAACCGACGACGTGGTGCTGGTGGCCCACCGCGACCGCGCCCAGGACGTGAAAACGATCGTGGGCCTCCTGGAGCGCGAAGGCGCCCCGGAAAGCAAAGCCCACCGCCGCATCTACCGCCCCTGGGGCAGCTACGACGGCATCACCGAAGGCGAGCGCTGGCAGGTGAAAAAGATCGTGGTGAATCCCGGCGCCAGCCTGTCGCTGCAGATGCACCACCACCGCGCCGAGCACTGGATCGTGGTGAAGGGCACTGCCCTGGTGGAGAAAGACGGTGTGGAAGAGCTGCTCGGAGAAAACCAGAGCACCTACATCCCGCTGGGCTGCAAGCACCGCCTCTCCAACCCCGGCCGCATGCCAGTGGAAATGATCGAGGTGCAGAGCGGCCCCTACCTGGGGGAAGACGACATCCGCCGCTTCGAAGACCGCTACGGCCGCAGCGACGCTCGAGCCAGCAACGGCTGAGCCCTCACTCCACCGTGACGCTCTTGGCCAGGTTGCGCGGTTGATCCACGTCCAGGCCGCGGTGGGCAGCGATGTGATAGCTCAGCAGCTGCATCGGGATCACGGTGAGCAGCGGGCTGAGCAGCTCATCCACCACCGGCACCGGTAGGAGCGTGTCGAACAGCTCCGCGTCGGCACAATCGGGGGCGACACCGATCAGCTGGGCATCACGGGCCTTGGCTTCCTGGGCGTTGCTAAGCACCTTGTCGAACACCGCACCGGGCACGGCGATCGACACCACCGGAACCCGGGCGTCGAGCAGGGCGATCGGGCCGTGCTTCATCTCGCCCGCCGGGTAGCCCTCGGCGTGGATGTAGCTGATCTCCTTGAGCTTCAGTGCACCCTCGAGCGCAATCGGGTAGTTGATGCCACGGCCCAGGAAGATCACGTCCTGGGTGTCGGCGAACAGATGGCCCAGCTGCTCGCAGCGGCGATCGTGGTCGTCCACCAGCTCCCGCAGCTGCTGGGGCAGCGCCCGCAGCCCGGCAGCCAATTGCCGCAGTTGCTCGGACCCATGGCCGGTGGCGCCGCCACCACGGCGTTCGGCAAAGGCCAGAGCCAGGCCGTAGAAGGCGAGCAGCTGGCCCAGGAAGGTTTTGGTGGCGGCCACACCCACCTCAATGCCAGCGCCGATGTCGAGGATCTGATCCACCAACCGGCCCAGGGAGCTCTCCGGCCGGTTGGTAATCCCCAGCAGCCGTGGCGCATAGGCCGGGTCGGCCACGGCGCGGCGGCGCTCCTGCTCCATGGCCAGGGCCGCCAGGGTGTCGGCGGTTTCGCCCGACTGGGTCACGCCGATCGTGAGCGTGTTGGGGCTCAGCGGCGGCGGCGCATAGCGGAATTCACTGGCGTAAAACACGCTGGTGGGAATGCCCGCCAACTGCTCCAGCAGATAGGCACCCACCTGGGCCGCATGGCGGCTGGTGCCACAGGCCAGGATCTGGATCCGCTCCACCCCCTCATACACGCCCTCATCGAGGGGCAGCGCCACCAGCGAGCCGTTCTCCGGCAAATGCCGCGCCACCCACAGCGCCGCGGTTTCGGGCTGCTCGTGGATCTCCTTGAGCATGAAGTGGCGGAAGCTGCGCTTGTCCGCCACGTGCTCGGTGCCGCTGAGCAGACTCGGCGTGCGCTGCACCCGATCGCCGCTGGCGTTGTAGAGCTCAATCCCCAGGGGCGTGAGCAGCGCCACCTCGCCGTCTTCCAGCGGCAGGATCGTGCGGGTGAAACCCGCCAGGGCCGGGGTGTCGCTGGCGCAGAGGAATTCCCCTTCCCCCAGACCGATCAACAGCGGTGCCGCCTTGCGGGCCACCACCAGAGCACCGGGCAGCTCCCCCCAAACCACCGCCAGGGCATAGGCGCCATGCAGCCGCGGCAGCACCGCCTGCAACGCCTGCAGCAGCAGCGCTCCGCTGGGCGTGGCGCCGCCGGCCTGGAGCCGGGCCAGCTCCCGGCTGAGCAGGTGGGGAATCACCTCCGTATCGGTGTCGGAGCGGAACACCACCCCCTCCGCCTGCAGCTCTTCCCGCAGCGTGCGGTAGTTCTCGATGATGCCGTTCTGCACCACCGCCACCCGGCCAGGGCCATCCAGGTGGGGGTGGGCGTTGCGTTCCTCCGGCTTGCCGTGGGTGGCCCAGCGGGTATGGCCGATGCCGCACTGCCCGGCTGCGCCGGTGGCCTCAAAGCGCTGGGTGAGGTTGATCAGCTTGCCCTCAGCCCGCAGACAGCTCAGCTGCCGCTCAGCATTCACCGTGGCAATGCCGGCTGAGTCGTAGCCGCGGTATTCCAGCTGACGCAGCCCCTCCAGCAACAGGGGCGCTGCCTCGCGCGAACCGATCACCGCAACGATGCCGCACATACCGCGAGATGCCTACAAAAAAAGCCCGGCATGGGCCGGGCTTGAGCTTATGGGAGCCGGCTCAGTAGGCTAGGCCCATCGAACGGGTGGTCTCGTCGCCGAGAT
>Ga0194116_10002569_pt1 | contig 23192 bp, 22 predicted proteins | sample TA2MahsurfametaG_4_FD_148617 | JGI IMG/M metagenome (GOLD analysis project Ga0194116, IMG submission 148617) | Freshwater microbial communities from Lake Tanganyika, Tanzania - TA2015008 Mahale S9 surface | ecosystem: Environmental > Aquatic > Freshwater > Lake | place: Tanzania: Lake...
ACTTTCTATAGTTTGTATTTTGGCCATATCGGCCTTGATTTGTTCGACAATTGCCTTTCTCCCTAGGGCAGTTTCAGCTTCCCTAAACGCTTGCATATTAGACACAACAGATTGCTGTAGAGCATAAGTCTCTTCCTTATCCTCTTGGGAGTATTGCCCGTAAAACAACATATCACTATCAGCCCTTAATTTCTGTTCCTCCAAAAGGTCTCTTAATCTATTTTCAAGATTAATTCTTTCTGGGGAATTAATTGCTAGTCCAGACTTGTTAAGAATCTGACGAATCTGTGCAATTTCGGAGTTCATTTCAAGTCTAGCCCTCATACCAGGAATTCGACCAATAGATGATGTACCTTTAGCTAAAACAAAGGACCCGCCACCCATAACTCCCCCAAGAATTACCGCATCAGCTAATTGATAAGCGTCAAACTTTTTCCCCGCCATAACCCATTCCATTCCTTGGGTAACAACATCAACGATACCTTCTTCAACCCCCTCCTCGACTAAAGCTCTTACGGGGGCTGGTAGGCCGCCAAACATAATATCTCCTAGTCCTTTTTTGCCAGTCTGTTCGATAACTCCAGCCATACCTCTCAAAGCATCTATATCGGATCTAAAGATTTTTTCTGTAAAATATTCAGCAAGTCCAGCTACAGTAGCGTAAATTGTTTTTTCAAAGGCATTATACTTTGGGTCATAGGCTACACGAGTCCAAGCGTCTCCACCTGCAGTAGTAGCCATCAATCTCAATCCAGTATTTCCAAGAAGCGCTGCAGATGCGACCTGGGGAACCATTTCTAACGCCTCAAGTCCAAGCAAACCCAACGCAGCGCCATAGTTACCATCACTTATATTCCCAGTTATTCCTTTTTGTATCTCCTCCATTGAATAACCTGATAAGAACTTCTCTCCAAGAGCGGCACGGTTTTGCTGCTCAATACCCTCCTTAGCAAAATCTGTTAATTCACTTCTTAAAATATTATCATCCCCAACTTCAGCACCACCCCTTAAAAATTGACCGAAAGCATCAACAGCTGCTATATAACCGTAAACGTTCCTATTAATAAATCTAGACCCCCAATTTGAGTTTTTTGCTTCTTTTATAGCCTCTTTTTTTAATTCTTCAATTATATCATCTCGGTACTTATTTGCTTTACTAGCAACCCAATCTATTGCCTCTAACGATGGATTCCCATTAAAGTCCTCCCATTCAGGGACATCTTCTCCGTATGCTTTTGCTTCTGGGACTAATGCGTCATAGGACCTTTTTGTTTGCAGAAAAAGGTCCTTAATTGCTAGCTGTTTTTCTTTATCAGCAGAAATCAATGCGGCCTTCTTTTCAGATTCCGAAAGAATCAAGCGGTCTTTTGTGTAAGGTCCTGGGACCCCCATTCCGACCATCGGAATCCCCATCTCATAGTTTGGAGTCGATGCTTTTATTTTGTTTTCCTTTTCTTTAGCAGACTCAACTCTGAAAATTGCATCGTAATACCTATTATAAGATTCTTCTTTTGGCTCAGTTGCTTCCCATATAAACTCTTTATTTGGGTTTTCTACTTCACTGCCATCAACATTAAGAAGCCCAGCTTCTTTCCGTCTTTCAATGACCATATTTACCACATCATCAGGAAGGCCAGTTTGGTTTACTGGAGCGGAAAATGCTGCTCCCTTTACACTAAAAGGGTCTCTATATTGAAGCCCAAATTCGTCAGATGTCTTTTTTCTCCCTCTTAATTCAGAAGAAAGGTCTGTAAAGTCGGGAGACAAAACCGATGAAAAATTCGTAGTTTCCCCATCTAAAAATGAGCCCAACCTTGGACTTGTTGAAGTATAGCTCGAACTTTTTTTTTTAGAATTGTAATAGGATTCAGCCTCCTTAATGTGAGCTGAGCCCCATCCAGCTTCTGCTATAGAGCGACCTATGTCTTTAGCAGCTCTTCCTTTGGCTACTGCTTCGTCAATAAACTTTTTTAAAACTGGGTCTAGTGGCATATATTTTATTTTGGTGTTCCCCCTTTTGCGTTTACTGCTTTAACTGCTGTTTCTCCAACAGCTTTGTATATGTTTCTTTGTTTTAAGTTTTGTTGCACCGCAACGACAACGTCGGCATTTACTAGTCTCTCGTCCGTGGAGGAGAGGCCCTCTGTGTCCGCTGTAGCCGAAATTAAATTACCGTTTTTATCAAAAGTTAAGCTAGTTATAGGAAGCTCACTGTTTCCAAACTTGAGATTATATCTTTTTGGTACTACAGTTACGTTTCCAGAGGCGTCGGCTGAAGTGAGGGCCCCAGTGAAAAAGGCAGACAATTCATTCAAATCTGCATTTGTCAGTTTCCCAGGTGCATTACCCCCACCACCTCCACCTGACACCTGTTTAGCTGGGACCATATTTTTAATTTGTGTAGATAATTGTTTTTTATAATCATCGAGCACTGCATTAAACCTAATTGGGTCGTTAAGTATTATATCTATCTCCTCTTTTGAAGGTGGGCCTCCTTTTAATTTATAGGCTCCTCTTGTAGCTATCTCTAATCTTCTATCATTAGCTCCAGGGTCCTTCGCCATATCTAAATTAGCATCAAGGTGCGCTAATTCGAAATCTATAATCATCTTTGTATTGTATGACCGCACGTTTCCTGTATCTATTAAAGCACGAGGTCCAAACATTTTAATGGCCTCTATTGCCCTATTATCAATGTCAACGTCTTTTATAAAAGGATTTTCTTTTCTTACGCCTAGAGAATTTCCCCCAGGACCTTCAGCGACACCAACAGAAAAACCTAGCGATTCTCTAAGAGGAACTCTGGTTTTCCCATCGGAAGACAAAACAGTTATTACCCCATCAACTACCTGCGGGTCATAATTAAAACCCTGGTAGTCTGCAAACATCTTATCTATATTTGCCCTAGTGCTTTCATCATATGCGTATGGGTTATCTTTTACTTGTTTGTATGTAGTTCTACCTTCTGTAGAAGCAATTACACCTATATTAAGGGCTTGATTAAAGTCCTGTCGAGCTTGTTTGAATGCTGCCTCAGCCGTTTGGTCTCCAGAAATCGCCCTTTCTCCAAGTTCCTCCAACTGCTTATATGCCACATCCAAAACAGCTCGCCTGTTTGGGTCTAGCTTATACGAGTTATCGTAATAATTACTTTGAGCTTGAGTGAAGCCAAGCTCTGAAGACTTTTCTTTTTTTCTTAATCTGGCTTTTTCTTGAGCTAATTCTTGAGCTTTTGCATAGCTCTTACCCATTTCAGCAGTTCTTGCACCAAAGTCGGGCAATTGCCATACTGATGAGCCTATTACTGGTTGGGCCATTACTTTTCAAATTTTTTAATAAGAGCCTTTACATAACTGTGAAGCTTAGACTTGTCATCATTTGCTACATACCTCTTAATGTTTGACATCTGTTTGGGGTTAAAAATGTACTCACCACCAGTGGCTTCAGCAATCTTTTTCCCATTCTGCATAATATCTATTGGGTTCTTTTCGTGGGAAAATGGTCCAGGGGTTTTTACAACCTTACCTCCCTTTTCATTGGATTTCAATTTTGCCGCTTCAATATCCGCTAAACCTCCAAGATATCCCTGTACTGATGAGCCAATTTGACCTATACCAGCCCCAATATTAGCCTGACCGACCGCCCTTTCTCCAGCGGCTCTATTAAGGTCAGTCTGAAATCTTTCCTCTCTCATAGCGAGCCTAGCTTCTTGAGCCTGTCTTGTCCTTTCATTGGCTGCACCTAAATTCTGGAGGGCTTCAATCTGTCTTTGTTGCTGAAGGTCAGCTATGCCTTGAGTCTGCCTTTGTGCTTGCTGAGTAGCCGCACCGATACCTCCAAGCAAAGCCCTACCGCCAGCACCAGATAAAGCCTCTGTAGTCCCAGCCAAACCTGTCTTGATGGATTCCATCTGACGGTTCATAATGTCTTGGTTATAGGCATCTTTGTAGGCCTTGTAATACTCTGATGGAGTTCCAGCTATCGGTGCATTAAGGTCTGGTGCGCCTTTCTTTATTCGCTCCATATCTTTTCTAGCCCTGTTGGCCTGTACCCCCCCCCATATAGACTGACCCAACCCAGCAAGACCCCCTATAATAGCCGACGTAGCCAACAGGCCCCCTATTGCATATTTCTTTGGATTTTTGCGTGATTTCATAAGTGTAAAGATACTATTCAGTTACTTGTTCGTTGTGAAGCCTTGACCTAGTGAAGTATACGTTAAATGCGTAGGCCTCTATCGGGGTCACTGAGCTGTTTGTTAAATCAATGATAAAGAATGGACCTCTAACGGGGTCCCCGTCGATAGACGCTTGGCTATCAGCCACAAGGATGGTCCCAGTTGCTATGGCCATAGTGGTCCCAGATAAGTTACCAAGAAGTATCGTGTTGGTCCCAGATGCCTGTATTGTGGCGTAACCAGTGACTCCGTTATAGATAGTGGTAGTAGTACTACTAGTCAACGCCCCTATAAAGGAATTCCCGCTAACTTGAAATGGGGTCGTGATTCTGTTTCCCAATGTCAGAGTAACACCACTAGCCCAAGTCCCCGTTGCTGTAACGTAACCGATAACGGCTCTATTTGATACAGCGTTTGTCGAAGTTGCGTTAAGCCTTGGGACGTTTGCATAATAAGCGCCCTCCCTAAGCGATATGTTCCCAGTCGCCACAGTAACGGTATCGCCAGATGCTTGACCACTGACAGTGAACTTAAATATCCAAGGAGCATTACCTTCTATGCTGAAAGCTTCAGCAGTCTTAACCATTGAGTTGTTGAATGCAGATATAAGCTTTACTGAGGATACATTTCCGCTTCCATAAAAAGTGTTCCTTTGGGCTTCATCGGTATGCCTATACATACTCCCATTTTTGAATGTGTATAGGTAATTGTCAAGATGCTCGTAAGCCTCTGGCTTGAACGAATACCTCGTGTTCCACACCTTGTCCTCCATATCGTAGGCAATCGTATCATCAATGTTTGGCCCTCCAGACACCGTTAGATAAGTGATGTCGTACTCTCCGTGCATAGGGTCAATACCACCGATGGTCTTGTAGGTCCCTGTAGACGAAGCAATAATAAAGCACTTGTCTTGCGTGTAAGCGTCAATCTTCGCCTCGCTGATAGGCTCTAAACCATCAGGACCAATGCGTACAATCTTTCCAGACCTTACGTCTGAGAAGTATACTCTTCCGTTGTAAGACTTGACACTCTCAGGGTTCTGAGTCCCAAAGTCACCTGCATAAACAGATTGAGTCCCAAGGAAGTTCGTCGATACGGTTACGTTTGATGTCCCGTCAAGATACTCCACGAGGTTCCTGTTTACAGGGACAAGCGAAGACTTAACCTCTTGAAGAACAGTTATGCTGTCTCCGTTATTGAGAATCTGCTTGATGGCCCCGTAAGCGTTTGGTAGGTCAACAAAGTTCCCTTGTCCTCCGTTAAAGGAAGATAGCTTTAGAACAGAAGTATCTAATGAATAAGGCTCCGAATAGGTTATAGACGACTTTCTTTCAATCTCTTTTACGTTTAATGACTCTGCATTCGGCCTACCAAAGCCTAAGTAATTTGACTCGTAAAAATCGCTAACGCTAAGGTCTTCAACGTACAATGTAGAATACCTTATATTAGATACATCTGCAGGGTCTACGTTAGGACCACTGCTAACTAACGGATTTAGCTTTATTTGCCGAGGCCTGTTATAGCAGTCCCCATTAGAAGTCACTACTATCGAGTCAGTTGTACCAGTTATATTTGAGTATTCAAAATCCCAAGTGCTATCTATTAGTGCATTGTTTTGAGTGAATGTAACTACTAGATTCCCAGATGTATTAAGGTATGTAGATTCGATTGTCCTAGTGGCTATAAGCGGAGTGTTTGGGGGGGTTACTTTTTGGGTAAACTCTATTTTATCACCAGGGTATATCTGAGTAAATCCAGAAGCTATAGTAAAAAGACTATTTAATGCGATTAGACTTTTAGTCCCAGCTGAGGCATAGGACCTGTCTCTAAAATTAGTTTTATGATATCTTATACCACCAACAGTTGAAGAAACATCTCCGTATAGCCCTATTTCATTATATACTGGAGTACTAACAGCCCTTACTGGTCTATATATTTCTACGATGCAATCATTAGGCCATCTAGAATTATTAAAGCTTATATCGCTTGACGAAAAAAGAAGATACCCCTCGTCTTTTACTGATAAAATCCATCCTATAGCTCTTCCACCGCCATATGTGGTTGTATTTATCGGAGTGTTTTGTGATGTATAATATTCATATCCTAGAATATCAAATATGTAATTATTAGGATAGTAAATCTTTCCATTTAAGGGGTCAGTATAGCTCACTATTCTTAACTTATCTCCTTTTGCAAAAGAATAACTAAATAGTGCACCTTTTGATTCTTTATATGATGCATTTTGCCCTTCAAGATGCCTCATAGACAAAAATATATTTCTACCAACGGTAGATGATGTTGAAGATGCCAACATACCTTCTGCTACAGAATACCTATAAGCGAAAGAATAAGTGCTATAGGGAGAATACACTATTTGATATTTCTTTGCCCAAGACGGTGGTTGATTAGACAGCCTTATAATAGCCTTTGATGGCCCGAATTGAGCGTCTTTTCTTTCGCCTTCAGTTTCTACATAATAACTATCTAAAGGATTTACAGAAGAGCTTCTATTATAATTGTCGTAATAGACTACACCAAATTTATGGAATTGGCCAGACTTAAATGTCTTATTGTTTAAAAATGTAGTAAATACGGTCGAAGATGCCCCTACAAGCTTATAGTTATTGAGGGTACTATTGAAAATACCCTGAAAAGTTAATCCACTAGTTGTAGCTATAGTGTCTGGAAAACTATATATAAGCTTAGGAAAAGTTAATGTATAATCAGCGGGAGTTCCGTTATTATAAATCCCACTTACATCAACTACCGAATTAGATTGTATATTCAACGAGCTCGTTCTCACATCCATAGTCAATACACCATTTGAAATAGTTCCACTCCCTATAGTGACACCTATTGATCCGTTCAAAGTAAAGGTTAGACCGCTTACAAGGTCGCCTTGGCCAGTTTGGCCAGAAGTAGCGAGCAAATTTGAGTTATTTGAATTTGTCGTACCTATATACGTACCAGATATAGCAGAGTTAACCGATGACGCTAACGCATTTAGCGTAGCATATCCAGATAGTAGAGATATCGTCTTTTGTATAGGTATATCTATTTCTCCTAGGGTTATTGAAGAAGCGATAGCATACCCAAAATTATATTCAGTAGCGTTAGGAGGTATTCCTGGGTTGTATATTTTTTCAACTAAATATTTACTTGCCTTCAAGGATATAGATAGAGGTATAGTTATACCCTTTTTGGAAGATGATGGGGCCTTATTAAAGTCTAAACTAATTTTCCAATTAGTCAAAACTGTTCCACCAGTAACAGTCACTCCAGTAACCGTCTCATATAAAGATGTAATTGATGGTATTTTTAATACATCCTCAAAGTTAAATAAGACGTTTCCAGATACCTTGTCTGGTATGTCAAAGAACTCTGTATAATTTCCAAAAGAAAGCCTGTTTCCAGAAATAACTTGAGATTGACTTTTTAGTGGGACATTATCAAATAATTTATTGTTTTCGCTATCAGACAAAGGATTAAGTAGTTCTGAGTTAAAAAATCGAACTGAACCAGTTGAAAGACTCCTATTATTGTCTATCTCCCTAAAAAAACAAAAATTTGTCTGGCTTTTTGATTTTGAAAAAATTCTTATTTTAGAAACATCACCCTTAGAATACCTAAAATAAACGTCTATAGCGTTGAATTCTTCAATATATTTAGATTCATCAATACCGTCAAGAACGCTATAAGTGTTTATCGATATGTCAGAATAAGGAGATAAAGCCGATAATTCGCCATCCTCATAGACATATTGATATGCAAATTGAAAAAAATCTTCCTTTAAGTTGTTTGAATTAACATTTGCATCAATCGCTAAGGCTATTGATAAAGGCTCCAAAGGAGGGGCCTTAATCGTGGTGATGCTCAACAGCTTCTCATCGTTTGTGTAGGGAGTAGCCCCTGCGGCTCTATACGGATAACCACTAACGCCAGCCGTATTCGCTAAGGCCTTTGTGGCGTTAATCTTTTTTGGGTCCGTAACCCCATCCGTAAAGTACAGAAGCGTATCTCCGTTCTCCTTCACAAGGCAATCGGCTTTGACAAAGCCAGTTGATGTAAAACCAAGAACCGAGTCTCTGTAAACAAGCTTCACGGTGTTTCTTCGGCTCGTGTACTGATAGATGCTATGGTTGCCACCTGAATTGTGGACAAAGTAGAATATCTCTCCTGTCTGTTTACAAGCTGTTGTACCGATGACTGTATTAGTTCCAGTGGGCAAAACATCACCGCTTGCATTAGAGCTAACGAGTGTATTCCCAAGAGCATTCTTAATAACCCCTGCGTTACCACCCTCGTCATCAGACATCTGCACATTAAGTGCATCAACCATCTCCACGGATTTAACCAGTAGATAGTCGTCGTCTTTATTGAGATACCGAGGTATTAGCTTGTCAATAGCCATCCTTAGAATTTCACGGTTTGCTTGAAGTTCTTCCTGATGGTCTTGAGGGCTTCGGTCATATTAAACGACTTCAACCTTGCGTTGGCTAACCTACGCTCATTGTAGTACTCCGCCCTTGCACGACTCTTTTCAACAGATGGAACATTAGACTTGCGTTCAATAATCTTGTAGTAGATGTAGCTCCTTACCGCTGATTCAGCGTACAAGTGAACAGATGGATTTGCAGAGCGTGCCTCGTCTGCGATGTACTCAATGACGACATCGGAGAAGCCTGGGGTACTCCCAAGCTCAATCCTGTTCTGGTCGTAGTTCATCCGATACTCAGCCACGTACTGACCACCACCTACCCCGTAAAGGGCCCCGTAGGAATCGTTATCCCAGAAGTTTCTGAACAAATAGGTCTCAAAGCCATACAGCTCCGCATAACCAAACCCAGGCCTTGAGTTGTCGTCAACACGCTCATAAAGCCCGTCGTCGCCCTCTACTGGGTTCCCACCAGCATCCTCTACATAAATCTGAGAGATATTGATATTCTTGTTCTCCCCAAGCACGTATACCAAACCATCGCCACCAACAACCCCAATCTTCACGAGGTCAACAAAGTCATCTGGCAGGTCAACAGTCAATAAGTCTGTATTCACAGGCATCTTGAGGCTCCTCACAATTTTGAGCATATCAAAGCCTAGCTCACGAATGCCCCTCAAGGCGTAGTTCCTTACGAGAGTATCCGAAACATCAGCGCAGTAATCATCCCCAGCAATGCTGAGAACGAAATCATTGACGATTTGGTCTACGGTTACTAAGTTTCTAGCCATTATTGATTAGGTTGTTTACCCTGTGCTGCGTATGCGTATACATCCGAATCCCTCAAGTTAACCCCAATCATCTTAGCCATTTCAATGACAAGCTCAGGGACATAGTGGTCTGGAAGTTCAAAGTCGTAGGAAGTTGATGAGTTATATACTTCAACCCCATTATTTGTAATAAAGCCAAATGTTGGAGGGTTTGTAGACCTCGTTTGGGTAGATAGCGCTGACAAACTCTCAGGGAGCTTGTAGTAGCGCAGTTTAATCTTTTTGATGGTTGTAGGGTAAACCTCAAGAACGTCGCTCACAAGAGCCACAGGGCGTGTCTCCGTGGGGACTGACAAGGTGCTTCTCAGAACATATTCAATCTTAGCCTCATCGTAGATAAGGTCAATAGGAATGCTTGTTGTCTGGCTTAGGATGAATGTGCCAAAGGTCTTAGCGGAAATGATACGCCCAAGGTCTGCTGGCTTTGCAAAGGTCTGGTCGGTGCTAGAGGTTTGACTAATAGTGGTTTCTTTAGTGAATCTAGCCAAGTCCTCACGAATCTGCTTTAACGGGGCGGTTTCACGCTCCCCAGATAGCTGACGAGTTCTAGCAGCGTTTCCTAGTGCAAGCTTCTCGAACAAGCTGTTGTATACGTTGAGCTGAGCAACCCCCGCAAACGAGTTAAAGACCGCTGGGGTTACAAAACCCCTTTGGTCCTTGTTTGCTAAGTTCTTTAAAGCTGTGTATACTGTATTTACGCTAGCCATTCCCTATTTTATCGTAAGTGCAAATATACCAACAAAAAAGGGGTCCCCAAAGGAACCCCTTGATTGTAAGCTAGTTAGCTTATTGGAACTTTTCGAGTCTCTTGAGGATTTCTTGGTGAACAAGGCTCCCCTTTTCGCTTAGACAGAACTTGGTCATTATATCAACCCCATCCTGTCCTACGGGCGTAGCGAGAATCAATCTGTTTGAGTCGGCCCAGAACACCCCGTCTTGGTTAATCCTAAGAATATCATTGGAGGCTGCAAGGCTGATAGAAGCCCTCATCTTAACAAGAGGATTGTCAAACAGCTGAATAAACGCTTTTGGGTTGGACTTGGCTTCAATCAGAAGCTCCCTGCGAATCTCTTGGTTGCGCTGTTCAAGGCTAATACCTAGATACAGGATAACAGGGATAAGTTCGTCAATAGACTTGTCACGAATCAATGAGATAGCGTCGTGAACAACGAACTCGTCTTGCAGAAGAGTATCCGTTTTACGCTCATTATTGATTTCGTAGAAAACACCTCCACCGTTCTTTGCATTGCCTGGATGCAGGTCAAGGTAGTTTTGCAGGTTTGGTTGATTAGCTGGAACCCCAAGAATCTTATCTGTGAAGATAATATGGGCTCTGCGAGCATTAACAGATTGCTCATCTAAGAAAACGGATGGCTCATTAGGGGCATATCGGATAGCTCTAATCGCATCCTTTTCCTTGTCGTAAACCGTGATGTCTCCTTGATTCAGCTTGAACCATACACCACCGCCTTCCACGAGTTGATATATTTTTTGTTTTCTTCCAGTCTCTTGGACTGGCTCTTGCCTACGTCGAGGCTTAAAAATTGGAACAGCTTCAATCTGAGCTGCGTCAGGGGCTAGGACCTCGTCCTCCCTCTGGAGTTGTTGTTTTGCCATATTAAATAGAATTTAGGTTTTTAAGAAATCTTTTGCTGAGTCAGGGGGACCCCGAAGGGCCCCCCTTGTCAGCGGTAATCAGTGATTAAGCACGCTTAATCAACACGTGACGGTTTGCAGCACGGACGCAGAGAGCAATCTCTGAACGGTAGTTAAACTGCAGTACGTCGAGTGTGGAGTTAGTAGCTCCCATAAACGAACCAGTCAGCCAGTGCTCCATCTCACGAGAAACACCGTTGGTTGACTTATAGTTGATTTCGAGAGGGAACTCACGGTTTCCAGTCTTAGGGTCAACTACGGTTGCCATAGGAATCATTACTCCAGCAAATCCAGCGCCAGCAGAAGTAGTCGTAGCAGTTGTACCAAGCAAATTAGGCTCGTTCAAGAGCTTCCAATCGTGCTTGTGGAAGGTGTAACCACCACGACCAAACGATTTGAAGCCAAGCTCGATAGCCATATTCGGGCTGTTGTTAAATGCGCCGAACTGAGTGGCTACACCAGCGGTCAAGCTATTTGCCCCTCCTTTTGCAACAAAGTCATCGATAGCCAAGTCCTGTAGACGGTCAACATAGAGTGCGTACTCAGGACCAGCACCATTGCGGTCAAGTGCAGTCAAGATGATGTCAATGTCAGCAAGGTTGTCCACATATCCATCGGTTACAAGGCCCCTATTTTCAATAGCGGAGAAGTAACCTTCAGAACCGCTAATCGTACCAGAGCCAAAATTAGTTGATGGAGATGTGTTTTCGTTTTTCTGACCAAGCAACATCATCATCTCACGCTTGTCGATAAAGCGCTGACGAGTGTCGGCTTCGCCTTTGATGAACCAACGATAGTCACCACCTCCTACGTCAACCCAGCCGATGTTCGTAGCTTGAGAACCAGTCACCTTAAAGATTTCTTTCATAATCATATAAGGATTTGTGCGACGAACTATGTTAGACTCAAGGAATTGAGTAGGCTGGTCTGTGCCCTGTCCGTACAAGTTACCGATAATTGGCAGAGAGTATGCAGTACCACTAGTAGCAGCTGCAAGAGTTGCATCGGCAAGATTAGAAAGAGTCACACTAGCGGAGGTAACTGCTGCTACAACCGCACGTTGAACCGAATTCCATAGGACGACATCATTTACACGGAGACTAAAAGTATTTCCGCTAGATGCAGTTGTAAAAGGAATAGTAATATTTTTAGCAGCAGCAACAGCACCAGTAGCAGTAAAGGTTGCAGTTGGGTGAAGACGTTGTTCTTCCCACCAGGTTACCTCGTCAGCAGTACCACCAGTTTTAACAGCACCAACAAGCTGCAAGAAACCAGTAATACCTTGGTTTCCGAAGGTCTTAACGAGCTGAGCACGGTTGTCGGGTTTGTTTACGTTGTTAATAAAGTCTCCAAGAGAGATATATTTGGAGGGGTCTGTTTGTTTGAATGCATTTGCGGGAGCAGATGCGAAACCCAGAGTAGCACTCTGAGTAGCAGTGGACATATTTGCCATTTGTTTTTAGGTTTAAGGGTTAAAAGTTTAGAGTTTAAATCGCACCATAGAGTCATTTTGACCCATAATGCTTTCAAGCTGTGCTAACAGGGTGTCAGTCTGACCTCCAGGCCCTGCGTTAGGAGCGCCTGTTTGTACGTTGGCTACGTTTTGTACAATCTTCCGCTGTCCGTCCGACAGTCCCTGACTGTAAACAGCCTTGACAATTTCGTCAATGTTGTCTACAACGGTTCTGTGCATACCAAACAGCTCGTGATTCCACTGCCCGTTACCGTCGACGTATTGGTCGAAGAATGAGTCCAGTTGAGCGTTTTTTGATTTCAAGCTGTTCTTGTAAGCATCGTTTAGACCGAAGGTGAACGTCTTCTCGCCATTAAGCTCAAAGTCAATTCCCTCAAGTGCATCTATCTCACTAGACATTTCTTGAAGCCATTGCTCGTCTACAAACGATTCAGGTTCGTATTCTTGGTATTCTTCCGTTTCGGTTCTAGCCAAGTATCCGTTCCTGAGATATTCAATCTCCTGACGAGCTTTATTAGCATCTATCCTGAGCTGAAGCTGTGCCATCTTCTGTTCTTTCTCTTCGAGGAAGTCATCTCCAATCTTATACTTAGTTTCTATAAGCATAGAAATATCCTCTTGAGACAACTGAGGGTGCTCTGCAGACATTTGTAACCTAACCAGATTTAAATCATCCATTTCGGATGGGTTCAGCATCTGATAGCGAAACCAGTCTTCAGGGGAGCGCCCTGTGTCACGAACAAATTCAAGGATGGGCAGCAACCGCTCATCGATATATGTTTCTTGCGTTTGACCCACTAGGTCTTCAAGTCCAGCACCGAACTTTTCCTCTAGGTACGAGTCGATGAAGTCAATCGTCTCCTCGTCGGAGACACTATCATCATAGTACTCACCTTGGTCTTCGTATGGCCCCTGCATATATACTGCACTGTTGTCATCCTCAGACTGAGGCTGGAATTCGGTCTGACCTTGAAATTCAGGGTCTGATGTCAAAGAACTATCGCCAGCGTTTGGTTCGGAGCTGGCAGCCGATGGTTCAGGTTGCGGTTCAGGGCTTGGTGGAGTGTCGAAGATTTCGATTCCAAGGTCCTTAGCCAAGTTTTCGAGCGGATTGAAGTTTGTTTCCATAAATAATTGAATTACAGTTGGTTGCAAAGATAGTACAAAAACTAGCTTCTGTATTTGACCACCTTCTTAGCGATGTTCTTGGGTTGAGCAACGAATTGCTTACCCTGTTTGTTGCCTTCGGCTTTAGCCTTGTTGGTCGCTGCCTTCTCTGAGGATGACAATGCAGACCAAGCCTTACGTGGGAGATAGCGACGCTTACCCTCCGATGGCTTACCAGATGAAGTCGTCCAGTCTTGCTTGGTCCACTTTGATAAACCTGTCTCCTTCTTGGGGCCTTTGTATCCGCCTCCAGCCTTCTTGTAGATGGACACTGCAAGCTGCATCGCTCTAGCGCTGTGCTTACCACCCATACGTGCCTTGGCCTGGGACTTGGCCTTTTCCCATAGAGACGGGTTAGTCTTGGTTGCTACTTTACCGCCATCTGCGTACTTCTTCAACCCCCTCGTATACTCTTGAGATTTCGGTGGCATCTTCTTGTCTGCACCTGCACCACCCCAGAAAGCCTTATCAGCCCAATAGGCTGCACTCATCTTACCTTTAGAAATGTTCTTAGCGTGGCGAGCTTTAAAAGACTTGCGTGCTTCAGGGCTGTAGTTATGCCCCATATTCTGGTCCCCAAAGCGGATAAGCTTTACGCTATCGCCCTCTTTCGCAAGAACAATACCCTTCTTTGTAGGGTGGCTAGGGGTTTTCTTCGGTCTGTTAACTCCCGCTAAGCCGTGCTTCTTGATAAGATTCTTAATGCGGTTATCCATCTTATTTTAGATCTGAAACCAAGTATTCGTAAATATCCTTGATGCTATCCTTAAGGTGCTTGTTCTCCCTTTCAAGTTGTTTTATTTTAGCTGAACTTGGCTTAATAGTCTTTGCAACAGCTTGCTTGCTGTCAAGCTCGTGGATTACGTGCTCAACACGAAGAGCCAAGGTGTCTACATCGCTAGGTATGCTGTCATTGCAGCAAGGCTTCTTGGTTTTAGCATTGATAGGTTGCTCTGTACAAGAATAAGAGCAGAGAATCAAACAGATTGAGAGTAGGTACTTCATTGCTGTGCGTTTATAGATTCTAATTTAACCAAGGCTCTAACGAGAAGGCTGTCACTAGCCTTGAGCCTGTCTTCAAGAAGGTCTACTTTCTTCTCAAGCATATCAACCTTTGTTCCACAAACCTCAATCTGATGCTGGTAGTTGGTCTTGTTATCAAGGTACAGATAACCAACACAGATAATGGTGAAGAATAGCAACCCAGCAATGGGCTCCTTGGTAAATTTTTCAAGGACAGCAAGTAGTTCTTTCATATTGTAAAAGCGTTGAAAACTAAAGAGTTGATTGTAATTTGACCTGCGTCATTTGCATTCAAGTAGATTGTAAAATGGTCTTCAAAGATTGCCGACAAAACTGTTTCCATGTGCAACGCATGAGGTGCATTATGTCCTATTGTTATATCGGCAAGCGTTTGCGGAATTATGCTTAAGTTTTTGCCGATGTACCATCTGTATCGTTTATTGTTACCACCCTGAAAAGACAATGTGGCCGAAATACGAATGTTTCTTGCGCTTGTTCCCGTGTAAATAATTTCGTAATCGGAACCATAATCAAATTGTGAGTTGGGAATTGCCCCTTGATCATTTCCCTGAAAAACAACAACAACCGCCGTATTAAGTGTCGGAGCAAAGGTTGTATCTGTATCCAAATAAAGTTGAAGCGCACCACGCTCGCCATTGAGCGTAACGCTATCGGCAAGATCATCGAACAACCCCCCAACCCTTGCAGCGGTGTTCGCACCTGCGGTGGTTTCAGAGGAAATCGTTGCGGCTTTTGCCTCCAGTTGACCTCTTGTCTGTACAGCCATTATTCAAAGGTTAAGTCAAAGGTGAAGTCGAATATACCTGCGGTTACCTGTTGGTCATAAACAAGATTAAGCTCCCTTTGCGGTTGAAAGTTAAACGCATACGTCTCCTGTGCAGGGATAGCAAACCATAGCGGTGGTGGCCCATCTGCTGCGGTTCTAATTATAATTGTAGTTTCAACAGTCGGCTTAATCATACTAAGTTATCGTTACGTCTTCGTTAATTAGGAATGTCCCGTACAGCCAAGTTTGCACGAGGCTATCGGATGCTCTTGTGGTCTGAAGGTCATACACATACAAACCAGAACTCACGTTAGCCATTGTCGTCGAAGAAACAGTGACTGTTAGAACACCGCTTGCTGTACCAGAAAAAACAAAGCCAGTTGCGTTTGTCGGGATGACTGCTGTGCCAGTAGCTGCGTCGGTTTCACGAACCTCCATCTTGTAGGTAAAAACAGAACCAGAAACATTGACAACAGAACCAGAGGAGTCCCTGACATTGACAACCATCTTGAACGTGTCTCCACGTCTGCAAACGATGTCAACTCTTTGGGCTTGGTCTAGTCTTAAAGTGCTCATTTTAAGCTGGTTGTGTCATTTCTTGCTGGCCACCAAAGATACTATTCATAAGCTCTTCGTCTGCAGACATCAGTTCGCCTCTTTCGCCTTTCCTTTGGCTGATTAGCTTGGATTGCTCAATAGCTTGAGCTTTGACACGCTCATCCTTAGCCTTCTCTTTCTTGTCTTCGAGCTGTTCTCTGAACATCTTATCACCTTGAGTAACCATATTTCTCATATCCGCTTCCAATCTAGCTAACTCCATTTTAAGAGCATATTCTGTTTGAAGCAATTGGGCTTTTGCCTCCATTTCTAGTTGAATCTTTTGGGCCTCAAGTTGAGCTTGAGCCTGTAGCTCTTGAATCTTTGCTTGAGAAGCAACCATAGTGGTTTCTTGGTTAGCCTGTGCTTGCATTTGACTATTTTGAGCAGCTAATTCGGAATTTTGCCGAACTCTTTTCTTCCTTCTGACAATTAACATCATTTCAGCCTGGTCCACATCCTTTAATCTCCTAATAGCTATTGCATCTTCAAGGTCTATTTCCTTCTGAGCTAAGGACGATTGTATATTAGCTTCAAGATAAGCTTTATCTGTCTCATTCATTTCTGTGACTACCTTTACCCCAAAGTTGTACATCGGTAGGTCAGCAAAGGATGACAGAACCTCCATATTCGCTTTACCGATAGCATTCTCATATACCCTGTAGATAACCGATTCACTAGGGAGAATCTGAAGACACTTAATGATGTCCTCGCAAACCTTCTTGAACAGAACCATTGACGAGTGAGTAATGTCATAGGTGGCGTTGTTTGAAGCGTCAATCGCTTGCTGACGAACACCAACCAAAGCATCACCCTTCGGTGTTGAACCGTCGACAACCTCGTTAATACCCGTGGTATCACGAATCATTCGCAGATAGTGGTTGTATAAAGCCACAAGCTCGTTGATGTTCCGAATCTGATTTTCAATAGCCCGAATCGGGGGGTTTTGAAAGCCACCCTCTGGGTTCTTAGAACGATAGTAGAACACACCAGTCTGCTCGTAGATGTCTTGAATTTGCAAGGGCTGTAGGTCCCCTCCTTGACCAAGCTGCACATTCTCAAGGCCTTCTATATCAATAATAAGCCCATCAGGCTTAGCTTTAGCAATAGCTTGCTGAATCTTGAGGTGGGTAATCTGGAGCTGGTCAGCAAAGCCAATCACCGATGAAACCATCGACTTGGGCTGTAGTCTACGCATATTTACAGCTACAACACTATAGGACATACGTGCCCTTGTGATGTCGTGAACATTCTTTGGCACATTTTTCTTCATCCCGTAAGCGAAAATCATATCGGTTCCAAGAACGTAAGTGCCCCCGTAAACCGTCGCATAGGACATCTTAAAAGGCTGCCTGTCGTACACGCTTTCACGTGGTGGGGTGTACATAGCCCCCTTAAAGTAAAAACCTACATTACCGAACTTAGACTCCTTGCTCTCGTAGAACACGTTGTCAACAGACATAAACTCAAAGTCAAGCACCTCAACGATGTACTCGTCGTACCCGTAAATCATACGGTTCGTGTACCTGTCGTAGTTTGAATAACCAATTCTCCCTGGGTTGTTAGAGTATTTATACTGAACATCCCTAGCAATCTTCTCGTACTGCTCCTCAGTTAGCTCATCCCCTGCAATCCTTTTTAGCTCTTGAATGCTAAGCCTTTTGATGTGACCAGCGTAAGTAAGGTCAGCCATATTGGGGTCCTCTGTGTAGGAGTGGACAAAGTAAGCTGGGTCAACGTAGTTTGTGGTAATTCCGTAATTAGGGTCATTTTCACGCTTTACAACAGCCATACCTAAAGCCACAAAGTCATTTACGCAACGTCTAAAAACGCCATCGTTAAAATCATTCCATTCAAGGGTTAAGCTTGTAGCAATCTGTGAAGCTATTTCCGCATTGGTTTTTATGTTGTTCTCAAGGAATATCTCGGCTTCTTCTGGGGTTTCTGGGATATTCTTGTCGTCAACGCCAGTATTAACACCAGCCTGATTTGCCATTTGAATAAGCTCTTTATTTTGAACTTGAAACTTAACTTTAGCCTTCTTCTTTTCCTTCTCCGAAACAGACAACGGGTCAACAGCCTCCACATTAGGGTAGGGTTTGCGGCCCAATATCTTGTTAACGACAATGCGAACAAACTTAGGTACGATAGGGACTGGGGACCAGTCGATGTTAATCAAAGAACCGTCCCCATTGTTGGGGTCCAACGATGTGAGAATCTGCTTGTAGATAGCTACATCTTGGGTTCCGTTGGCGTAATCCCTGTTCCTTTCAAACTCCCCGTATCGCCTAGCAAACGCACTCTGTGCGTCATCGGTTCTGCCCCATTGGCCTTCAATAGCCCTTGCATACTTTAAACCGTACTCTTTGGTCTGCTTCGCCTCTGTCGGAGCTAACGGATTAGGGAAGTTCCCACTAGGGAAGTTTATATTTTTAGCCATTCCTTTCGATTGGTCAATTTGGCTACAAATATACTCAAAATCCGTTGATTATAAGCGAGTTATAGGTTTGTGCTTCCTGAAGAATATTTTCTCTGACAAATCGGCTTTTGGTTTAGCTACCTTGTACTTTTGAGCTGCCAAAAGGGCAAGACCAGAGGATATCGTTAAGTCGTACTTGGTCCTGTCGTCCACCTTGAAGTTAATCCAGTCCTCCAGAGTTCTCTCCAGATACATCTTCCCGTAGCTTCCTGAGTCGTCGTTGATGCCTACGTGCTCGTGGATGTATGACTCAATGGCCTGTGCGTGGGCCTGGATAACATCCTGGCTATTAGAGGGAATCCCCTTAGTTTTTATATTTGCATTACTATGTGGAGCCCTGAGATGTTCTGGTCTGTCAAGGACGAACCCGTCGTAGCCTCGTGCCTCAAAGTATCGGACAATCCCATATTTATTGTTTTCAATGAGCAATGGGTATCCGAAGAATACGGCAGCCTGGAGGATGTCCTCATAGAAAATCCTCGCAAGAGGTGGCCTCTCTGCGTATTCGGCAACAAACAGGTTGGATGGGTGCTCAATATTGAATTTATTGAATAGGTGACAGGCTCCCTTAGAGCCCCTACCATCCATCGTGTTGTCAATATCGTAGGAGTCAACCCCCCCACAACCTATAAGCTCATTCCCTGGATACCACTTCCCGTTCCTCGTTACCTTGTTGTTTCTCAGATGAGTTGGAGGTAGCCAAGAAACCCTCCACTTTCCGTTCTCGCTAGCAGACCAAATCACCTCGCTGTCCTGTACGCCGTCCTTCCATACAAAGTTCCCCCTAATTACAGGCAAAGGGTATAGCTCCCTGTTGTACTGCAGCTGCTCGTAAATCTTACCGATGTTGAAGTGTGAGGACTTTGTGGATTCCCTGAATGCCTCGTCGATGGTCCAAGGAAACTGCCTAATAACCTCGTTAAGCTCGTATCCATCCTTACTAAGAGCCTTTCTTTCGTTTGACAGGTAAACCTTTGAGCCAGTGTTCACGAAGTCCCCGTCCATCGTCCTTATGGCGTGCTTAGGCTTTTCGATGATAGGCTTACCGTATGGGTCAAAGAAGCCTTCTAAGGCCTCGTAGGCGGGGATAAAGATGCGGTATAGCCCAGACTTCGTCCTACCGTTTTCATTGCGTTCTAGAGGGTCTGAGTCGTTGTAGAGCTTACGGAAGTTTGACCCCCCCTTATCTAACTGATTAACCGTACTACCCACTAGAGCCTTACCCACAATTTTCTTACCGACAATCAGACAGGTTCTGTGGATTCGCCATACCTCTGTGATGTCCATAGGGTTTTCCCATTTGCCTGCTTCATCTAAATACAACAGATGGAGCTTTTCACCGTCGTAGGCGTTTGAGGTTGTGTTCTTCCAGTTGATAACCGTGTCCAGAGCCTCTGTCTTACCGATGGTCTTGTTGGTTTTTGTGATTCTCCTAGCAGGTTCTCTAAAGGCTAGTTCCATTCTTGGGTTGGTTGTACCGTCTTGGATGGGTTTAAAGAAGAACGGATAGCCCCGATACATTGGAAGTACCTTCTTCATAAAGATGTTTTCCTGAGCATCCTTTCCAGTCTTGGACATAATGCCAAGAACCTTGTTGGAGATGGATGTCCCCTCGTTAACCGTGATTGCTGAGCTTATGTTCGTGTACCCACTACGACGGCATTTAACGTACAGCTGCCCTAAGCATCTAGGGTCAACAAAACAAGCCTTTGCGTGGATAAATAGCTTTCTTTGAAACTCAAGGTATCCCCCATAACCGATATCCATCTGACTCCATTGTAGGAGCATATAGTGGTCCCCCGTGATGTAGGTGGGTTCCCCGTCGTTGTAGAACCACACCCCGCTTCTGCGTCTTTCAAACTCTTGTTTGATGTAGGGGGAGTACTTGTCCTTGAATTCCTTGGGTTGCTGGTTCCACTCGTCCATCGAGCGAATCTTCTCTAGCTCCCTAGGAACATCTAATCGATTCCATTTCTGGTCTTTTTGCGGAAGATTCCGAAACAGAATCTTACTTTTTTCAATCTGTTTGGGGAGTTGGATGATAAGTTCGGCAATCTCAACGATTTCCCCAGCAGTATCGTCAGGGCAAATGTTGACGACAGGCTCCTTGAAACCTTTGACATTCTTTAATCCAGCCATTACTTAGCGAATTCTTCTGCAAAGCCACTTGAATAGTCGGACTCTTGCTCAATCTCCCCGTCCTCTTTCAGTGAGGATATCATCTCCTCAATTTTCTGCCTTTCTTGCAACAGCTCTCTAGCGTCTGTAACCGTTTGCTTAATCGCAGACAGCTCAGCCTTTCTTGCTGCCCCAACAAGCTCCTGGGGGATAGGCTTACGCACCTCTTCAATAAGATTGGTGATGGCGTGCTCCATCGATGTCAGAAGCTGTTGAGCAGCCTCAATGGTCGAGAACTTAGGCTTTTTCTGCATACAGAATGTCATCAATACGCATCCTGTAAACGGTTTCCCCTTCGAGCTCCATCTCGTAGTCTGCGTTGTTGGCGAAGTAAACCTTGTCCCCTTTCTTGATTCCCTCCCTGTCAAGCTCGTCGGATTCGTACAAAATCGTAGCCATATTCTTCTTGACCGATGGTTGCAACAAGATAATCCCGCTATTAGTCTTCTCCCCTTCCTCCTTTTCAATCCCTACAAACACCCAATCGGAGAAGAGCCTAAGATGCCCGTTTCTCCTGTAGGCATAGGCCTGAGTCCCGTGACCCCCTGTCTTGCTGTATCTTACAAGGTACAGGTTCTTACCTATTTCGGCCCTTGCGTCAAGAACAACGTGGTGGTGGAAATAGAGTATGTCCCCGACACGAACAGGAGTCTCGTGCTTCAATGGCACTCCAACAACCTCTCCATAGCAGTATCGGTTCTCAAACTCCCTGAATTTGCTTTCAAGATAGAACTCCTTCCCCGCCATCTTGAAGCTGTCTTTGAACTTCTTTGGTAGCTTCACTAAAAAGTCGTGGACAGGGGTTATCTTAGAATTTGCAGTCATATTCAACAATTACAGGCATATTCTTAATGCTTTTCCAGTGCAAAGTCCCCTCAGTGTTCTCAATAAACACCTCAAAGCGGTCCCCTTCATCGTTTTCAACGATAGCCACTACTTGGCCTCCACCAGCTGGCATACCGATAAAGTAAGCCATAGCGTCTTTAGGGTTTACACCGATAATAATCTTGCGTATCATATCAGTTAAGGTTAATCCAGTCAGAGGCCGTTGTAGAGCCTTTTTCTGGGGGAGTTTTACGCATAATCCGTTCCTTTCTCTCTCTAGCCATCTCGCTTGAGTGTGCGTAGTATACGTTGTCTAGAATCTCCTCTAGCTCGTCTTCATCTGTTATGTTTGTAGCGTAAAACACATCAACCTTAGCCTCTTCTTCCTCGTTGGGATTAATAAGCTTTTCAATCTCGTCTCGCTCTTCGTCTTCAAATTCGATGTCTTTGACACCTATTGCGTTTACATAGAACGAACCTGGACCAGCCCCGTACTTAATAAGAAGAGCCTGGATTTGGTTGTTGAGGGACTTGAATTCTTTAGAGAACTCTTTTACTTGTTTTCTAGTCATATGAATTAAATTTGCACAAATATACTTCAATAAATGGCTACTCATAAAACACCCAAACCCAAAAAACAGGGAACCGTACTCGTCGTAAGAGAGTTCAGAAAAGAAGACAGGAGCAAGATTGGGAAGAACTACCTCAAATACCACAAGATGGCCTTCCTTGACATTATGAAGAACGAGGACCTAAAGAAGGTGGAGATTGATGTTTTACTGTTTGTATACGACCTTGAGTTCTTCACTGCTAAGTACGCAGCTGCACAGCTTGCCTATGACGGTCACATAAACTTCAAGAAGGATGTCCTTGAGCCTTTAAGGAAGAAGGGGATGATTATCAACTACATCAACAACGGGGATATCAGCAACGAGGATAGGCAAAGATTCAGAATCCCTCAAAGCCAGAAGTTTAGCATACGCTTTGCGATAACGCAAAGAGCCAGGATGATTGTGCAGAGGCTCTACAATAAGCTAGAGGGGAAGATACCTATCTTTCTCAATGACGAGAAATAACTTTGAACGGCATCTCCAAGGATGCCCCATCGTGGGGCTTGAACTTCCCATCGTGCTTCATCAAAAAGAAGCGCCCACCCTTGTTCATCCAGTGATAGCCATCTGGGGCTTTCACCATTATCTTACTCGGTTTCTTGCTCGCTTTCATTATGATGGTTTTCCCAATCGATTGCGTATTGCGCATCCCATCCGAGGAATGAATGCACTCCTACTGGCGCAGGCCAAACGATGTATGGGGTGAACGCTGCTGGGGGTGTGTCTTCAAATAGTATGTCGTAGCATACGAGGCCGTCAATCGTACCAAGCGGCACGGCGTTGTCCAGTGGTTGCAGGGATTGCATCGCTTTGTCTGCGGTGGCTTGGCTTGGGAATGCGTATTTGCGGAAGGTCGGCATGGCTATGCGGTTAATGCGGCGAGTTGCTCATCCGTGAGCCTTGTGGTGTAGAGGGCGGCGGCACGGATGCGGGATGGTCTAACACCTGAAAAG
>Ga0194116_10002570_pt1 | contig 23191 bp, 20 predicted proteins | sample TA2MahsurfametaG_4_FD_148617 | JGI IMG/M metagenome (GOLD analysis project Ga0194116, IMG submission 148617) | Freshwater microbial communities from Lake Tanganyika, Tanzania - TA2015008 Mahale S9 surface | ecosystem: Environmental > Aquatic > Freshwater > Lake | place: Tanzania: Lake...
GAAGGAAAGATCCGCGAGAAAATCAAGGAAATGCAAGCAGCATAGTCATTTATTTGGGTTAGTAATAGCGAAAGCACCGGATAGCCGGTGCTTTTTTGTTTTTCATCTATGCAGATCCTTTTACAATGCTTTTTAAACCACATCCATCAAAATCAGTTAATGAATAGAACCAATAAAATCTTCAAAGTTTTGTAGTTCGAAAAACTAAGCTAATTTGCCTGAAACGAACTGTTATGCGCATCTGTTTTCTTCTTTCCGCCTTCTTCCTGTTTCATAAGGTTGTTGCACAAACCAACGACACCATTACTACAACTGATCTTTCGAGCGCTGCGAATGTTTTTGGAATTGCTTTCACGCCTGCGGAGGGCGATTCAATGCTCCGCGAAGTGGTTGACAATCGAACCGTCTATGCACGTATGCGCTTGCTGCCACTCGATAATAGCATTCCCCCGAGCATTTGGCAGCAGGCTTTGCTTCCCGGCATGAACACACCAGCTCCACAGCAAAAAGTAAAATGGAGTATTTCCTCAAAGCTTACTTTGCCCGCCAATAAAAATGAGCTTGCTTTTTATTCTGTTTTACAGCTCGCATCGTTGATCAAGCATAAAAAAATCAGTTCGGTTGAGCTTACGCGCTATTTTATTGATCGCATCAAAAAATTCGGAGACACCCTAGAATGTGTTATTACCATAACAGAAGAAATTGCGCTGCAACAGGCAGCACAGGCCGATGCAGAAATAGCTGCAGGAAAGTATCGTGGTCCGCTGCATGGTATTCCATATGGATTAAAAGATCTTTTTGCTGTGAAAGGTACCCGCACTACCTGGGGTGCCGCGCCTTATAAAGAACAGATGATTGATGAAGACGCGCATGTATATACTAAGCTGAAAGATGCAGGAGCAGTATTGGTAGCGAAGTTTACTTTAGGCGCCTTGGCAATGGGCGACTGGTGGTATGGAGGTCGCACGCGCAATCCCTGGAACTTAAATTATGGCTCTTCCGGTTCTTCGGCCGGTTCAGCATCTGCCACCGCAGCCGGCTTGGTTCCATTCGCCATCGGTACAGAAACTTATGGCTCCATCATTTCACCCTCACATACTTGTGGTGCAACGGGACTAAGACCCACTTTTGGGAGTATTGGTCGCGGCGGAGCCATGACCTTAAGCTGGAGTTTAGATAAAGTAGGTCCCATTTGCAGAAGTGCGGAAGATGCAGCTGTAGTTTTTTATCATCTTAAAGGAAAAGATGCAGCCGATCCCGCATCGGTAGATATGCCTTTCAACTACACAGGTAAAGCTGAGTGGCAAAATCTGCGTATCGGCTATGCTAAAAATTATTTCGACCGCATACGTGATACAAGCGCGAATGAATACAAAGTGTTGAATGCACTCAAAGCCATGGGCGTTCAGCTGATACCGCTTTCATTTCCGGACTCATCTATTTATTCATTCGATATGATGGGTATTGTAATTGGCAGTGAAAGTGCTGCGGCTTTCGATGCTTTTACCCGCAGCGGACTGGATGACCAGATGACGCGGCAAAACCGGAGCGACTGGCCCAACAGTTTTCGTGCATGGCGATTTATTCCTGCTGTTGAATACATTAATGCTAATCGACATCGCTATTTGATGATGCGTGCCATGGATCAGTTTTTCAAGCAGGTAGATGTGCTGATAACGCCGACATTCTCGGGCAACCAAATGGCCATCACCAATCTTACGGGCCACCCTGCACTCTGTTTCCCCACCGGCGTTGGAAGAAGCAATCTGCCCACCAGTATTACCTTGCTGGGTAAGTTATTTGATGAAGCAACATTGCTTGCTGTTGGAAAAGCCATTCAGGAAGCAACCGGATGGCACAACAAGCATCCTGAAAGATTTCGATAAATACATACGTATGTTAGTCGCTTAATGACTTACATTTAGAAAGAAACAGATTCAGCTTAGACAATATTCATGTAACAGAACATTATGGACGCATTTCAAACGGTCATTGTTGGTACGGGATCGTACATCCCTTCAGAAATAAAAAATAACCGCGATTTTACCGTACATGATTTTTATGGTGAAAATCATCATCGTATTGATGTGGATCCGGAAAAAATTGTCGAAAAGTTTCGAGAAATCACGGGTATTGAAGAAAGAAGATATGCTACCAAAGAACTGAATGCTTCTGATATTGCTGCTATGGCAGCCAAAGCGGCTATGGATGATAGTGGTCTTGATCCCGAAACGATTGATCAGATTATTGTAGCACATAATTTCGGAAATGTAATCAAGCATACCATTCAAACAGATGCAGTTCCATCCCTTGCATCACGCGTAAAGCATCAGTTGGGCATAAAAAATCCTGCATGCATTGCCTACGATGTTTTGTTTGGCTGTCCGGGTTGGATACAAGGCGTGATTCAGGCCGATGCTTTTTTTAAAGCAGGTATGGCTAAAAGAGCATTGGTGATTGGAGCTGAAACTCTCTCACGGGTAATTGATCCTTATGATCGCGACAGCATGATTTTTTCTGATGGCGCAGGTGCAACTGTTCTGGAATATCGTCCGGTGAATGAAGTAAAAAGCGGGATTTTAAGTTTCGCTGCATTATCGCATTGCATGGATGAAACTTTTTATATCTATATGGGTAAGTCGAATTTTCCCGATAGTGATCCGCGTATCCGTTACATTAAAATGCATGGACGTAAAGTTTATGAATACGCAATGAAATATGTTCCGGAAGCAATGAAAACCTGTTTGGATAAATGCGGACTCGATATTCACGATGTAAAAAAAGTATTCATTCATCAGGCCAACGAAAAAATGGATGAGGGAATGATTCAGCGCTTGTTTAAGCTATACGGATTGCGCGAAGCGCCCGAACATATTATGCCGATGAGTATTCATAAACTTGGAAACAGTTCGGTGGCAACTGTGCCTACTTTATACGATATGGTCTTGAAAGGTGTAATGAAACCTGATCATACACTTCAGCAGGGCGACGTAGTACTATTTGCATCTGTTGGTGCGGGAATGAACATTAACGCAATTGCTTATCGCGTTTAGCGCTATGCCTCTGCTTCTTCTTTTTTCAGTTGCCGATCAAATAGAAACGTACCCAACGGTACAAAAGCGGCAACGCAGGCAAAAGCAAATTTTTTAAAAGGCCATGCTCTTTGTTCTTTTGCATAATAGGCAAGCGCTATGTAAACCACAAAAAGCAGTCCATGTATCCAACCGGTATATTTTACCGCATCGGGTAAGCCATACATATACTTCAGCGGCATGGCAATTAGCAAGAGCAGTAAAAACGAAGTGCCTTCTGCAAAACCCGTAATGCGCAAAAGACCGATGATTGAATTTGGTTTCATGGCAATAGGTACGGTTATGTTTTAATGATTACAATCATTGGTGTGACAATGATTTGCAAGTCTGCATGCCCGATGATTGAGCAGATGTGCTCCAATAATGGCGCTGATCCCTACGAGAATCACAAAGAGTCCGGCAACACCGAGATCTACAAACTGGTGCACCACGAATAATCCTATTCCAAGTGTAAACAATAAAAGACTGCTAAGTTTATGATGATGCTTTCGGTAGCCATGCCACAAGGTGCTTATACCGATAACGAAGGCCGTTCCAAGAAGGAATATCTCAATCCAGCGATTATGGACTAGTTTAACTCCCAGCAGAGGAAGGCTACTGATGAGCAATGGCATGAGTGCACAGTGGATAGCACAGGCTACAGAGGCCGCAATGCCCATCGCTTCCCAGTTGATTTTGAAAGACATGTTTGCAAAGATATAAATTTGCAATTTTGTTGCAAGAATTTATTCCACTCGCATCTTCTCACTTCCCTATACCCTAACTTTGCAGATGAAAATGGGTAAGCATGAATAAAAAATGGTTTTACGCAATTTTTGCTGTGGTATTGCTGGGAGGTTTTTATCTGGGACTCTTTTGGGGGAATGATTTATGGAAGAAAAAATTACCCGTTCTGAACGATGTGAAGCCATTTGCTTTTGTTTCACAATCGGGTGATACTATTACCAATCGTGATGTGGAAGGTAAAGTACAGGTGGTAGAATATTTCTTTACTACCTGCAAAGGGATTTGTCCAAAAATGAACAACAACATGAAAGTGATTGCCGCTCGTTATGCGGACGAATCCAATTTTGTTATTCTGTCTCATACGGTGGATCCTGATACAGATTCTGTTGCAAGACTTAAAACCTATGCAGATTCACTGGGAGCGAAGTCTTCACAATGGATTTTTCTGACCGGCACAAAAGAAAAACTTTATGCATCAGCACGCGAAAGTTATTTGCTGGATGATCAGAACAATAACAAAGGAAAAATTGAAGAACAGTTTATACATACACAACTTTTTGCTTTGGTAGATAAGAATGGCCGTGTGCGCGGTGTGTATGACGGTTTGCAAAAGGAAGAACTTGCCCGACTCAATGATCATATTGATCTTCTTTTAAAAGAGTCCTATAGTGGCCCGAGATTTGTAAACGGAATATTTCAAAACAATCCCCAATAAAGATCCTTTATGAATGCTCCGGTGAAAGATGTTTTAAAGCGTTTTCGGCTAAGCATTACCGATAGCCGATCACAAATTCTGAGTCTTTTTTACAAGGCACCCGGAGCATTGGCGCATGCCGATATTGAAAAGAAAACCGGCGATAAAATTGATCGTGTTACCATTTATCGCACACTACAAACATTCGAAGAAAAAGGAATCATTCATAGCATACCTACATCTGATAATTCCGTGAAGTATGCGCTTTGTAAAGAAACCTGTGCAGAAGGCCATCATCACGACAATCATGTTCACTTTATTTGCGATGATTGCAGCAAAACCATTTGTTTAGATGATGTGCTGGTTCCCGATGTAAAACTACCGCGCGGCTTCAAACCTAATCAGTCCCAAATGGTGGTAAACGGGCTATGTAAGGATTGCCAGTAGTAAATGTTTAATTAGTTCTTCTCCAGTATTTCCATCTCCTTCTGAATAAATGCGCTCAGCGTACGGATGTAATCCGGTGAAAAATCAAAAGACAATCCTGCTGTTTTGTAGAGCTCAGGCAAGATTTTGGTTCCGCCTAATTGGAGTGCATGTATATAATTGTTAATTGCTTGCTCCTTGTTTTCTTTAAACTGCATCCAAAGTCCGATGGCTCCCAGCTGTGCTATTCCGTATTCGATGTAATAAAAAGGTACTTCAAAAAGATGTAGCTGTTTCTGCCACTCGTAAGCACGATATTGTTCCAAACCGCTGTAGTCGATAGCACCGGTTGAAAAGCGCGTAGCCAATTCAATCCATTTTGCAGCACGTTCTTCCAGGCTATGCTGCGGGTGTTCATAAATCCAGTGCTGAAATGCGTCAATGCGAGCAATCCACGGAAGAATGGTAAGTACGCGTTCCAGTTGTTTGGCCTTTGCTCTGCGCAAGTCTTCCGCATTTGGGAAAAATACATCCCAGTGTTCCATGCTGAAGAGCTCCATTGCCATACTGGCTACTTCTGCAATTTCTGCACCATATTCTTTAAAGCCGGAAAGCTTCAGGTCGTGCGTTAGAAATGAATGCACGGCATGTCCACCTTCATGTACCATGGTTGTTACATCATCCATGGTGCCCGCTGCATTCATAAATATGAAGGGTGCTCCGGTTTCAGTCAATGGCATATTGTAACCGCCCGGCGCTTTGCCTTTGCGACTGTCAAGATCGAAGCGCCCCATTTGCTGCATCTTTTGAATACATGTTGCAAAAAAAGGATGGAGTTTTTCAAAACACTGTATGGTTTTTTCAGTCAGCTCTTTTCCGTTTTGAAAAGGGCGCAGTGGTTCAATGCCCTCCGGTTCAGCATCAATATCCCAGGGGCGAAGGGTTGTATATCCGAGTTCAGATCTTTTGCTTTCGTAAATATTTTTTACAAGTGGTGTAATATGTTTTTCTACCGCATCGTGAAAAGCAAAACAACTTTCAGGCGTATAATCGAAGCGACCCAGCTCTACAAACTTATAATCACGGTAGTTGTTAAAGCCGGCATTCAGTGCAATTTGATGTCTCTTTTCAAGTAATTGTGAAAATAGTGTGTTGAGCGCATCACGATCTTCAAATCTTCGGTCAAGTATTTTTCGGTAAACGGCTTCTCTTAAATTACGATCAGGGTTTTCAAGAAATTTTACAGCTTGGGGCAGGGTGTATTCTTGCTCATTTATGCGGATGGTCATTTTTCCCGCAATCACTCCGAAATGCTGCTGCAATACACTTAATTCTGCCTGTAAGGGAATATTTTCTTCACGAAACAGATCGATGTTTTTCTTAACACTACGTAAGTAGGTGAAATACTCGTCTTTGTTTAATTCAGTAGTAAAGGGGTTTTCAATCAGTTTTCTGTTCAGCTTGTCTGCAAAGGGCTGCATTTTCGGTGCAATCTCCAAATGGAAATAATTAAAAGCTGCTTCTAGCTCTTTGTTTTCTGTATCACATGTCATGCGAATTTGTCGCCAGCAAGCATCTTCGCTTATTACGGCCTCCAGCTCACTCATGTCTTCCAGCCATGTTTCCAAAGTAGCTTTTGAATCAAGGCTGCGATCAAGCAGATTTTGAAAATAGGGCTCAAGACTTTCCCATGTAGTTATTTGGAAAGATGTAGGTAAAAAATGGCGCGGTAATGGCTTGATGTCTGCGGTTAGCTTCATGATTCATTCATTTGTTCCCGTTATAGCATTTCAGGTCATCACTTGTAATGAGCGTTCTTAGGCTTCATTGTCTGCAATATCAGATGCTTCTGATAGTTTCAGTTCAATCTGATGGTTACGGATGATGCCAAACCAGCGAATCATCTTCTTCATATCGCTCATGTAAACGCGTTCAAAGTCGAGATCGGGAAATACTTTTTCAAAGTAGGCTTTTACGGCTTTTGCATCTTTTTCAGAAGGTAAAGCTTCCTTGCTCGCCATCATGGCTTTGAACACATCGATGAGATTTACATTTTCGCGGATGGTATATACTTCAATGCTTTCCAGATGCGAAAACTGGTGACTGCGGTTTGAAGCAAAGCGGGTGGATTGATCTTCCAACGATCGAACAACAGCTCCGTCGGTTTTGCTGCTCAGCAATTCAAATAATCCCGGAAGGCCAGTAACAGAAATGAGTTTAACGTATTCCATATGTATTTATTCAGTGGTGCAAGTTACGCGTAAAACAGCAAAAGATCTTTCTGTATGGTAAGTGTTTTCCATTCTTTTCTTTGTTGTAGTTTCGGTATAAAATATTGCATGTTCCGTATTCTTATATTTTCCTTCGTCCATCTTTTTATTTATGCTCATACCGAGGCACAGCAAAATTTGGGTATTTTTCGTGCCTACAGTTTAGAAAATGGCAAGGCAGAGATTCGTACTACCAAGGGGATACTAACGTTTCAAATGTATGAGGGCGATGTGCTTCAAACTAGTTTTGAAGCCGGCTATGCCCGCAATGAACAAATCAGCAATGCAGTGCTTTCAAAGCCCATTGCATCGCTGCAGCTTTTAAGGCAGGATGATGCATCAATTGTTTTTGGCAGCGGCAAGACAAAAGTGATCCTTTCAAAAAATCCTGTGCAGGTTAGTTTTAGCTCCGGTGGATCAACCATACAGTGGATGAGTGCCGATAGCGCTGAAGCACATCGTTATTTACAATTTTCGCTTACAGCGGATGAAAAAATATTCGGCAGCGGATCGCGCAGTATTCCGCTTAATCGCCGTGGTTATCGCGTTCGCTTAGATAACAATCCATGGTATGGATATAATATGAATGCAGCCGACTTGAATTATAGCATCCCTTTTTTTGTAAGCAGTAATGCGTATGGTATTTTCTTCGATAATCCTTCGCGCGGGTATTTAGATATTGGTAAGAAAGACAGCACCCTTTTAGAAGCAGGATTTTCATCCGGTAAACTTCAATTTTACACATTCTTTGGTTCAAATACAGGATCTATCGTTCAACAGTTTGTAAAGATCGTTGGCACGCCGCCCATTCCACCACGTTGGGCTTTCGGAAATTTTATGAGCCGTTTTGGTTACCGCAGTCAGCAGGAAGTGATGGATATTGCCCGCAAAATGCAGTCAGAAGATTTTCCACTGGATGCAGTGATCATCGATCTTTTCTGGTTTGGCGATGGCGAGCATACACGCTGGAATATGGGCAATCTCGACTGGAATAGAACAAGGTTTCCGACACCGGAAAAAATGCTCGATTCGTTGCATAGCATGAAGTTGAAAACGATCCTCATCACCGAGCCCTTTGTGTTGAGCGAATCTTTTAACTATCAGGAAACGCAACAAAAAAAGCTGAATGCCTTAAGTAGTAAAGGAGATACAACACATATAAAGGAATTTTATTTTGGACATGCCGGTTTGCTGGATATGGCGAAAAAAGATGCGCGCGATTGGTTCTGGCAGAAATACGATGTGCAAATAAAGCGAGGAGTGGATGCCTGGTGGGGCGATTTAGGAGAACCGGAAAAACATCCTGATTATCTATATCACGATTTAACAGATCTTGGATTTCAACGACCCTTTAATGCAAATGAGGTGCACAATATTTATGGTCACTGGTGGAGTGAGATGTTGTTTGAAAAATATGCAAAGTATTATCCGAAGACCCGATTATTTCATCTCAATCGCAGCGGTTATGCCGGCACATGGCGTTATGGTTCTATACCTTGGAGTGGCGATGTAGAACGCAGCTGGGATGGATTCAGGGCGCAGCTGCCAATTATCTTGGGTATGAGTTTATCCGGCGCACCTTACATGCACAGCGATGCAGGTGGTTTCGCCATGGGCAAGCGTGATCCTGAATTATATACCCGTTGGTTGCAGATGAGTGTATTTTCGCCCATCTTTCGTCCGCATGGAAGCGTAAATGCACCTGAACTGAATGTTCCTCAAATTGAAAGTGAGCCGGTATTTTATGAAGAACCCTATCGGTCCATTTTGCGCAACACGGTGAAACTGCGCTATCAGCTTTTGCCTTATACCTATAATCTTGCACGCGATGCATCTTTAAACGGAACACCTTTAGTACGACCAATTTTTTATCATAATAATGCTGATACGAATCTTTTTAAAGCAGAAGATCAGTATATGTTTGGAGATGCATTGTTGGTTGCTCCTGTATTGGAAAAAGCTGCAACACAGCGTAAGCTCTATCTTCCCGAAGGCGATTGGTATGCTTTTGATGATGGTAAAAAGCAAAGCGGTGGTAATTGGCTTACACTACAAGTGAACATGAAGCATATTCCTGTTTTTGTAAAAGCGGGGAGTATTGTGCCCATGATGCCGTCATTCAACAATACTGCCGAATACTTTCAGCAACCACTTCATATTTATTATTATCCCGCTAAGCAGCCGAGTCGTTATCAGCTGTATGAAGATGACGGCATTTCCAATGATGCATTTGCTTCGGGAGCATTTGAAATTACCACCATTGAAGCAGCCGCTCAGCGCAAAGGCATACGGATGAATCTATTTTCAAATAAGGGGAATTATGCGCACCGCCCTAGTCATCGTCATCTAAACATTTGCATTCCTGGGTTACAGCAAGTTCCAAAGAAAATAATTCTGAATAATCAGCCGCTTATTGTTTCAAAAGATAAAATGAAACAAGGTGCAGATTTTAATCATGCATATTGGGATGCACAGAAATCGATCTTGGTGCTTCAATTGCCTAAATACACTGGCGATGCTGTTACTTTATGGGTGCAACGGCGGTAGTTAAACCTTGGGCAAATCAATTGCTCATATCACAGATCATTTCATGATTGCTTTTAAGCAACTTGATCAAACTCATTGATGAGTCGGTCAATTATTTCAATCAGTTGTTCTTCTGTAGCATAACCTCTAGCGATCAAATAAAACCTCAAATCACTCACTTGTAAAAAAAGCGTCGGGAAGCCCGTTACCTGCAGCTGTTTGCACATGGCAAATTCCTGGTGGGCAGCATCACGAAATGCTTCCGCGTGGAGTTTTTCATAAAAAGCAACATGATTGATGCCATATTTTTCTAGTAGATGTCGGTAAGCTTCATCATCTGTAAGGTCTCTACCTTCTACAAAAAGTGCATGTTGTAGGTCGGCCACAAATTCGGCTTGCAAGGAAGGGTAAAATTCTTTGAAAACAGATAATGCTATGGCAGATTTTTCTGAATGTGGAAACCAATCGCTCAAATCAGGATTACGCAAATGCCATAGATAATCTTCGCTAAAGCGAACCCCTGTTCTTGCTTCTACTTCCGGGTATGCATTGAGTATATATCCTGCACTCGCACTTAAAGGAGTGGGCGTATCGGGTAAAATCATTCCGCCGCTTAGTGCTTCAAAAGCAATTTTATCTGCATAGCGTTTGGCAATTTTTTGTACTACCGGACTGAACCCATAGCACCATCCGCACCAGGCATCAAAGCAATAGAAAAGAGTAAGCGCCATACTGTAAAGGTAGTGAAGTGATCAGGGATCTGCGACTGCAAAGAAACATTGCATTTATAACTGAAGAATGCTTCTTGTTAATGTGCTTCCAGCCAGTTTTTTCCAATGCCTGCTTCTGCCACAACCGGCACTCCATTCGGGAGCGTCATGGCCGACTGCATACATTCTAGTACCAGCGCTTTCATCGGCTCTATTTCTTCTTTCATCACATCAAAAATTAATTCGTCGTGCACCTGTAAAATCATTTTGCTTTTCAACCCGGCAGATTTAATTGCTGCATCAATCTTGATCATTGCCAGCTTAATCATATCTGCAGCTGTTCCCTGAATGGGAGAGTTGATTGCGTTTCTTTCTGCAAATCCGCGCACGGTAAAATTGGATGAATTGATATCGCGCAGCCAGCGTTTTCTTCCCATGAGCGTTTCAACATAGCCATGTTTCTTTGCAAACTCAATCATGTTTTCCATGTAAGCCGTAATGCCGGAAAACTCTTTTTTGTATTGATCGATGATTTCTTTTGCTTCGGTGCGACTGATTCCCAGATTGTCTGCCAAGCCAAACGCGCCTTGTCCGTAAACAATACCAAAGTTTACACTCTTGGCTTTGTAACGCATTTCTTTGGTTACATCCTGCTCTTCTATATTATACACTTTAGCTGCGGTAGCAGTATGAATATCTTTTCCTTTTGCAAAGGCATCGCACATAGCAGGGTCGCCACTGATGGCAGCAACAATGCGTAATTCAATTTGTGAGTAATCGGCGCTCAGCAGCACATGCTTTTCATCACGTGGCACAAATGCCTTTCTGATTTCTCTTCCCTTTTCAGTGCGTACCGGTATGTTTTGCAAATTCGGATTATTACTTGCCAGCCTTCCCGTAACCGCCACTGCTTGTCCGTAATGCGTATGTACCCTTCCGGTTTTACGATTGATCAGTGCGGGGAGCGCATCAACATAGGTTGATTTGAGCTTACTCAATTCTCGATAGGCGAGGATATCCTCTACAATCGGTGCGCTATGTGCCATTTTTTGCAACACATCTTCACCTGTAGCATACTGTCCGGTTTTGGTTTTCTTTGCTTTGGGATCCAATTTGAGATGTTCAAAAAGCACTTCGCCCAGTTGTTTTGGTGAAGCAAGATTAAAGCGCAGACCAGCTTGTTTATAAACATTGGCTTCTGCGGTTTTGATTTCTTCTTCCAGTTGCTTTGAATAATCTTGTAAAAACGTCACATCCACTTTTACACCTTCATATTCCATAGCGGTAAGCACCGGCACGAGCGGGTTTTCAACCTGATAGAAAACTTTTTCTACTTGTTTTTCTTTTAGCTGCGGCAGAAAAATATTTTTGAGCTGCAGGGTAATATCTGCATCTTCTCCCGCATATTCTTTGATCTGATCCAGTGGCACATCGCGCATGGTGCCCTGGTTCTTTCCTTTTTTGCCAATCAGTTCTTCAATGGCTACCGGCTGATAGCTCAGGTATTTTTCACTTAGCACATCCATGCTGCGCTTGCCTTCCGGCTCAATAACATAGTGGGCAAGCATGGTGTCGAATAGTTCGCCTTTTAAGGCTACATCATACCATTTCAAAACAAGCAGATCGTATTTGATGTTTTGTCCAATCCAGCAAATGGTCTCATTTTGAAACAATGGCGCAAGTTGTTTTAAAATATTTTCTGTGCCGTTTCGGTCGGGCGGACAGGGAATATACCAGGCCTTATGCGGCTCAACGGAAAAACTGAGACCTACCAATTCACAGTCGTTCGCATCGATGCCGGTAGTTTCAGTATCGAAACAAATTTCTTTATGTTGTAGCAATTTCTGTACGAGCTTTTTTACTTGCTCCGCTTCCACCAGCTGATATTCATGTGGTGTATCGTGAATGGTTTTGATAGCCATTGTTTCCGGCACTTCAAAATTGAGCGTTTCTTCATTTTGTTTTTTTAGCTGGGGTTTTTCAGCGACGGGATTACCAAATAAATCTGTTTGCACTTGTGTGCCTCCCAATTCTTTGATCTCTTCGCCTAAAATTCTTCTTCCTATGGTTTTAAACTCCAGTTCAGAAAATACTTCATGTAATGCTTCCTTATTCCAAGCTTTGAGTTTAAAGTCTTCTTCATGAAAATATACCGGCACATTGGTAATGATGGTAGCAAGCTTTCTGCTCATGATAGCCAGCTCTTTGCCATTACGTACTTTCTCTCCCAGTGCACCTTTAATATGGTCTGCATTGGCCAATACGTTTTCAAGTGTGCCATATTCTGCAAGTAATTTGGCAGCAGTTTTTTCTCCCACGCCAGGGATGCCGGGAATATTATCTACCGCATCGCCCATTAAGCCAAGCATGTCAATAACCTGACTTACATCTTTGATATTCCATTTTTCACAAACTTCCTTTGCGCCTAATATTTCCGCATCGCCGCCCTGATAACCCGGTTTATAAATTTTAATGTTACCATCTACCAGCTGACCATAGTCTTTATCAGGCGTCACCATATAAACATCATAACCGGCAGCAGCTGCCTGCTTACTCAGAGTTCCCACCACATCATCTGCTTCAAAACCATCTAGTTCAACTACAGGAATATTGAATGCGCGAATGATGCGTTTAATATCAGGAATGGCTAAAAGCAAATCTTCCGGTGCTTCCTGTCTGTTGGCTTTATAATCTTCAAAATCTGTATGTCGCTCTGTAGGTGCTTCGGTATCAAAGCACACTGCCATGTGAGAGGGTTTCTGATTGTTGATCAGATCAATTAAAGTATTGGTAAAGCCAAATTGGGCATTTGTATTTTTTCCGCCGCTGGTAAATCGTGGGTTCCGAATAAGCGCATAATATGCCCTGAAAACCAAGGCCATTGCATCCAGTAAAAAAAGTTTCTTGTCCGACATGCAGCTAAGTTAATTCCATATACGACAGCTTCCGCTGAAAATTATTTCGAGGCCATTTTAAGCCTCAAGTAAGCAAAAAAGACAGGATAAAACCTATGATGGCGATGGTTTAAAAGGCATTTTAATGCCTCATGGATTCCAGTTCCTTTTGAAGGCGAAACATTTCGTCTCTCAGTCGCGCTGCTTCCATAAAATCCATATCGCGGGCTGCTTTTTCCATCTGTTTTTTTGTTTTGGCAATCACTTTTTCAAGTTGAGGGATGGTTTGATACAACTCCTGTTCCTCCGCTGCTCCTGTCATTGCCTGTTCGGTAACGAGAGCATAGGGTTTTGTGTTATCATATCCTTTAATATCCAAAACTGAAGTTTGCTTCATTACCTGTTCCACCGATTTTTTAATGGTACGCGGTGTTATACCATGCAGGGTGTTAAAGGCAATTTGTTTTTCTCTTCTGCGCTGTGTTTCGTCGATGGTGCGTTGCATGCTTTCCGTCATGGTATCAGCATAAAATATAACCAGCCCATCCACATTACGGGCTGCGCGTCCTGCTATTTGAGTCAAGCTTTTTTCATTGCGGAGAAAACCTTCTTTATCGGCATCTAAAATGGCAACCAGCGAAACTTCAGGCAAATCCAGTCCTTCGCGCAGCAGATTTACGCCAACCAGTACATCAATTTCACCCAGACGAAGCTGTCTTAATATTTCAACGCGCTCTAAGGTATCTACATCACTATGGATATATTTTGATTTGATATTGATGCGATGTAAATACTTATCCATTTCTTCTGCCATGCGTTTGGTGAGTGTTGTAACCAGCACGCGATCGCCTTTTTGTACGCGCTTATCAATCTCATTCAGCAAATCGTCAATTTGATTAATGCTGGGACGCACTTCAATGGGAGGATCAAGCAAGCCTGTTGGACGCACCACTTGCTCTACCACTACGCCGCCGGTTTTTTCCAATTCATAATCGCCTGGAGTGGCGCTCACATAAACAACCTGGTTCAGCATGCTTTCAAATTCGTGAAAGTTGAGCGGGCGGTTATCGAGTGCACTGGGCAGGCGAAAGCCATATTCTACCAGGGTGAGCTTACGACTGCGATCGCCGCCATACATGCCGCTTACCTGCGGTATGGTTTGGTGACTTTCATCAACAATAAGCAGAAAATCTTTGGGGAAATAGTCGAGCAAACAGAAAGGGCGCGTTCCGGGTTGACGACGATCAAAAAAGCGTGAATAGTTTTCAATGCCATTGCAATAGCCCAGCTCACGGATCATTTCCAAATCGTAATTCACTCTTTCACTCAAACGCTGGGCTTCAATGTATTTGCCGTTCGACTGAAAATAAGATACCTGTGCTGCAGCTTCATCCTGAATTTCATGGATGATTTCCTGCATCATGTTTTTAGGCGCGAGGTAGAGGTTGGCAGGAAAAATAGCTGCATGGTCCACTTTCCCGATGCGCTTGCCGCTTTGTATTTCGATGGTTTCGATGCTTTCAATTTCGTTGTCGAAAAAAGTAATGCGATATCCAAAATCTACATATGGCAGGTTGATATCAACGGTATCACCTTTTACGCGAAATGTTCCGCGACTAAACTCACCCTGAGAGCGACTGTATAATGCGTTGACCAGCGAATGCAAAAAACCCTGTCGGGAAATGATTTGTTTTTCTGCAACGCGGATGATGCCATTTTCAAATTCGGTGGGATTCCCCATACCATAAATACAGCTAACGCTGGCTACTACAATAATATCCCTGCGGCCACTCAGCAGCTCCGATGTTGCCTGCAGTCGCAGCTTATCGAGCTCTTCATTAATGCTCAGATCTTTTTCAATGTAGGTATCGCTAACCGGCATGTATGCTTCCGGCTGATAGTAGTCGTAGTAGCTTACAAAATAACCCACAGCATTATCTGGAAAAAACTGTTTGAATTCGCCGTAAAGTTGTGCTACGAGCGTTTTGTTGTGGGTTAAGACCAAAGTGGGCCGCTGAATATTTTGTATAACATTGGCCATGGTAAAAGTCTTACCACTGCCTGTTACGCCCAGCAGGGTTTGATATTTTTCACCTTCCAAAATGCCTTCCGTTAGCTGACGAATCGCTTCCGGTTGATCGCCGGCAGGTGGGTAGGGAGCGTGTAGCTGAAAGGGCATACTTGCTTTTCAAACGAAGTTAGACTGATTTCATGAAAGCCGGTAGGAGGGCATGCTACATGCTTTACAATATAGAATTCCGGTTTATGGAGTTTTATGCGGGATACATTTCGGCCTGCATCGTTTTTACTCTGTCATCTTCCAGAAACTCATCAAATGTCATGAGTCGGTCAATAATACCATTGGGCGTAAGCTCAATAATGCGATTGGCCGTAGTATGCATAAAAGTATGGTCGTGCGATGTAAGCAATACCACTCCATTGTAAGCAATACACTGTTCGTTAAAGCTTTGGATACTTTCCAGGTCGAGGTGGTTGGTGGGCTGATCTAGGATAATACAGTTGGGGTTTTGCATCATCATGCGGCTTAACATGCAGCGCACTTTTTCGCCCCCGCTCAGCACATTCACTTTTTTAGAAATTTCATCGCCACTGAATAGCATCTTGCCTAAAAAGCCACGTAGAAATGGTTCATCCGCATCGGTAACGTGTGATGGTACAAACTGGCGCAACCATTCCATCAGATTTACCTGCTCATGAAAAAATTCACTGTTTTCAAGTGGCAAATATGCTTTTGTAATGGTGCTGCCCCATTCGTATTTCCCAGCATCGAGCTGTACTTTTTCATTGATGATTTCAAAGAAATAAGTTACTGCCAGTGGATCTTTACTTACAAAAGCAATTTTATCACCTTTGTTAATGGTAAAACTTACTTTGTCAAAAAGCACACGTTCGTTTACGCTCTTTTTTAGCTGCTCGACATTCAGAATTTGATTGCCCACCTCACGCAGTGGCTGAAAAATAATACCGGGATATTTTCTGTTACTCGGTTCAATTTCTTCTATGGTAAGTTTTTCCAACGCTTTCTTTCTTGCAGTGGCTTGTCGGCTTTTAGAAGCATTGGCACTGAAGCGTGCGATAAAGTCGAGCAGGGCCTGACGCTTGTCTTCAACCTTTTTGTTTTTATCGCTCAGCTGGCGCGCCATCAGCTGACTGGATTCGTACCAGAAAGTATAGTTGCCCGTGAAAATTTTAATTTTCTGACGGTCAACATCCGCCACATGTGTACACACTGCATCGAGAAAGTGTCGGTCGTGGCTCACCACCAGTACGATGTTTTCATAATCAGCTAAAAAATTCTCCAGCCATCCGATGGTTTCGATATCCAATCCGTTGGTCGGTTCATCGAGCAGTAGGATGTCGGGGTTTCCAAACAATGCCTGTGCAAGCAGTACGCGTACTTTTAAATTAGAGGGGATATCTTTCATCAGACTTTGATGAAAAGATTCCTTTACGCCCAATTCACTGAGCAGTGTGGCCGCATCGCTTTCGGCAGTATATCCGCCCATTTCACCAAACTCAGCTTCCAGTTCACCGGCGCGCATGTAATCCGCTTCTGTAGCATCGGGGTTCATGTATATTGCATCTTTCTCATGCATGATGCCCCACATTTTTTTGTGGCCCATCATCACTGTATGCAACACGGTATATTCATCAAACTCAAACTGGTTTTGTTTCAGTACGGCAATTCTTTCTCCCGGTGTAATTTCAACTGTTCCCTTATTGGGCTCAATTTCCCCGCTCAGAATTTTGAGGAAGGTACTTTTCCCAGCTCCGTTGGCACCAATTACGCCATAGCAGTTTCCTTTTACAAAACTGAGGTTTACTTCGTCGAATAATACCCGCTTTCCATAGGCCAGGGTGATGTTTCTTGCACTGATCATGCCATATTTTTTGAGGCTGCAAAGGTACGAGGATGCATGCAGAATTCAGCAAAATCAGTTGTATTCAGGCATGCTGTTTCCCTTTGTTTCGTAATTTGGGCTACAATCATTCACATGAACAGAAGAGCATTTATCGGAACATCGGCCATGGCAGTTGGCGGATTATGTTTACAGGGGCTTCATTCCGCTCCTGCAACATCCTATGGCATTCAGCTTTATACCGTACGCGATGAGGTGGGCAAAGGTTTGTCGGGCGCACTGCAGGGGATTGCCAGGGCAGGGTACGCACATGTAGAGCTTTATGGTTATAACCAACGACTATTTTTCGGTAAATCGGTAGCAGAGATGCGGACCATGTTGCTTCAAAATGGTTTACGCGCTCATAGCGGTCACTATTTGCTTACGGATATGCTGTATGATAAAAGCTACGATTGGCAAAGCTGGAAATATTTATTGGATGATGCCAAAATGCTTGGACATCAATACATCGTAATTCCCTGGCTGGATGCAGCGCATCGCACAGGAGATGATTTTAAACGTATTACGGAGCGCATCAATCAGGGTGCTGAACTTGCAAAAGCATATAAAATAAAAGTGAGCTATCATAATCACGATTTCGAATTTCAAAAAGCAGAGAATGGAAAAACGTTTTTGGAAAATTTAATTCGCGATACCGATCCTGCATCCGTTGAATTTGAATTAGATATATACTGGGCGGTTTATGCGGGCTATGATCCCATTGAGCTTTTTAATCGCTTTCCCGGTCGCTTTAGTTTGTGGCATGTAAAGGATATGGTTTCCAAACCAAATGGGCAAACTTGTGAAGTAGGTAAAGGTGTGATTGATTGGAAGTCTGTTTTTGATGCAAAGAAGAAAAGCGGCATGAAATACTGGTTTGTGGAGCAGGAGCATTATACACAACCTGTTTTCAATTGTATTGCCGATAGCATCAGTTATCTGAAGCGTGAGGTGTTGTGATCAATCGTTTTTAATGAATGTATGAGGCAAATAGAATCTTGAATCGATTGAAACAAAGAAATCCGTCTTTAAAAATGATATCGATCTCTATGAAGCATATTTTATTTGCGTTCTGCTGTTGCCTATTCCTTCCTATTGATAGTACATCCCAGCAATTGTCCAAACCCACAGAAATAGCAGTGATTGGACTTATTCATTCAGGGAACAAGTATTTCAATCATCGTACCTTACTGCATGTGCTTGAAAAGGCAAAACCAGATCTTGTCTTATGGGAGCAAAGTGAAGATTTTGAAAAAGTTTTTGGATTGCTTACGGCACATCGCTTGAAAATTGCCCGGCCTGGAATTGAACAACTGGCGCTACAGAAATATGCAAAGCGGAATAAAGCGGTCCGTATTTACGGATTTGATACGTTGATCAATTCAAGAAAGCAGTATATCAAAGAAAAAATAAGAGTAGATGACACTTTTTACGAAACGCTTCGACGTGCTGATAAAACAATCAATGACAGCTTGGCGTATGAAAAATTTATTGCAATAGATAATGCGTATTACCCTAAGTTTATTAACGGCTCACTTTCTGAAATTAATCTTCCCGAAGTATATGAAAATGCAGCACTACTATATAGGCTAGAGCAAGACAGTATTCTGCCTATGGCTAAGAAATAAATTACTGATACAGCACTGATAAATGACTTTGAAAAAGATATTCTCTTTTGGACCTTGCGCAATGATTACATGGTAAAGCAGATATTAAAGTATGCAAAGCAGTATCAGGGCAAGCGAATTGTTGTGCTAACAGGGTTAAACCACAAGTACTATTTAGTGAGCAAACTGAGGCAACAGAATGTACCTGTTAACTTGATCGAACTAGATCTTTGATTTGTACTCAGTACTTATTTGGACGAGCGCACTCAAGTAGGTTCATTCATCTCTTTATAATCTTTTGATACGCATATTCCGAAACCACACATCATCGCCATGGTCCTGTAATGCAATGCGGCCTTTTTTATAGGTACCAAAACCTGGAAACTCTTTAAACTTGCTTGCTGCAATTCTTTTGTTCCATTGTTCATCCCACATACTAGTTTCTACCACTTTCATACCATTGAGATAAAAACTAAGCTTTCCATTGTTTGAAACGATTTCAGCCAAGTTCCATTCTCCGGCCGGTTTAACCGTTTCAGGTTTTGCACTGATGAGATCATATAAATCGCCGGCACGGTGTGTAATGACTTTCGCATCGGGATGTCCGCTATTATCAAGCACCTGCATTTCCGGACCGGTTTTCCAGGGGTGTGTGAAGTCTTCACTTTCCTGTACATAAAACATAATGCCGCTGTTGCCATTCTTCGAAATTTTCCATTCTAGCTGCAGATGAAAATCTTCAAACTCCAGATCGGTAACAATATCTCCCCCGCCTTTTACCTGCCAGCCCTCTTTATTCGATGCATCGAGCATGAGCGTACCGTCCTGCACTTTCCATGCAGCACCAATGGGCTTGTTCCCATACTGATGCCAGCCCGCAGTTGTTTTTCCATCAAAAAGCGCAATCCATTTTTGTTGCGCCATACCTGCATTATAATTCATAAAAATGGATATCAATAAGCAAAGTAAAAAGACGGGTAATTTCATTGTAGTTATTTAATGGTAGGGCAAAAGATTATTTCAGTTGCAGAATATATTTTACCATGGTTTCCGCATCTTCCTGTGAAAGATTTGCATGCGGTGTCATCATTATTTCTCCCCAGTTTCCTTTTCCTCCCTGAATAATTTTTCCAGCCAGCATTTGAATGTTGGCGTCTGTTGCTTCATAACGCGCCGCGATTTCTTTGTACGAAGGGCCGGTCATTTTTTCATCCACTTTATGGCAGGTGAGGCAATCACTCTTCGCTACCAATGCTAGTCCATTGGAGTAGTTTTCATCGCGCTGTGGTTCAGCAGCAGCCTCTTCTTGTTTTGTTTCGCCACCGCAAGCTGCCAATACAGCTGCAAATAGCATCATCAATAGTATTTGTCTCATTTTAAAATAAATTATTCAAGCCCTAAAATACGGCGATTAAATTTTTCATCTGCTTTTGTTCCTGCAAAATCATCAAATGCTTTTTCTGTTACCGGGATAATGTGCTTTTGAATGAATGCTGCTCCTTCTGCTGCACCCACTTCAGGATGCTTGATGCAGCATTCCCATTCCATTACTGCCCAGCCATCGTAGCCATATTGTGTAAGTTTACTGAAAATGCTTTTGAAATCAATTTGTCCGTCGCCGGGAGAACGATAGCGCCCTGCACGGTTTATCCAGTTTTGATATCCGCCAAAAGTTCCCTGCTTGCCGGTGGGATTGAACTCTGCATCTTTCACATGAAAGGCTTTGATGCGTTGGTGATAAAAGTCGATGTACTGCAGATAGTCGAGCTGCTGCAATACAAAATGGGAAGGATCGTAGAGTAGACAGGCGCGTGCGTGATGGTTCACTTTTTCAAGAAACATTTCATAGGTAGTACCATCGAATAAATCTTCACCGGGATGAATTTCATAACAAATATCTACACCGCATTCGTCAAAATAATTAAGGATCGGCAACCAGCGTTTTGCAAGCTCGTCAAAACCTGCCTCTACCAATCCTGCGGGGCGCTGCGGCCAGGGGTGAAAAGTATGCCACAGCAATGATCCGCTGAAAGTAGGGTGCGCGGTGAGTCCGAGATGCTGTGACGCTTTTGCTCCGTATTTCAGTTGTTGTATCGCCCATTCGGTGCGGGCCTTGCTGTTACCACGCAATTCACTTGGCGCGAAAGCATCAAAAAGCGCATCATATGCCGGATGTACTGCTACCAGCTGCCCTTGCAGGTGGGTGCTGAGTTCAGAAATTTCCAAGCCATAGCTGTGAATTTTACCTTTCAGCTCATCGGCATAATTTTTGCTTTCGGCAGCAAGTTTTAAATCAATGAGTCTGCTTTCCCATGTTGGAATCTGGATGGCTTTGAAACCAAGGGATGCTGCCCAGCGACAGATATCTTCCAGATTATTGAAGGGAGGCTGTTCGCCCATAAACTGGGCGAGAAAAATTCCGGGACCTTTGATTGTTTTCATGTGATTGCTCGCAAAGGCGCAAAGGCGCCAAGATTTATAAATTGTTTACGATTCTTTTTATTCCATTTTTTATGAGCGCTTCATTGAAATTAATCAAAAGCCCGAGTTTTAATCCAGTGAGGCGCAAATAAGTCAATAGTTGCTTATGATGTACTGGCGCAAGTGTCTCAACAGATTTAATCTCAATGATCAATTAATTTTCAATAATTAAATCTGCACGAAATCCTGCTTCCAGTTTATTTTTATCCCAAATAACAGGTAGTGCAATCTGTCTTTTCACTTCCAACCCTTTCTTCTGCTGCAGCTCAAACTCAATCACTGATTCATAAACAGATTCAAATAGTCCAGGTCCGAGCTCGCGATGAACTTTTAACGCAGTATCTACCACTATGGTGGCTATTTCATTTTCCTGCATAGTAGGTGTTTTACTTTACGTTCATTGCGTTTTTGCGTGAAAAGTCACACTTTTAGTTCATACCACTTTTCAGCCGCAGCCGATGATGCCACCACCGCTTCTACAAATGCCATTCCTCTCAGGCCCTCTTCCGCACCGGGGAAGTCGAGCCATGCTGCTTCTGGTTCTTTGCCATTCATTTTTGCCTGCACGCAGTTGGCAAAATTGCGATACAGATTAGCGAAGGCTTCCAAATATCCTTCAGGATGCCCGGGCGGAACGCGGGTATTATCGTTAGATAAACTGCTATTGTATGCTGCTCCGGTTCGGTAGATTTGTGCAGGCTGGTCTGTCCATTTCACAAGCAGACTGTTTGCGTCTTCATGTTTCCACTCGATACTTCCCCTTTCGCCATATACACGCAGTTTGATATTGTTTTCTTCTCCCGCTGCAATTTGAGTAGCCATCAGCACACCCGTTGCGCCATTATTAAAACGAAGCAGTACCGCTCCATCATCATCGAGCTTTCTGCCTTGTACAACAATGTTCAGATCTGCGCATAGAGCAGTAACATGCAAGCCGCTTACATATTCTGCAAGGTTGAAAGCATGTGTTCCGATATCGCCCATGCTGCCTGCAATGCCGCTGCGTGCCGGATCGGTGCGCCAGCTCGCTTGCGTATGTCCGCTTTGCTCCAAAAAAGTACTCAGCCATCCCTGCGGGTATTCAACATATATCTTACGAATACTGCCCAAGGTTCCCGACTTTACGATTTCGCGGGCCTGTTTTACCATTGGATAGCCAGTATAGGTATGTGTTAAACAGAAAAGCAAACCTGTTTCGCGTATTTTTTCTGACAAAAGCTTTGCTTCTGCTAGTGTAAATGTCATTGGCTTATCGAGAATCACATGAAATCCATTTTCCAGCGCCAGCATTGCAGGTTCAAAATGTACATGGTTGGGGGTAACAATACTAACAACCTGCATCCGCTTTTCTGTAGGAAGCGTTGCTTCTTTTTCAATCATTTCCTGAAAGGAAGCATAGCATCTATCAGCATCGATTTGTAGTCCCAATCCACTCTGCAATGATTTCTCGGCATTGCTGCTAAAGGCACCACAAACCAGTTCGTATTCGTTATCGATTCTTGCTGCAATGCGGTGAACAGCGCCGATGAACGATCCTTCTCCGCCGCCAATCATTCCCAAACGAATCTTCGCTTTAGTTGCATTCATTTCCTTTTGATTTTAAGTGCTTCTTGTCTTCTTAAAATAAACTTCGTTGTACTTATACTCCCAATGACCAACCGCTTCGATACGATGCTTTTACAAATTGGTTAGCCTCATCAAAATTAGTGATCCGCATGTTTTGGGCATCCCACAATAATTTTTTACGCCCCATGTATTTGTCTTCCCAACCCTTTGCGTTCTTATTTTTCATCATCCAGCTGCGGATGGCGAGATTACCCATGAGGATACTTTCTGTAAACGGAC
>Ga0194116_10002573_pt1 | contig 23171 bp, 21 predicted proteins | sample TA2MahsurfametaG_4_FD_148617 | JGI IMG/M metagenome (GOLD analysis project Ga0194116, IMG submission 148617) | Freshwater microbial communities from Lake Tanganyika, Tanzania - TA2015008 Mahale S9 surface | ecosystem: Environmental > Aquatic > Freshwater > Lake | place: Tanzania: Lake...
TTTTAATAATGCCCCCCGCATACTATAAATATCAAGATGAAGATGTAATTAATTTTTATACAAAAATAATAAATAAATTAAATGATTGCAAAATAATACTTTATAACTTTGAAAAACTTTCTGGATATAAATTCAGTATTGATTGTATAAAAAAATTAGTAGAAAAGTTTCCAAGACAAATTGTGGCTGTTAAAGACAGCACATATAATTTATATGAAAATCTGAAAATAGAAAATTTTTTAGTATTTCCAGGATCTGAATTGAAATTATTAAAAGGTTTAGAATTAGGTTGTAGTGGTATTATTACAGCAACGTGCAATGTTACCGCTAAATTATCTAGAAAAGTTTTTGATGATTATTTTTTAGGATCTTCTCTATTATCAAATAAGCTTTTATGTGAAGTGAGAGAAGTTTTCGATAAATATAATTTAATATCAGGACTTCATACTTATTATGCAAATGTGAATAAAGATCAAATCTATAAAAATATTTTACCTCCTTTAAGTATTCTAAATTCAAAAGATGAAAGGGAGTTAATAGAAAATTTAGATAAATTAAATTTTTCAATTAAATCTTTTAAGGCTTAATAAATGTACTTAGCTAGATTCTTGAATAAAGTTTTTAATAAAGGGGGATTTATTTTAATTGATGTAGACTTGAAAAATTATATTATTGGGAATCCTGAAAAAAATAATCCACTAAAAGTTAAAATACTAAATAAAAACTTGAATTATAAGCTATTAATTCATCCGGATCTATATTTTGGTGAAGCCTACACTAATGGAGAAATTGTAATTGAAAATGGTTCGCTTAGCGATTTTTTAGATCTTGCTTTAATGAACATTGGAAGAAGTCCTATAAATATTTTTAATTATTTATTAAATAAACTTCGAGGCTCTTACAGATATGTTACTAGTTTTAATTTTATAAAAAAATCAAAAATCAATGTTTCTCATCATTACGATATCTCAGATAGTTTATATGATTTGTTTCTTGATCCAAAGCGACAATACTCTTGTGCGTATTTTAAAGATAAAAATGACAGTCTAGAAACAGCTCAGAATAATAAAATTCAGCACATTATTAAAAAACTTAATATACAACCTAATCAAAAAGTTTTAGATATTGGATGTGGATGGGGATCACTAGCAATAGATATTGCTAGATCAAGTAATTGCAGAGTTATGGGTATAACCCTATCAGAAAATCAACTTAATTATTGTAATAATAAAGTGAAAGAACTTAATTTAGAAAACAAAGTGACTTTTAAATTAATGGATTATAGAGAGTTAAATGAAAAATTCGACAGAATAGTAAGTGTTGGAATGTTTGAGCATGTTGGAAGACAATTTTATAAAAAATTTTTTTTACAAGTTGAAAAATTACTCGAAGAAAATGGAGTTTCTTTAATTCATACCATAGGATCCGTAAACCCACCTAGAGATCCACATCCCTGGATTACAAAGTATATTTTTCCAGGAGGATATACTCCAAGTTTGAGTGAGGTAACCGCTCCAATCGAAAATGCTGGATTAATATTGACAGACGTTGAAGTGTTAAGATTGCATTATGCATATACACTTAAGCACTGGAAAGAAAATTGTATAAATAACAAAGATAGGATTATTAAAATGTTTGATGAGAAATTTTTTAGAATGTGGGAATTTTATCTAGCTGGATGTGAAATGGCATTTAAATGGGGAGGACAAGTTGTATATCAATTCCAATTAACGAAAAATTATAACTCTACACCAATTATCAGAGACTATATTTATCAATAAATAGCAGATATAATAAGTTTTTTTTAAAAATGAAAAAAATAAAAAAAAAAATAAAAATTACTCGTTTAAAAGTAAAAAAAAAAAAGTCTTATAATCAAAAAAAAAAAAAAAAAATTTTAAAACATAAAAATATTAGTCAAAATAGTCTTCTATCAAAAATAATAAGATTTCAAATAAACTTTAATCCCCAATTTAAATTTAATTTTTCTTTAGAAAATTATATTAAAGTTTTTTTTGATAAGATCGAAAATTTTATAAGTCATTATAAAACCCTAAGAAAAGATGAAATAAGAAGATTAAAATTAGAACAAATCGAAATAGAGCGAAAAGATAAAATTGAAAAACAAAAACAAAGTAAAAAAGAAGAAGAATTAAAAATTAAGTTAAAAGAACAGTCTTTAAAAGAAGAAATTAAATTAGAGAGAGAAAGATCTAAAGATATAAAATTGTTTTTAAGAAAAGAACAAGCAATTTTAAGAATTGAACAAGCTGAAAAACAAAAACAGTTTTTACAAAAGTTAAAATTAGATAAACAAATTCAAAAATTTAGAATTAGAGAAATAAAAGAATTGGAGCAACTTGAGAAAATATCTCTTAAGGAAAAAAGAGATGATTATGCTGGTCTTCAACAAAGAATTGAAAAATTAAAAGAAAAATATCGAATAATACGAGACCAAAAAATTAGGGAAAGAGTAGAAGCTCTTGGAGTCAAAATTAAAGGTGACGAAGATAGAGAAACGTTATTAAAAAAAGAGAGAGAATACAGTTTAGCAAGACAAAAAATAGAATTTGCCCTTGAGAGTTTCTATAGAAGTGCAAGTAGTTTAGTTTTTCAATTAAATAAAAGATATATCACTCGAAATATGTCTATTCTTCGATGTATCGATAGAAGATTTGAAACTGGTGAAATATTTGTTAAATGGGATGAGACAGAGGATGAAAATTGGTTGCTACTGATTTATATCAAGAACAATTCCCCAGATGAGGGAATTGTGATTGAAGATAAAACTAATCCAGAAAAAAATACATCTAATGAGTTTAAAAATAATGAAATATTTAAAGCATCAGACTTTATGGTAGATTCTTTAACCCAATTAATTGCAAGAACCAGAAATAAAAAATAATAGATAAATTTATTATTTTAAATTTATTGAAAATTTATTTTTTAATTGGTTTTTATTTTTAAAATATAAAAAAGATGCAGCTATTTCATAAAAAAAACTAAACACACTAAATATTATTGGAAGTTTAAACAAGTGATATAAAAAGTTGTACTTTGGAATTTTTTTCCACAATAAAAGAAACGCATCAGCTCCTTCGATTATATTTTCACCGTCTTTGATATGAAGTCTTCTTAAAAGTTCTTTATCTTTTTTTGAAGTTTCTTTTTGAGCTAATTCATTATTAGTAATATCAATCCACTCAATTCCCTCTATATTTTCTTTTTTATATAAATTAATTTCTGATCTACAAATTTTACAAGAGTTATTGAAATATACTTTCATAATTTTTGAAATAAACTTACTACTTATCGTAAATTTGTACATGCGTGAAATACAACAGTTGTAAATTACTATAAATTAATTAAGTAATTCCCATGATTAATTTTTTTGAAAAATCCGATTTATCCAGAAATGATGCAGAAAATATTGTTTCTGATACACTAAAAAATTGTGATGATGGGGAATTGTATTTTGAGGACACCAAATCAGAAACAATCCTACTTGATGACAACAAGATTAAAAGCTCAAATTACAGTTCTGATTTAGGTTATGGTTTTAGAGCTGTTTCAAAAGAAGTTGTTGCATATTCTCACTCTAATGAAATCACTAAAGACTCATTGAAAAAATCATCAGAAAACTTAAAATCTACTTTAAAGTCAATAAAAGGAACTTACAATCACTCAATTATCAGATCTAATAAAAAATTTTATAAAGATATTAACCCAATCGAACAAAAATCATTAAATTCAAAACTAGAAATTTTAAATAAAGTAAATGATTATCTTCGTAAAAAAGATGCTGCAGTAAAACAAGTTACAGCAAGTTTTAGCGGTGAACAAAAATCTATTGAAATTATTAGATTAGAAGGAGAAGCTTTAACTGATGTTAGACCATTAATAAGATTTAATGTCTCTGTCATGATTGAAAAAAATGGAAGAAAAGAAATTGGTGTTTATGGAATTGGAGGAAGACAATCTTATGACCAATATCTTAAAGATGATAATTGGAAAAATGTTTGTGAGGAAGCTTTTAGAATTGCCTCAGTTAATTTAGAGAGTATAGCTGCACCTGCTGGTGAAATGAAAGTTGTTTTAGGACCTGGTTGGCCAGCAATATTAATTCATGAGGCAATTGGACATGGGCTTGAAGGTGATTTTAACAGAAAAAAAACATCGGCGTTTCATAATTTAATGGGACAAAAAGTTGCAAATGAGAAAGTTACCATTGTTGATGACGGCACAATAGAAAATAAAAGAGGCAGTCTTAACATCGATGATGAAGGAACACCCACAGAGAGAACAGTATTAATTGAAAATGGAATTTTAAAAAATTTCATGCAAGATAGACTAAATGCTAGATTAATGAAAACTAGATCCACGGGCAGTGGTAGAAGAGAAAATTATAAACATATTGTTTTACCAAGAATGAGAAATACAATGATGTTAAATGGAAAACAAACTCAAGATGAAATGATTAAGTCAGTTGATAAAGGAATCTTTGCGGTCAGTTTTGGGGGAGGACAAGTAGATATCACTTCTGGAAAATTTGTTTTTAATTGCACAGAAGCGTACGAAATCTATAACGGTAAAATTGGTTCTCCAATAAAAGGTGCAACATTAATAGGAGATGGACCTTCTATTTTAAAAGAAGTTTCAATGGTTGGAAATGATATGATGTTAGATCCTGGTATTGGAACTTGTGGAAAAGCAGGGCAGGGAGTCCCAGTGGGTGTTGCCCAGCCATCAATATTAATAAATAAAATGACAGTTGGTGGAACTAAACTTTAGATAATGGTCAAAGATCAGGAATATTTACAAGCAAAAGCTGAATATTGTTTAAGTCTTGCAAAAAAATTAGGAGCAACAAATGCTAGTGTAACAGTAGCAAATTCAATTTCTGAAACAGTCAGTTTTAGAAATAAAACATTAGATGAGTCCAACAGATCGGATAATTTAGCAATTAGCATAACTACTTACCAAAATAAAAAAAAATCCTCAATTTCTTCATCAAATTTATTAGATGAAAATATTAGAACTCTAATTGAGAAATGTTTTGAAATAACCAAGATTACTCCAATAGATGAATTTAATTCACTTCCAGATAAAGAACTATTAGGTAAAAAGATAAAAGATTTAAACATTTATGATGATACACACATAGAAAACAATAAAAAAATTGAATATTTAAAGGAGTTAGAGGAATTTGCTTCTTTAGAAAAAAAAATTATTAATACAGAGTCAAGTTTTACTGAAAATAAATCAAATTTTATTTTAGCAAATAGTGATGGTTTTTGTGATGGTTATAAAACCTCATCTTTTTCTGCATCGTGTATTACTGTTGCAAAAGATCAAAACAGTATGGAGAGAGACTATGATTATACTAAAAAGCGCTATTTGAATGAAATTAAAAATCCAAAAGAACTAGGAAAAGTTGCTTCTGAAAACACTGTAAAAAAACTTAAATCAAATAAAATTGGGAGTGAAAAAATAAGTATTATTTTTGATAAAAGAATAGCAAAGGGAATATTAAGCGCATTTGCTAGCGCTATTACCTCATCAGCAATTTCTAGAGGAACGTCATTTCTAAAAGATAAAATTAATCAACAAATATTTTCTAGCTCAATTAATATTTTTGATAAACCTGATTTAATTAAGGGGATTGGCTCACAAAGTTTTGATACAGAGGGAGTTCATTCAGATACAATCAAGTTGGTAGATAAAGGATATTTAAAAGAATATTTAATTGATACTTATAATGGAAAAAAATTAAATCTTAAGTCAAATGGAAGAAGTGGAGGTGCAACCAATCTTTATTTTGAAAATGGACAAATTAATTATAATCAATTATTAAAAATTAATTCTAGAAGTCTTTATATTACCGAAACAATAGGGCATGGGGTTAATATTGTAACAGGTGATTATTCTGTTGGAGCTACTGGTTTTTTAGTAGAAAATGGTGAATTTAAATATCCTGTAAGTGAAATAACAATAGCTGGAAATTTAAATGATATGTTTAAAAACATTACGTTAGCTAATGACCTTAGTTTTGATTTTGCCACTAATTCGCCAACTATGATGATTGATGGAATGGTTGTGGCTGGAAAATAATTAGTTTTTTTTTGTGTTAATTTTATTCAAAAAATTTTAACCTGTATTCCCAGTCTCCTAAATAAGAATAAGAAACTTTTAGTATCATTGATGATTTTTTTTCAATCCATATATCAAAATTTAATCTTTCATCTTCACGTAATTGGTTATTCTTTGACGACAATTTAAAATGTTCTGTTTCATAATCTTTTCCGTAAAGGTTAATTGTTTCTTTCCCAATAAATGTCACTACTTGTTCATTAATACTACCTGAAATTGGACTTATGTAACTATTTGTTTGCAAAATTTTGTGGTTCCACCAATTACCCACAACATTTTCCAATGATGCTTCACCAGTATATGAGGATCCCTCAATATCATATTTATTTTTTTTAGGGTTATATTTGAGATTAACAAATTTATTTTTTTTATTTTGTATAGTCTTAGATTTATAAGAAATAAGTTTGTCTGAAATATGTATTTCTTCCCCATAACCCTCTACTTCAAAAAGAGTTTTTCCTACAAATGTTACCTTAAATTTGAATTGGTTAGTTATTATGGTTTGATCTTGTTCATTTTTAAAAAAATAATAATTATAACCAACAATTTCGCCATTTCTAAAAATTTCCATCTCAATTTTTTTAAGATTATTATAATGTTCAATATGAGCGAATGTATTGATTGCGTAAAAATTAAAAATAAGCAAAAATAAAAATTTTTTCACAAGAAAATTGTATTAATTATCTAGTTTTAAATTTAAATTATCATCACAAAATGTTTTTATCTATAAGAAATATTCCTAAAGTTTTTTGGAGTTCAGCAAGTCCATTTAATTTGAAACCAAAACCTATTACATTATTTTTTTTAATATTAGGATTAATTTTGTTCGGTATTGGAGAAGGATTATTAATTGTATCAACAGCAGGTAATTCACCATGGTCAGTTTTAGCCCAAGGTATATCTTTAAATATTAATTTATCTATTGGGATAGTCACTTTTTTAATAAGTGTTATAGTTTTATTTTTTTGGATTTTTTTAAATCAAAAACCAGGAATTGGAACGATTTTAAATATTTTTATAATATCTTTAATGATAGATTTATGTATAAAATTTATCCCAACTCCAGATGATTATTATCTTCAAATCTTAATGGCAATTAGCTCTGTTTTGTTAGTTGGTATTGGTGGTGGAATTTATCTCATTTCTAATTTAGGCCCAGGACCAAGAGACGGGTTAATGATTGGCCTTCAAAAAAAAAGTAATTTGCCAATTGCAATTATTAGATCATTTTTAGAAATTTCAGTTGTTTTAATTGGATGGTATTTGGGTGGAACGGTAGGTCCAGGAACTTTAATTTTTGCGTTTGGAATTGGTCCTTGCATAGCTTTGAGTTTATCTCTTGCAAATACAATATTTAATTAAGCAGCAGCGCCAGATTTTTCACTTTTTTTTCTTTGATGTGGATCAAGAATTGCTTTTCTTAATCTACAAGAAAGAGGGGTAATTTCTAATGCCTCATCAGAATTAAGAATACTCAATTGCTCAGCTATAGACATTTTACGAACTGGAGTAAGTACAATGTTTTCGTCGGTATTTTGAGTTCGCATATTTGTTAATTTTTTTCCTTTCATTACATTTATTATCATATCACCTGGCTTTGGAGCTAAACCAACAATCATGCCGGGATAAACAGGGTCATTGTGAGTTATAAACATTTCACCTCTTGCTTGCAGGTTGAATATAGCAAATGCAACTGCTTTCCCTTGTTCCATTGAAATTAATGCACCATTTCTTCTACCTTCCATTTCACCCTCAAAGGCACCATATGAATGAAATATTCGATTGATAACCCCATTGCCTTTGGTAAGCGTTAAAAATTTACTAGTGTAACCCATTAATCCTCTGGTTGGTGCATGAAAAATTAGTCTTTTTTTATTTTTTCCAGTATCTTTTAAGTCAATTAATTTTCCTTTTCTTTTATTCATTGAGTCGATGACTTTTGATGAATACTCCTCATCTATATCTACCGTTATCTCCTCTATGGGTTCTAGTTTATTTCCTTTTTTATCATATTCATATAAAACTTTAGGAGGGCTTACGGTCAATTCAAAACCCTCTCTACGCATTTGAATTAATAAAATTTCTAACATCAGTTCTCCTCTGCCACAAATTACAAAAGAATCATTACCTTCATTTTCAGAAAAAGATATTCCAACATTATTTTGAGCTTCCTGTATTAGTCGATCTCTAATTTGAGTGCTTGTTAATTTTTTACCCTCAGTTCCAGCAAGTGGCGAAGTATTTACCGTAATAGTAATTGACATTGTCGGAGGATCTATAGGGATTGCAGGAATAGGTTCATAAACCTCTAAATCACATATTGTATCAGCTACATTTGCTTTTTCTAATCCAGCAATAACAACAATATCTCCGGCTTCTCCAATTTCAATAGGAACTTTTTTAGTCCCCTCATATCTAAAAATTTTTGTTAATCTTCCTTCATCAACTTTTTCACCTTTTAAATTTATAGCTTTAATGGTTTGATTAGCTCTTGCAGTTCCTTGAGTAATCCTACCAACCAAGCTTCTTCCTAAAAAACTATCTGCATAAAGAAGAGTTGATAACATTGCAAAAGGCTTTGACTTATCAAATTTTGCTGGATTAACATTTTCTATTATCAAGTCTAGTAGAGGGTTTAAATTTTTTCTAGGGCCATCAATTTCTTTGTCTGCCCATCCTGATCTACCGCTAGCATACAAAACTGGAAAGTCTAATTGTTCTTCATTTGCATCTAAATTAACAAATAAGTCAAACGTTTCATCTAAAACTTCATTGGCTCTTTGGTCAGCTTTATCGAGTTTATTAATTACTACAATTGGTTTTAATCCTTGTTTTAAAGCTTTAGACAGTACAAATTTTGTTTGAGGCATCACTCCTTCTGCGGAGTCGATTAGTAACAAAGCTCCGTCTGCCATGTTCAGCACTCTTTCCACTTCTGCTGCAAAATCTCTATGCCCTGGAGTGTCGATAATATTTATTCTTGATCCTTTCCAATTTATTGAAGCTGGTTTTGCTAAAATTGTGATCCCTCGCTCTTTTTCTAGCTCTCCAGAATCCATTAATCTTTCATTGACAACTTCATTTTCTCTAAATGAACCACTTTGTTTCATTAAGTTGTCAATTAAAGTAGTTTTACCGTGATCTACATGGGCAATTATAGTAATATTTCTAATGTTGTTACTCATAATTTTTGGCTCTTATACATTAATTAGTAAATTTGAAAACTTAAAAAAAACTCTTATTTGACTAGTTAGTTATCCTTAAAAAAAATTCATATCTTGTGATTGTCTTAAAAAAGTATAGACATCACATACAAAACTATAAGTATTAAAAATTTAAAGCACATCTTCTTAGATTAAAAAAAATCTAAATAAATTAATGGAAAATTTTACATCAATTAAAATTGAAGAGTCCCTGAAAAATTCATTACAAAAAATGAACTTTATAAAACCAACTCCTATTCAAGGAATGGCAATACCGGTTGCTTTAGAAGGTAAAGATATTTTAGGGACAGCTCAAACTGGTACTGGAAAAACTTTAGCTTTTAGTATTCCATTAATTAATAAATTAATTTTGGATGAAAATGCAGTCGCATTAGTTATGTGTCCAACAAGAGAGTTAGCTACTCAAGTATTAGCAGCAATTAAGAGTATAATCAGTGATAAGATAAGTATTAAAACTGCCTTATTAATTGGTGGTGAATCTATGCAACATCAGCTTAGACAATTAGGAAACAAATCTAGAATAATAGTTGGAACCCCAGGAAGAATTAACGATCATCTTAAAAGAAAAAGCTTAAATTTGATAGCAACCAAATACTTAGTTTTAGATGAAATGGACAGAATGTTAGACATGGGTTTTACTCCTCAAATAGAGATGATTTTAAAATTCATACCAAAGGATCATCAAACCCTGTTATTTTCTGCTACACTCCCAGAAAATATTCTAAGGATATCAAAAAGGTATTTAATTAATCCAGAGAGAATCTCAGCTGGATCAACGTCAGCTCCTGTTGAAAAAATTAAACAAGAAACTTTATATGTTTTTAAAGAAAATAAGTACAATGAATTAATCAATCAATTTTTATCTAGAAAAGGATCAATTTTAGTTTTTGTAAAAACTAGAAGAAGTGCAGATAAAATGGTTAAGCGTCTTAAGGAGGAGGGACATTCAGCAGATGCAATTCATGGCGATTTGCGCCAAAGTAAAAGAGATCGAGTAATTAATTCATTTAGAAAAGGCCTTAAAAGAATATTGATTGCTACAGATGTTGCGGCAAGAGGATTAGATATTCCAATAATTCAACATGTTATAAATTATGATTTACCACAAGTGCCTGAGGATTATGTCCACAGAGTTGGCAGAACCGCTAGAGCTGGATCAGAGGGTTCTGCTTTAACATTTCTTACTCCAGATGATAGGCCTATGTGGAATTCTATAAGTAAATTAATTGATCCAAACTTTAAAACCGAATTAAATAAATATACTCAAAATCATAAAAAAAACAAAAAATTTAAAACTTCATTTAATAATAAAAGAAAATTTATAGATCAAAATCATTTTAGATTTAGAAATAAAAAAAAATTCTTTAACAAAGATGACTATAGTTTCTCTAATTTTGATAAGAAAAAAAAATTACCTGAGTTTAAAAAGAGTCCAAAATATTTTCAAATTAAACTATCCGAGAGGTCTATAAAGGATGCATATAGAAAAGATTTCAGCTATAAAAAAAAAAAATTTAAAAATAGAAATAGTAGGACTAAATATTTTATCTTCAAAAAACATAATCAAAAGTAGTATTCCGTAAGATCAAGCAAAATCCATTTCTTTCGTACCAGTTCTTTTTCTAGCCTTTTCAACATTATTTCTTATTAAATCTTTAATTTTTTCAACATCTTTTAATGCATCTAAACGAACATATTTATTATTTTTATCAGAAGTTGTTAAAATTAAATGACCAAGTCCAAATAATCTTAAAAAGAATGGTTTAGAAATTGAATAATCTTTAACTCTATATAGTTCTGTTTGTTCAACATTTTGATTTAGAATTCCCTTTGTTATAATTAATACTTCAGAACTTAATTGATATCTTGTAAATCTGGTGTTTAAATAGGCAAGAAGTGGATAAATTATTGTAAACCAAAATAAAATAAAAATAAAAAAGTTAGAGATTTGTGATGGTTTATCCTCCCATAAAATTTTATCTGTCAAATTTTCATCTAAAAATTTATTCATAGAAAACCCTATATATCAATTTTTTTTAATAACAATTTAATTATTCAATTTGTTTAAACTTAAGGACTTTAATTTATTTTGAGTAAGAATGATTTTAATATTTTTAATTATTTGTTAAATTTGACTAAGACAAAAGACCTTATTAAATAATTGTATAAAAAATTTCAGAAATAGTGACTTTTATTTAAAATCAGATTATTGTGAGGTATGAAAAAACTTTTTTATATAACATTACCTATACCCGTATTATTGGTATTAATTTATATTTTTAGTGCAATGTATTCATTTCATCAAATCCATAAAGGCATTTATTATAATGATAAAAAATTGATCAAAGAGTATATCGAATGGAATGAATTAAGTGAAAATTTTAAAAATTATTTTAATATAATGTTATTAAAAAAAACCCAAGAAGATGAGAGTTTTAAGGACATGGGTGAACTTGGAGTATTAGTAACTGGATTTGTGGGAAAGTTTATAGAATTTACAATAGATACTTATTTAAATCCTGATGGTTTAAGTTTATTGTTAGAAAAAAGTGAGAAAAAAAAAGAAATACCACAACCGTCCCTAGGCACGCTTTTGAAAAGTATTGGTTTAATTAATTTTAATAATCTAAATTCTTTTTATATCACTTATGAAAATGAGGGTGAAAAATTTCCAGTTTTTTTTAATAGAACAGGCTTAAAATGGAAAATTTATCAAATTGAGTTTCCAGAAAGTTTATTAGACGAGTTAAACTAAAAAACCCCAGAAATATTTTCACCTCTGAAGTTTTTGAAAATATTTTTTGGTATTTAGGTATTACAAGTAAGTTGATGTTTTGGTTTTGTTTAAGTTTCAAATAACGTGAATACTAAAATGGGTTGAGGATGATCTTATTTATCTACAATAAATCTATATTGAAATCTTTTTTTTTAAGTGGTTTAATACCTGGTCTAAATCCGCCCGACGTTAAAAGATTAATATAATTTTTTGTCTCAACATAAAATTTATGGTACTAATAAAGATTAATAATATTCAATATATATATAAAATTTTTTTCGTTTACATTATGGGATTGATACCTATTATTAGTTCGTGACCATAGAAAAGAATTACTGCCCAAACTATAATTCCAATTACTAATGTAACTGCTGTCATTACTGAGGATAAATATATGCTTTCTGTAGTAATGCTCAATCTACGCGTTCGACAGGATTTATAATCAACAATTGCCCAAATTAAAAAACTGCCGAATAGGATAATTCCTACAAGAGTACCATTTGAAATTAAGTGTGCGAATGCCCAAGTCTTAACCCCTAAAATCATAGGGTCATATAGTTTGACTTTAATGGCATTGTTTGGAACATAGGATGCTGTAATTAGGATGAAAGCTATTAAATTAAGAAGGATTGTTATGTGCCAAGTCCATAAAGGTGCATTCCAAATGACAATGTTTGATAATTTTGTTTGATTATACCCAATAATGATTAAAACAAACCCAATTAATGATAATAAAGAGTAAATTCCTTTCCATTTTTTCTCACCTAAAGCATGAATTTGTTTTATTCGCCAAGCTTCAAAAAATATTCTTATTGAATGTGTGCCCAAGAAAATAATTAGCCCAAGAATAAAAATCAGCATAAGTTTCTTTTAAATTAAAAAATTATAATCCTTTCCGAAAAAAGAGTTTATAGTATTACAAAATATAAACATAATTATAATAATTTAAGAACAGAGTGATGTCTCGTACTTAAATGATAGTTATACGCTCTCCATATCGTTTTATTTCGTTTTGCCGACTATAACAAATGGTGGTCTTAGACCATTAAAATCTAATGCTTTGATTGAAGATGACCTTCTTCGTAAATCGTTCCCATACCTTCTTCGTCGGAAGATGACTTCTTCGTAACTTCTTCGTAACTTCTTCGTATCCTAGAATAAAAAAAAAGACCAGAAGTGTTGAATCTTCTGGTCTTTTTAGAAATCTCTAATGAGTTTTCGGGTTTACATTCCCATGCCACCCATACCACCCATACCACCCATGCCTCCAGGCATGCCACCACCAGCACCACCATCTTTTTCTTCTGGCTTATCAGCTATCATGGCTTCTGTAGTTACAAGCAATCCAGCAATTGAAGCAGCATCTTGTAAAGCTGTTCTAACAACTTTTACTGGATCGATAATACCTTTTGCGAACATGTCTACATACTCTTCATTTTGAGCGTCGTAACCTTGATTTTTTTTATTTTGTTCAAGTAATTTTCCAACTACAACAGATCCGTCAACTCCAGCATTTAAAGTTATTTGTCTTATTGGAGCTTCTAAAGCTTTAGCTACTAAAGTAACACCAGCTTTTTGATCATCACCCTTAACTTTAAGTGATTCTAAACTTTGTGAAGCATATAACAATGCACAACCGCCCCCGACCACTATTCCTTCTTCAACAGCAGCTCTAGTTGCGTTAAGAGCATCTTCGACTCTATCTTTTCTCTCTTTTACTTCTACTTCTGTTGCACCACCAACTTTAATTATAGCAACTCCACCAGCAAGTTTTGCTAATCTTTCTTGCAGTTTTTCTTTATCATAATCAGAAGTTGTTTCTTCAATTTGTTGTTTGATTTGAGAACATCTTGCCTCGATTTCAGATTTTTTACCACTTCCATCTACAATAGTGCTGTTATCTTTATCAATTTTTACTCTTTTGCAAGATCCAAGGTCAGAAAGTTTTACGTTTTCTAATTTAACACCTAAGTCTTCAGCAATAAGCTGACCACCAGTTAAAATAGCAATATCTTCAAGCATTGCTTTTCTTCTATCTCCAAAACCTGGGGCTTTGACAGCGGCTACTTTTAGTCCACCTCTTAGTTTGTTTACAACCAGAGTTGCTAACGCTTCTCCTTCTACATCTTCAGAGACAACCATTAATGGTCTACCAGATTGTACAACAGCCTCCAAAAGAGGAACCATTGGTTGCAAGTTAGTTAATTTTTTCTCATATAACAGGATATATGGATTGTCTAGCTCTACAGTCATCTTTTCCGCATTAGTTACAAAATATGGTGACAAATAACCTCTATCGAACTGCATACCTTCGACAACGTCTAATTCTGTGTCAATTCCTTTAGCCTCTTCAACTGTTATTACACCTTCGTTACCAACTTTTTGCATAGCTTTTGCAATCATATTGCCAATTTCTTTATCACCATTCGAAGAGATTGTTCCAACTTGCGCAATTTCTTCGCTATCCTTAACTTTTTTTGCAGAAGAAATTAAATGTTGTTTGACATGATCAACAGCTGCATCAATTCCTCTTTTAACATCCATCGGATTCATACCTGCAGTAACATATTTAATTCCTTCTCTAACAACAGCTTGAGCTAGAATTGTTGCAGTAGTTGTACCGTCGCCTGCTTCCTCATTTGTTTTGCTAGCAACCTCTTTAACCATTTGAGCACCCATGTTTTCAAATTTATCCTCAAGGTCTATTTCTTTAGCTACAGTGACTCCATCTTTAGTTATTCTTGGTGCACCATAAGATTTATCAACCACAACATTTCTACCTTTGGGTCCTAGAGTAACTTTAACAGTGTCAGCTAGAATATTAACACCTCTTAAGATTGCCGCTCTTGCGTCAGCATCAAATTTAATTACCTTTGCCATTTTGCTTTCTCCTTTTTAATTATTATTTGCTTGTAATACCCATAATGTCAGCCTCTTTCATTATGCTATATTCCTTACCATCAATTTTGACTTCGGTTCCTGACCACTTGCCAAACAAAACTTTATCACCCACTGCTACATCCATCGGAATTATTTTTCCACTTTCAGTTTTTGCACCACCACCAACAGCAACAACTTTGCCTTCTTGAGGTTTTTCTTGAGCAGTATCAGGTATGATTATTCCTCCAGCAGTTTTTTCACTACTGTCTAAAACTTCTATTAAAACTCTATCGTGTAACGGTTTAAATTTCATAAAATACTCCTTAATAAATATGCAAATTATATGGGGATTAGACTTATTATTTCAAGAAGGTTTTAAAAAACATTCTTAAAATGATAGGAAATTAGGGATTTTATGGGTTATATCTAAAATTATGATCAAAAATTTAGATAAAGACGGGCTTCGATCAATTGCCTCTAATTATGACCTTTTTTACATAGATTTATGGGGGGTAATTCATAATGGATTAAATCTTTATAAAAATGCAATTGATACGCTTAATGAATTATTAAATTTGGATAAAGAATTTGTGCTTTTAACTAACGCACCAAGACCAAATAGTACAGTTAAAAATTTTTTAAAAAAAATGGGAATGAAAAAAAAACTTAGAGAGCATGTATTTACCTCTGGACAAGCTGCATTAAATTTTTTAAAAAAAAAAATTACTTCTGAAAGTTTTTTTCATATAGGTCCTCCAAGAGATTTTGATTTATTTTATAACTTTAAAAAAAACAAATGTGAAAATATAAATGATAGTAAATACTTATTATGCACAGGTTTGTTTAGTGATCATGATAAAGATTTAAAATATTATAAAAGTTTTCTTAAATACCATATTAAAAAAAAAATGATTTGCACTAATCCCGATTTAATAGTTGATCGAGGAAAAGAAAGAGAATTATGCGCAGGTTCAATAGCTATGATATTTGAAAAAATAGGTGGGAAAGTAATTTATTTTGGTAAACCTTTTGCAGAAGTTTACAATCAATCAGCAGATAATAAAAATAAAAAAGTTTTATCAATCGGTGACAATTTAAACACTGATATCAAAGGAGCCAATTCATTAAACTACGACTCTTTAATAATCTCAAATGGTATACATAAAAAAGAAATTAGCAATTATGGGATTAAACAGACTTTGAAAAAATATGAAACATTTGTAAATTATATTCAATCTGATTTGAAATGGTAAACTCAACTAAATTATATAAAAATTTTAATATTAAAAACAATCATAAACAGTCAATTATTCTGATTGGAAATTTTGATGGTGTGCATTTAGGACATCAAAAGCTTTTTAAATTAGCTAAACAATATAAAAAAAAACAAAAATTAAATATTGGTGTTGTTACTTTTAATCCAATTCCAAAAATGTTTTTTAATAATTCATTAAAAAATTACAAAATATCTAATTTAAATCAAAAAATCAATTTATTAAAAAATATGGGTGTGGATTTCATAATTATTAAAAAATTTGATAAACTTTTTGCAAAAATAAAATCTATTGATTTTATTAAAAATATTTTATTTAAAAAAATAAATGCTAAATTTATTTTTGTAAGTAATAATTTTAGATTTGGAAATAACAGAGAGGGTGACGTAAATTTATTAATCGAAAATGAAAAAAATTTTGGTTATAAGATAATTAAAACACGGCCTCTAATTAATAATAAAAAAGTAGTTTCGTCGACATTAATTAGAAATTTTTTAAAAAATGGAAAACTACAACTGGCGAATAAACTTTTAAATAGAAAATGGTCAATTGAGGGAATTGTTAAAAAAGGAAGACAGATTGGAAAAAAAATTGGTTTTCCGACGTGTAATATCGATATTAAAGATTATGTTATAGCTAGCCCAGGAGTATATGCTGTTAGAGTATTAAGAGAGAACAATCCAACTTATCTTAACGGAATAGCAAATTTAGGGTACAGACCAACTTTTTATCAAAACAAAATCTTATTAGAAGTTCATTTATTTAATTTTTCTGGAAATCTTTATAATAAGTATTTATCAGTAGAATTTTTAAAATTTATTAGAAAAGAAAAAAAATTTAAAAATGCTGATCAATTAAAAAAGCAAATTAAAATCGATTTAAATATTGCAAGAAAAATAAAATGAATAATCCACAGATAAATCTTCCTAAAACTGCTTTTTCCATGAAGGCAAATTTGCCAACGAAAGAGCCTGAAATTTTGGAATATTGGAAACAAATAAATCTTTATGAAGAACTAAGAAGGTCGCGCAAAGGCCAGGAAAAATTTGTTCTTCATGACGGACCTCCATACGCTAATGGTAATATTCATATGGGAACAGCTCTAAATAAAATCTTAAAAGATATAATAGTAAAATTTCACCAAATGGATGGAAAAGACTCTATATATGTACCTGGTTGGGATTGTCATGGACTGCCAATTGAGTGGAAAATTGAGGAAGAGTACAAAAAAAATAAAAAAAATAAAAATGAAGTACCAATAGTTGAATTCAGAAAAGAGTGTAGATCTTTTGCACAAAAATGGATCGAAGTGCATAAAACCCAATTTAGAAGATTAGGAGTAATTGGGGATTGGGAAAATTATTATTCAACAATGAGTTTTGATGCTGAAGCACAGATTGTAAGAGAACTAGGAAAGTTTCTCAAAGAGGGAAGTTTATATAGAGGTTTTAAACCTGTTTTATGGTCAACTGTTGAAAACACAGCGCTTGCTGATGCTGAAGTTGAATATTTAGATCACAAATCTGATACTATTTATGTTTCTTTTTTGGTTAAAAATTCAAATTTCAATGAACTTATTAATTCTGAGATTATAATTTGGACAACTACCCCTTGGACTATCCCTGCAAACAAAGCCTTAGCCTATAATAATAATTTGGATTACTTATTATTTAAAATAAAAGATGAGGGTGATTTCAAAGATAAAAAATTCGTTGTTGCTGAAGCGTTATTAAACTCTGTTATTAAAGAATGTAAGATTAAAAATTTTGAAAATATCAAAAAATTTAAAGGATATGAATTTAAAAATACAATCTGTAAGCATCCTTTTTTTAACCTTGGTTACACAAATGATATTCCTATGCTTGAAGCTAGATTTGTGACTATAGAGCAGGGTACAGGAATAGTTCATTGTGCACCAAGTCATGGACCAGATGATTTTAATTTATGCGTAAGCAATGGAATTAAAGCTTTAGAAACAGTTGATGGGGATGGAAAATATACTAAACATGTTAAGCTATTTGAGGGTCAACATATTTTTAAATCTAATAAAATTATTATTGAAAAATTAAGAGAACAAAAAAAACTTTTAGCTAATGGAGAATTGGTGCATTCTTATCCACATTCATGGAGATCAAAAGCACCTTTGGTTCATAGAGCAACCCCTCAGTGGTTTATATCAATGGATAGCCATAAATTAAGGGATAAAGCTTTAAAAGCAATAGAGGAAACTGCTTTTTTTCCAAGTAAAGGAAAGGAAAGATTAAAAGCTATGATTCAAACCAGACCAGACTGGTGTGTTTCAAGGCAAAGAGTTTGGGGTGTACCATTACCAATTTTTATTAAGAAAAAGACAAATGAGATTTTAGTTGACGATGAGGTTAATGAAAACATTGCTAAAATATATGAAAAAGAAGGTTCAGACTGTTGGTTCTCAGACAATCCACAAAAATTTTTAGGCAAAAAATACAGAGCAGAAGAATACGAAAAACTTAGTGACATAGTTGAGGTATGGTTTGATAGTGGTTCAACTCATTCATTTGTTTTGGAAAAAAGATCAGATTTAAAATGGCCAGCATCAATGTATTTAGAAGGATCTGATCAACATAGAGGTTGGTTTCACTCTTCTCTTCTTGAATCATGCGGCACGAGAGAAAGAGCACCTTTCGAGTCTATTTTATCTCATGGGTTTGTAGTTGATGGAAAAGGATTAAAGATGTCAAAATCCCTAGGAAACGTAATTGCGCCTGAAGATATATTAAAAAAATATGGAGCAGATATATTAAGAATTTGGGTAGCTTCCTCTAATTATGCTGAGGATTTAAAAATAGATTACTCAATATTGGATCAACACGCAGACTCTTATCGTAAAATTAGAAATACTTTCAGATATTTACTTGGAAATCTTAATGATAATTTCAAACAAATAAACTTAGAAAAAGTTGATATAAAAACTTTACCAGAGCTTGAGCAATTTATACTTAATAAGATTTATATTTTGAATTTGAATTTTAAAAAATATTTTAAAATATACGATTTTCATAATCTTTATAAGGAATTATTAAATTTTTGTACCGTAGATTTATCAGCATTTTATTTTGATATAAGAAAAGATACTTTATATTGTGACTCAATAAACTCAAAAAAAAGACAATCAACAATTTTAACATTAAATATTATATTAGATGTATTATTAAAGTGGTTTGCACCAATTCTTTCATTTACAACTGAAGAAATAAATAAACTTATTAGCAAAGAAAGTAAAAGCATTCATTTAGAAAAATTTTTAGATATTCCAGAAAAGTTTGAAAATAAATCTTTAAATAAAAAATGGTTAGAATTAATAAAAATTAGAAATATTGGGAATATTAGTATAGAAGAAAAAAGAGCAAACAAAGAAATAGGATCTAGTTTAGAAGCAGAGTTAAAAATTAATCTAAATAAAAGTCTGATAGATATAACTAAAGATATAGATTTTTCTGAATTATGTATAACATCTAAAGCTGAAGTTAATTATAACGATAATGTTAATACAACCATAATCGCTCACAAGGCTAAGGGCTCCAAATGTTCTGTTTGCTGGAAAATAAGAAATGAAGAATGCGTTAGAGACTCTGAATGCTTTTTAAATATTTAACAAAACAATTCTATATAAATTTCACAGTTATAATTTCAATTATTCTTGTAGATAGAATTTCTAAAATTTTTGTAGTTGATTGGAATAAAAAAAATGAGGGTCAAGATTTGTATTCGTCAGAATTTTTAAACATAAATTTAATTTGGAATGAGGGAATTGCTTTCGGGCTACTATCATTTGATCGAATTAATCTATATAATATCTTAACATCTATAATTTCTATTGTAATTTTGATTATTTTTATAATGATTTTGAGAACCAAAGGAATTAAAAAGTATTCGTTATGCATGATTTTTGGTGGTGCAATAGGAAATTTAATTGATCGAATTTACTATAGAGCAGTGCCAGATTTTTTTGACTTTCATGTTGGTAATTTTCATTGGTTTATTTTTAATGTTGCTGACATATTTATTAGTCTTGGAGTAATATTTATGATTTTATCTGAATTAATTGGTAATACTAAAGTTCGTGAATAAAATTAAAAAAATTATTTGTTTAAACATTTTGCTAATATCTCTATCATCTTGTGGAACTATTAAAGATGGGTTTTCAATGAAAAATAAAAATAACAGTGATGAATTTTTAGTTGAAAAAAAATCTCCTCTTGTAATGCCACCCGATTTTGATGAATTACCAGTGCCAGGTGAGACAAATATGAACGAAAATCAAAATATTAATGAAAATGAATTTAAAAGTGCAATTAAAAAAAATAAAACAAACATTTCTAATCAAAATAAATCAAAACCTACAAGTAAAAATTTTGAAAGCCAAATTCTTGAGAAAATAAATAATAACTAATGTTAACCACAGGAATAAATTTTACTAATTTTAAATTAAAGAAAAAATATCCAAATTTAAAAAGATCCCTTAAACTGTTATTAAGCGAAAAAAATCCAATAATACAATCATTAACTAATGAATATAGAAATAATTTTAACATTAAGAAAATTAAAAAGTATAAAAAATTTTTAAATTACAGAATTATCGGTATGGGCGGATCAGTTTTAGGTGCCCAAGCAATTTATGAATTTTTAAAACCAAATATAAAAAAAAATTTTATTTTTGTAAATAATTTACAAGATAAAAAAAAAAAAGTTAAAGAAAATAAGTTTGTTAACATAATTGTCTCAAAATCAGGTAATACTATTGAAACTATTATTAATGCAAATATTCATATTAAAAAGAATGATCAAAATATTTTTATAACCGAAAATAATAAAAATCATTTGCATCTTATTGCGGAGAATCTTAAATCGGAAATAGTTCATCATAATAACTTTATAGGTGGAAGATATTCAGTTTTATCTGAGGTTGGAATGCTGCCTGCTGAGTTAATGGGTCTAAATATAAATAAATTTAAACAGCTAAATAATTTAATTAAAAATAAAAGTTTTTTAAATTCTTTAATATCAAATGTAAGTTCACTGATTTATTTTCATAAGAAAAAAAAATTTAATTCAATTATAATTAATTATGATGAAAAATCTGTTAGTTTATTTAATTGGTATCAACAATTAGTAGCTGAAAGTTTAGGAAAGAAAAAAAAGGGCTTGCTACCTATTATTTCTATCATGCCCAGAGACAATCACAGTGTTATGCAATTATATCTGGACGGTTTTCAAAACAATTTTTTTACATTGTTTTATGTAAATAATAATTACTCTTTAAGGGTCAATAATAATCAAATTATTTCATCTCCAAATTTTTTAAAAAAAAAAAATATAAATGAAGTTATGCTAGCGCAAAAAAAAGCAACAGAAAATGTTTTTAAAAAAAAAAATATCCCTTTTAGGAGCATTATGATTAAAAAAAGAAATGAAAATACTCTAGGAGAGTTATTTTGTTATTTTATTTTAGAAACCATTTTAGTTGCTAAAGTTTTAAATTTAAATCCTTATGATCAACCATCTGTTGAGCTTATTAAAAATGAGACAAGGCGATTATTAATTTTAAATTAAGATAAAAAAATAATTTTTGAAATTCCATATATTTTTTTTTCAATAATTTTATAAAGTTTTGGCAAATTATCTTCCCGTTTCTTATGTCTGTGTAAAATAACAATTCCTTTAGGAGACAGAATATCTTTTTCATAAATATTAAATAGTATTTTTTCGATATTATCATTTTTGTAAGGTGGATCTAAAAATATAATATCAAATTTATTTTTTTGATTCAAAAAATCGACTCCGTTATCTATATTTTCTTGAAAAATTTCATAATTTTTTATCGATTTAAGATTGTGTAAATTTTTTTTTAAAACCTCTAAAGCTGGATCGTAGTTTTCTACAAAAGTTACTTTTGAAACACCCCTTGAAAGACATTCAATTCCGAATGAGCCAATACCTGAAAATAAATCTAAAATATTTGAATTTTTAAGATTAACTTCAAGCTTATTTGAATGGCAAATAATATTAAAAATAGACTCTTTAGTTAAATCTTTTAGGGGTCTGGTTTTAAGATCTTTTGGCGGAAAAATTTTTTTTCCTCGAAATTTGCCAGATATAATTCTCATTGATCTATAACTTTATACCCTATATCTTTTCTGTAAAATCCATTTGACCAATTTAATTTAATTAAATTTTTGTAAATATTTTGTTTTGCCTTTAAAAAATTTTCATCAAGTGAAACAAAATTTAGTACTCTTCCCCCTGTAGCATAAATTTTATTGTTAATTTTTGATGTTCCAGCATGAAATAAGTATTCATTAGTTTTAAGTTTAATTTTTTTAATATTTTTGATTGGGATATTTGTTTGGAACGTATCAGGATAACCTTTTGCGCAGAGTACTACGCATAAACTTTTTTTGTTGTTCCATTCGATAACAATTTCATCAAGTTTTTGATTACAGCACGCTATAAAAATATCGACTAAATCAGTTTTTAATTTAGGGATGATAGTTTGGCACTCCGGATCTCCCATTCTTACATTATATTCAATTAAGTATGGTTCATTTTTTACAATCATTAATCCAGCATACAAAAAACCTTTGTAATTAATTCCTAGTTTCGCAAGACCTGTTAATGTAGGTTTTATTATTTTATCAAGAATTTTTTTTTCTAATTCTTTATTAATAAGTCTAGAAGGGGAATATGCTCCCATTCCTCCGGTGTTTTTTCCTTTATCACCATCTAAAACTCTTTTATGATCTTGAGCAGTTCCAAAATTTTTAATTGATTTCCCATCACTAATTATAAAATAACTCATTTCCTCTCCCTCAAGAAATTCTTCAATTA
>Ga0194116_10002577_pt1 | contig 23152 bp, 14 predicted proteins | sample TA2MahsurfametaG_4_FD_148617 | JGI IMG/M metagenome (GOLD analysis project Ga0194116, IMG submission 148617) | Freshwater microbial communities from Lake Tanganyika, Tanzania - TA2015008 Mahale S9 surface | ecosystem: Environmental > Aquatic > Freshwater > Lake | place: Tanzania: Lake...
ATTCCGTCCGACGGCGCGCAGCTGCGGCGGACGCTGGCTTTGGCGGGCATTTACACGGGCATCATCGGGGCGAGTTTTTATGCGGCCTACGAGGTGCGGTTCGAATTCCTCGTGCCGCCGGAGCAGCAGGTCGAGCGGGTGCGGCTGTTGCCGTGGGTGATCGGGCTGAAACTCGGGACGTTGGTGCTGTTCCGCCAGTTCGGCTCGTTGATGACGTACTTCAGTCTGCCGGATCTGAACCGGCTGGTCGGGGCGATGGCGGTGGCGAGCGGAGTGCTGCTGCTGCCGCGGTCGCTGGGTTGGAGTGAATTCGAGGCGCCCCGCGGCGTGCTGTTGGTCGATTTTATGTTGGCGTTTGGCGTCCTCTGCGGCGGCCGCCTGGCGGCGCGGTTGTACCGGGAGCGTCTGAGTGGCGCGGGCCGGACGCCGGGACGGGCGTTGCAGCGCATTGCGATCATCGGGGCGGGGGATGTTGGCGCGCAGCTCGCGAATGAATTCCTGAGCCACCCGGCGCGGGGGTTCCGGCCGGTGATTTTTCTTGATGACGACCAGACCAAGCACGGCAAGCTGGTGCACGGCGTGTTGGTGGCGGGCCGGCCGGAGCTGCTGGCGGAGCAAGGGGTGGCGGAGGCATTGGACAAGGTGGTGATCGCGATGCCCTCGGCTCCCGCGCGGCGCATTCGCGAGGTGCTGGCGGCGGCGGCGACCCATGGACTGAAAGTGGAGATCGTGCCCTCGTTGGAGGAGTTGGCGGCGGGGCGGGTGAAGACCAGTCGGGTGCGGCCGGTCGAGGTGCAGGATCTCCTGGGCCGATCGGCGGTGGAGATCGATTCCGCGGGCATTCGCCGGGCCCTTGCGGGCAAGGTGGTGCTGGTGACGGGCGCGGGCGGCAGCATTGGCAGCGAGCTCGGCCGGCAGATCGCGGCGCTCAATCCGGAGCGCCTGCTGTTGGTGGACCAAAGCGAGGCGGCGCTGTTTCTGATCGAGCAGGAGCTGAACGAGAAAGGCTTCTCCGGCACGATCACGCCGCTAGTGGCCGATGTCCTCGACCGGCCGCGGATGGAGGCGATCTTCCGCCGGTACGGCCCGCAGGTGGTGTTCCACGCGGCGGCGCACAAGCACGTCTTCCTGATGGAGCGCCAGCCGGCGGAGGCGATCCGCAACAATGCGTTCGGCTCGCGTCAGCTCGCGGAAATCGCCGCGGCGCACGGCATCGAGGCCTTCACGCTCATCTCGACCGACAAGGCGATCAACCCGACGAACGTGATGGGCGCGACGAAACGCCTGGCGGAATTGTTGGTGATGGACGTCGCGAGGGAGGGAGGAGGAAAAGCGAGTGGGGAGGGAGTGGGTGAAGGGTTAAGGGTCAAAGGTGATGGGTCGATTTCAGGAGGTGGTACGGGTTTGGGGTTGGCACCTCGAACCTATGACCCCTTACCCGGCGCCCTTGCAGCGAAGCCGCGTTTCTCCGCCGTCCGATTTGGCAATGTTCTTGGGTCGTCGGGCAGTGTGATCCCGATCTTCAAGCGTCAGATCGAGAAAGGCGGGCCGGTGACGGTGACGCATCCGGACGTGACGCGTTATTTCATGACGATTCCGGAGGCGGTGGGGCTGGTGTTGCAGAGCTTCGTGCTGGGTCAGGGCGGCGAGATCTTCGTTCTGGATATGGGTCAGCCGGTGAAGATCGTGGATTTGGCGCGGCAGATGATCGAGCTAAGCGGGTTCCGGGTGGGGGAGGATATTGAGATCGTGTTCACGGGGCTGAAGCCCGGGGAGAAACTTTTCGAGGAGCTGCAGCACCATACGGAGCAGTATGCGCCGACGGAGCATCCGCGGATCATGCGGTTTCGGGGTCCGGGTGAAGTGGACCGGGCGGCGCTGGGTGAGTTGGAAGCGGACTTAAACGGCCAGGATGCCAACACGCTGAAACGCCGCCTCCAGCAGTTGGTGCCGGAGTACAAGCCGCATTGGGAGTGAGGCGCGGCGCGCCGGCGGCGCGCCGGGCGAGGGGCGATAGGCGAGGGGCGAGGGGGACGGAGTTGAGACCACGAAACACACCAAAGGCACGAAAGGTCGGAGTTGGGCCCCCTCCTTCGCCGGGCCTTCGGAGGGCAGGCACGGAACACTCGGAACACTCGGAAAAGAGGAAGACGTGGGAGAGGGGGAGACCAACGAGACGGCGGGTTACCACGAAAGGCACTAAAGGCACGAAACGAGGCCGGGGTGAGGTTGCCTCAACTTGAACTTCCGACCTCAACCGCGGCGCGGGACGCGCCGTCCCTAGCCCCACTCCCGCAGTCCCTTAATCGTTTAGTCCCTGGTTCTCTTCGGAGCCCGAGTCACCGGCCTTCAGAAAGTAGTCCTCGAGGGTTGCGATGAGGACGGGTAGGTCGCGCGTGGCGGTCGTCCACACGAGGTCGAGGTCCACTTCGCCATAGTCGTGGGCGATAATGTTTCGCATTCCCCGCATGCCCTGGAAGGGCAGGTTGGGAAAGCGCGCTCGTGTCTCTGGCGCCAGCCCGCCTGCTGCCTCGCCAATGATCTCGAGGCGGCGCAAGACCGCGTCCTGCCGCTGCGGTTCGACGAGGAATGCCTCGAATTTTACGCCGGCGAGGTACTCGCGAATGCGGAGGGCGGAATCGAGGATGTCGCGCAGCAGGCCGTTCTGCCGGTCAGCGGGCATAGAGGGATAGGGGACGGGCAAGAATGGAACGCCGTCGGTAGGGGTTGCGGCTCCGTTCCACCGCGCGCCGACTCAACAGGTCGACGTGTACGCCCAGCTTTCGCTCCAAAGCCTGCTGGAGGGCGCCCATTTCAATCAGCCCCGGGTCGGAACCCGGGATGAACTCCACCAGCAAGTCCACGTCGCTATCGGTGCCACCGTGGCCCTCGGCCCTTGAACCGAAGAGTTCCAGTCGCGCCACCGGATGCTCCTCGCAGACCGCGCGCACCGCCTCGCGTAAGGCAGATACGGAGAAGTCCGGTGACGGGCTCATGATGAACGGGTAACGGTCGAGCCAATCTAGGCAAGTCGCGGTTGAGCCGCCGGCGACGCCGCGAAAGGGGTCAGGACGAAACCTGCAACCGATACAGTCGTCCCACCACGCCGCCGGGCCTGAAGTTCTGAACGTTGCAAGTTTCGTCCTGACCCCTTTTGCCCCGGCCCCTCTTTCAACGTGGTCCGGGTTCCAGGGCCCCTTGAGTCTTTTGTGGCCATCGGCTCGGGCTGGAGCTGGCAGGCATAGGCGAACGTCCAGGATCAGAATGCCTCATACCTGGGAGGAGCCGCGGTGAGGTCCTGCAGGGCCAGGCGCAGCTGTCGGTTCAGTTGCCGGACAAACGCCGGATTTCGCGCGCTGAGATTGTTTCCGACCGGGTCCGTCTTGGACGATAGAACAGGAGTACCCAGCGGGTGGTGGGAAGGGCGGTGCTTCCGGCGGCGTCCGGAGGCGGGGCTGACGTCCGGCAAAAGAAGAGAAGCCGGCGGGCGCCATTTGCGGTGGTCGCGTAGACCTTGTGCAGGGTGGTGTGCGGGGGCAGCTCCGGCGCGGCCAAGCTGGCGGCCAACGCGGGTCGGCCCTTGAGTTTGGCGAACACCCTTCGGGCCTCGGCGGGGACGCTGCCGCCAAACTCGCGCCGGCGGATGGCGTGCGGAACCAGAATCTCGATCACCGGGGGGGCAGCCGGTCAAGGGCGGCCCCCAACCGGGTCAGCAAGGGGACCGACGAGGAGGGCGCGGGGACGGCGGCAATGCGGTCGATCGAGGGCTCCAGCGTCAGGCGGACCTGCAGGCCGAGGCTGCGGGCGGTGCGGACGAGGGAGTGGAGGGTGATCGAGGGGTTGCGGGCGTCGAGCACCCGGCGGATGGCGGTGCGGCTGGTGCCCGTGTCGCGGGCGATTCCGGCCACGGTGGCGGCGCGCTGCCGGAGGCGGGCGCGGAGCGTGCGGGAAAGCGTTCGTTTGATCGCCAGCAGGTCGCGGGTCGCGGCATCGCGCGGGGTGGGCATCAGGAGAGGCTGAACCATAAGTGAACCAGGTCAAGGGAGTGGGAGTCGGGACGGGAGCGAGGCAGGGTGGGGCGCGGTGCGCGACCGTGCGAAGACCCGGAAACTGGGGATGCGGTTCGGAAGCCGTCGGAGTTCGTTGTAGCTGGGGCGCGCCTGCCCACCTTCGCCAAGGCTATGGCGGGCAGGCGCGCCCCAGCTACACCAATCCGATTGGTTTCCTTATGGGCCGGCCAATCCTTCCCCGGTCCGACGATTGCGCAGGCTGCGCGGCTTCGTCCGGATCCCTCCCATCCGAGCGCTCCCCTAATCATGGCCGTGGCGCCTATAGACGCCTCTTTCAACGTGGTCCGCGCCCCAGGCCCCTTGAGCCTTTTGCGGCCTTCGGCTTGGGCCCGGTAAGGCCGGGATGGCCACAAATGGCGCAAAAGGGATCAGCGCGCGGACCGGCTATGCGTGGCGTCCCTAGACGCCGCGGGACGGGTTCTGAGAACTAAGACACCGGGGATCAATGTCGCCGGCCAACCCTTCCCCGATCCGACCACCCCGCAGGCTCCCTTTCCGGTCCTCGTCCCGACCCCTCGCCTTGGAGCGCCACCCCCGGCGCCTCCGCGGCCAGGCGATTTCCGCGCCGCGCGGGCTTGAGAAAACGCGCGGCCGACGCTTCCGTGGGAGAGTTCGCGATGCCCCGTACCGCCACCTTTCCCCTGCTTTCGCTCCTTCCGCTCGTCCTCGCCGCGGCCCGCGCGGCGGCCCCGGCCCTGGCGGCGGCGCCGTTGCCCGAAACCGTCTCCTTCAACCAGCACATCCGCCCGATTATGGCGGACGCGTGTTTCCACTGCCACGGATTCGACGCCCAGACGCGCAAGGCCCGGCTGCGACTCGACGTCCGCGAGGAGGCGCTCCGGCCCGCGAAGAGCGGCGCCATCCCGATCGTCCCCGGGCGGCCCGATCAGAGCGAACTCCTCCTGCGCATCGCCGACCCGGTCGATCCGATGCCGCCGGCGGACCACCACAAGGCCCTCACGGCCCACCAGCAGGCCCTGCTGCGCCGTTGGATCGAGCAGGGCGCCCGCTATGAGACGCACTGGGCCTACGCGGCCCTCGAGCGTCCCGCGGTGCCGAAGGCCCCGGGCGCAGCCCACCCGATCGATGCCTTCATCCGCGCTCGCCTAGCCGCACAGCGGCTCACACCCGCCCCCGAGGCGGACCGCGCCCGGCTTATCCGCCGCCTCGCGCTCGACCTCACGGGCCTGCCGCCCACGCCCGCGGAGACGGCCGCCTTCCTCGCGGACCAGGCCCCCGGGGCCTATGAGCGCCAAGTGGAGCGCCTGCTGAGCTCGCCGCGCCACGGGGAGCGCCTCGCGGTGTGGTGGTTAGACCTGGCTCGTTACGCGGACACGGTGGGGTTCCACGGCGACCAGAACCAGCGGATCTTCCCGTACCGCGACTGGGTGATTAAGGCCTTTAACACCAACCAGCCTTTCGACGCCTTCACGATCGAGCAGCTCGCCGGCGATCTGCTGCCCAACCCGTCCTCGGCGCAGCGCGTCGCCACCGGCTACAACCGCCTGAATATGATGACCCGCGAGGGCGGGGCGCAGCCGGCGGAGTACCTGGCCAAGTACGGGGCGGAACGCGTGCGATCCGTCTCCGCGGCGTGGTTTGGCAGCACCTTCGGCTGCGCGGAGTGCCACGACCACAAGTTTGACCCGATCCTCGCAAAGGACTTCTACCAGCTACAGGCCTTCTTCGCGGATGTGAAGCAGTGGGGCGTGTACGCGGATTACGGCTACACCCGGAACACGGACCTCGCGGGGTTCAACAACGACTTCCCGTTCCCGCCCGAGATCGAGGTCGAGAGCGACTACCTGCAGCAGCGGCACCGCCAGGCGGAAGAGCGCCTGCGTGCCCACCTCGCCGAGCTGCGCCGGGCCGCCCCGCCCGCGGAGGTTACGGCCTGGGCCGGGCAAACGGCCGCGTTCCTCGCGCGCCACCCGGACGGCTGGCAGACGCCCGCGCCGGCCGGGGCGATCCTCCGGGCCAACCAGCCCTTTGCCAACGCGGCGGTGCGGGTGGACGAGGACGCCTTCGCCTTCCCGGAAAAACCTCTCGCGCGCAACGACACCCTCCAACTCACGCTGACCCCCGGCACCGGCGCGGTCGCGGCCGTGCGGGTGGAAGTGGCCGCGGGGAGCGGCGGCGCCTTTGCGGGCACGGCGGCCAAGAACCGCGGGACGTTCCGACTCGCCCTTAGCCGGCGGGACGCCGCGGGCGCGCTGAAGCGTCTCCCGGTGGCCTACGCCGAGGCGGCCGCGAAGGACCGGCGTTATAAGGACGGCGAGGAGGTCCTCGGGGTCACCACCGGCTGGAAGCTACCTGCGCTCGCCGAGGGCCAGACCGTGGCCGGGTTCTGGCTGCTCGAGACGCCCGTAACTCTCGCGGAGGGGGAAACCTTGGTCGCGGTGTTTTCCGGGGATGTGGCGCTGCCGGTGCGGGTGTCGGTGAGCCCCTTGGGCGCCGGGGAACCCTCGGCGGTGGCGGCGCCCGCGGTGCTGGCCGCGTTGCGGCGGACGGCGGCGGAGCGGACCGCGGAAGAGCGGGCCGTACTGGCCGAGGCTTGGCAATTTAGCGCGGCGCCCGGCCGGGAAGCGATCGCGCGCCACCACGAGCTGGCGTCGGCGTGGCGCGAGACCCGCGGCGGGCGCGCGTGGTCACTCGTCACAGAGGCCGTGGAACCGTTGCCCATCCGCGTGCTGCCGCGGGGCAACTGGCTCGACCAGACCGGCCCGCTGGTCCTGCCGGCGACGCCGTCCTTCCTCCCGGGGCGGCAGGAGAGTTCGGCGGAGCGGCGGCTGACGCGTCTCGACTTGGCGCGGTGGATCGTCTCGCGGGACAACCCGCTGACCGCGCGGGCGGTGGTGAATCGCCTGTGGGCGATGTATTTTGGTACCGGCTTGAGCGCGGTGGTCGATGATCTGGGTTCGCAGGGCGAGCCGCCGTCGCATCCCGAGTTGCTCGACTGGCTGGCGGCGGAGTTTCGTGATGGCGGCTGGGACTTGCGGCATCTGATCCGCCTGATCGTGACCAGCGCGACCTACCGGCAGAGCAGCGTCACGCGGCCGGAGTTGCGCGAGACCGATCCCGCTAACCGCTTGCTGGCGGCCCAGCAGCCGCGACGGCTGGAAGCGGAGTTCGTGCGCGATAACGCCCTGTTCATCGCGGGGGTGCTGAATCTGGCGGAGGTGGGCGGGCCCAGCGTGCGCCCGTACCAGCCGGCGGGCCATTATGCCCAGCTGCAGTTCCCGGATCGGGACTATGCGGCGAGCCGGGAGGAGGAGCAGTGGCGCCGGGGCGTGTATATGCACTGGCAGCGCACCTTCCTGCATCCGATGTTGGCGAACTTCGATGCCCCGGCGCGGGACGAGTGCGCGGCCCAGCGGGTGGTCAGCAACACGCCTCAGCAGGCGCTGACGCTTCTCAACGATCCTACCTTCGTGGAGGCGGCGCGGCTGTTCGCGGCGCGGCTCCTGGGCGAGTCGGCCACGGGTGATGACGCGCGGTTGGCGCGGGCGTTCGCGATGGCGGTGGCGCGGGCGCCGCGGGACGTCGAGCGCGGCGGCCTGCGGACGCTCCTCGCGGCGCAGCGGGAACATTACCGGGCGCAGCCGGAGGAGGCGCGCAAGCTGCTCGGTGTGGGGTTCGCGCCATCCGCGTCCGGTGATCCCGCCGAGCACGCGGCCTGGACCCAGGTCGCGCGGGTCATCCTGAACCTGCAGGAGACCATCACCCGTTACTGAAGCCCTGAGCCGAAAGCCTCCCTTCCCGATGGACCCCATCACCCACGCCTTGAGCGTAAACCGCCGCGCCTTCCTCACGCAGAGCGCCTACGGCCTGGGCGGGCTCGCGTTCGCCTTGTTGCAGCCGCGGCTGGGGGCGTCTTCGGGTGCGGTCGGGCGGCCGCCGGGATGGAACGGGGCGCTGGCGGCGCCGCATTTCCCGGTGAAGGCGAAGCGGGTAATCTTCCTGTGCATGGCGGGTGGGCCGTCGCAGTTCGAGACCTTCGACTGGAAGCCGAAGCTGAAGGAGCTGCACGGGCAGCCGTTCCCCGAATCGTTCACCGCGGGTCAGCAGCTGGCGCAGCTGCAGAACACGGAGCTGAAGGCGCGCGGGGCTTTCACGGGGTTCGCGCGGCACGGGCGGTCGGGCATCGAGATCAGCGAGTTGTTCCCGGAGCTCGGGACCGTGGCGGACGACCTGTGCGTGATCCGCTCGATGCAGACGGAGCAGATCAATCACGATACCGCGCACGCATTCATGAACACCGGCTCCATCATCAAGGGCCGGCCGAGTATGGGGTCGTGGCTGTTGTACGGGCTGGGCGCGGAGTCGCAGAATCTGCCGGGTTTCATCGTCCTGACCTCGCAGGGCCAGCTGGGCCAGCAGCCGATTTCGGCGCGGCAGTGGTCGAGCGGCGTGCTGCCGAGCCGGTTCCAGGGGATCCAGTTGCAGTCGCGCGGCGAGGCGGTGCATTACATCGGTAACCCGGAGGGGGTCTGCCAGAGCACCCAGCGGCAGGTGGTGGAAGAGATCCGGCGCCTGAACGGCCTGCTGGGCGAGGAGGTGCGGGATCCCGAGGTGGCCACTCGGATCGCGCAGTATGAGATGGCGTTCCGGATGCAGGCGAGCGTGCCGGAGTTGACGAACTTCTCCGGGGAATCGCCGGCGACGCTCGAACAGTACGGCATCAAGGAGCCGGGCGACGGCAGTTATGCCTCGAACTGCCTCTTGGCGCGGCGGCTGGCGGAGCGCGGCGTGCGGATGATCCAGCTCTATCACCGGGCGTGGGACCACCACTCCGACCTCGAGCGCGGGATGCGGTCGGGCGCGAGCGAGGTGGATCGGCCTACGGCGGCGCTGATCAAGGACCTGAAGCAGCGGGGGATGCTGGATGACACCCTGATCCTGTGGGGCGGGGAGTTCGGGCGGACTCCGATGGGGCAGGGCACGGGCCGCGACCACCACATCCTGAGCTTCAGCGTGTTTATGGCGGGCGGGGGTGTGAAGGGCGGCATGACTTACGGGGCGACAGATGAGCTGGGTTACCGGGCGGCGGAGAACGTGGTGAACGTGCACGACCTCCACGCGACGATGCTGGCCCTGCTGGGCATCGACCACCGGCGGTTGAACACCAAGTTCCAAGGCCTCGACGTGCGCCTCACCGGCGTCGCCGGCGAGGTGGTGAAGGACCTGATCGCCTGAGGCGGTTGTAGCTGGGGCGTGCCTGCCCGCCGTAGCCTTGGCGAACATGGGCCGCACCGATGATTGCACCAAATCGCGTGTTTTCGTGCTGGTCGCGAGGCCCAAGCACGCCGCGCCGCTCAGGGCCGGAACAGCGGTTCTACCAAGCCGCGTACGACCTCCTCGGGCGGCTTCGGCAGCAGTGAGGGCTGGTAACGGCGGGCGTCGGCGAGCTTCTTCGGCGGGGAGACCGTGTGGAACGCCACGTTCAGCTCGATCAGGTAGTTCCGGAAATCCCACGTCCACCGCGCGTCGTAGGTCACGATCACCTCAGTATCCGGCGGCATCATCGTCCGCGGCCCACACTCCGCCACCCGGCCCTGGCGGCGCAGCGCGGCCACGAAGGCCTCGTCGAGCCGGTGATTCTCGTTCAGCCGGGTCTCGACAAAGAAGCGCTGGAACCGCGAGAGGTCGACGACCCGGCGCGAGGAGACGGAGGTGCAGCCCCCGGTAAGGAGAGCGAGGAGAACGAGCAGGAGGACCGGCCGGAGGCTCCGGAACATCGGGGACGGACTGGCGGGCCGGCGCGGTCAGCGGTGGAGGTACGAGAGCAGCAGGTTCTCGAGGTACTCTTGGCGGCCGGAGCGGGGCGTCGGTTCCCCGAGCTTGGTCAGGACCAGCTTCTCGAGGGAGCGGAAGTCGGCCTTGCCGCGCTCGATGTCGCGGCCGAAGCCGGCGTCGAAGCTGGCGTAGCGCTCGCGCACGAAGGTCTCGAACTTCCCCTCGGCGAGGATCCGGCGGGCGAGCTTGAAGGCGAGGGCGTAGGCGTCCATCCCGCCGATGTGCGCGTGGAAGAGGTCCTCCGGGTCGATGGAGGGCCGGCGCAGCTTGGCGTCGAAGTTAAACCCGCCGCGGCCGAGGCCGCCGGCGCGCAGAATGGAGATCATGGCAAGGGTGAGCTCGCGCACGTCGGTGTTAAACTGGTCGGTGTCCCAGCCGAGGAGCAGGTCCCCGGCGTTGGCGTCGATGGAGCCGAGCATCCCGGCGGCGGCGGCGACCTCGATCTCATGCGGGAAGGTGTGGCCGGCGAGGGTGGCGTGGTTGGTCTCGATGTTGAATTTGAAGTACCGCTCGAGCCCGTAGGTGCGGAGGAACGCGATGCCGCTGGCGACGTCGAAGTCGTACTGGTGCTTGGTGGGCTCCTTCGGCTTCGGCTCGATGAGGAACTGGCCCTTGAAGCCGATGGCCCTGGCGTGGGCGACGGCGAGGTGGAGGAAGCGGGCGAGGTGCTCCTGCTCCCGCTTCAGGTCGGTGTTGAGGAGCGTCTCATAGCCCTCGCGACCACCCCAGAAAACGTAGTTTTCCCCGCCGAGGCGCTGGGTCACCTCCATTGCCTGCTTCACCTGCGCGGCCGCGTAGGCGAAGACGTGGGCGTCGGGGTTCGTTGCGGCGCCGCACATATAGCGCGGGTTCGAGAACAGGTTCGCGGTGCCCCACAGGAGCTTCACGCCGGTCGACTTCTGCAGGGCGCGCGCGTGGGTGGCGACTTGGTCGAGGATGCGGTTGGACTGGGCCAGGGTCCGGCCCTCGGGGGCGATGTCGCGGTCGTGGAAACAGTAGAAGGGGGCCCGGATCTTCTGAAAGAACTCGAAGGCCGCCTCGAGGCGCACCTTGGCCACGCTGACCGGATCGCGGCCGGCTTCCCACGGGCGGACGATCGTGCCCGGGCCAAACGGATCCGAGCCAGTGCCGCGGAACGCGTGCCAATAGGCGATGGAGAAACGCAGGTGCTCGGCCATCGTCCGGCCATCGATGACCTCGTCCGGGTTATAGTGCCGGAAGGCGAGGGGATTGTCGCTGCCGGGACCCTCGTAGGGAATCACGGGAACGGCAGGGAAGTGGGCGCGGGCTTTCTTCATCGGGAAAAGGGCGAAGGTCTTCGATGGGCGCAGGCCAGGAATGGCTGGAGGGAGGGGCGTTTATCAAACACCTGGCGTCCGCGCGGAATCCACTCCTTTCTGCGCGGTGGCGCGGGCGCGCGCGGATGATCGAGGGTGCCGGCGACACCCCTTTAGTTTTCGGCTCAGAACTCGATCGCGGCGCCAAAGTAGCCGTGGCGGCGTGGCGCCGGATCGATGCCGTCGGCTCGCACCCGGCTGTAGTAATCCTCGTCGAGGAGGTTGTTCACGCCCCCGATCACCCGGATCGCGGTGCCCGGCACGCGCCACTCGGCCGTCAGGTCCCAGACGGCGTGAGCCGGCACGCGGCGCTGTTCGGTGTTGGTGTCATCCGCGTGGCTGGAGCCGACAAAGGTGCCGGACAGGCCGATTTTGAGCCCCGAACCGCGGGAGAACAGGAGCCCGGTGCGGACGAGGTGGCGGGGGGCGTACTGGGGCCGGCGACCGGCGAAGGCGCCTTCGCGGAAGGACGCATCGAGGAGCAGGGCGTTGGCGTAGAGCTGGAGCGAGGTGGCACCGGCCGGGCGCGACCGCAGCAGTTCCTGCCGCAATGAGGCCTCGAGGCCGCGGTGCACGGAGCGCCCAACGTTGACGAGGCTGGAGCGTCCACCGGGAAGAGCGACCGTGCCGACCTGATCGGAGAACTCGAGGTGGAACAGGCTCGCGTCCAAGACAAGGCCGGAGGCCGTCTGGGAGCGGTAGCCTAGTTCCAACTGGCGGGCGCGGGCGGGGGCGAGGTCCGTGTTCACGATCTGCGTGGCGCCATTCGGCACGGCTTGGGTAAAGATTACAGGGCGGAAGCTCTCGGAGGCGTTCAGGTAGGCTTGGGCGCCGCGGGCTGGTTCCCAGGTCGCGGCGAGGCCGAGGAGCGGCTCCGTGTTGGTGTCCGTGCGGTCCGCCAGCAGGTTGCCGGCGGCGGCCTTGGCGAGGTTGATCTCCTCGCGGACGGATTGGCGGACCTGCTCGAGGCGGAGGCCCGGCGTGAGGGTGAACGCGCCCCAGCGGAAAAGGTTTTCCGCGTAGACCGGGGCGTAGAAGACCTTCCGGCGGGACTGGGTCTGGATGGTGCCAGTGGTCGCCGTGGGCGAGGTGCCGCGGCGGTCGGTGCGCGGGGAGGTGCTGCCGTAGAGCTGGGCGCCGGTGCTGAGGATGTGGCGCGCGGCCGGGCCCCAGTCGAGCCGGAGGCGGGCCTCGGTGCCGAGGGTGCGGAACTGCTGCAGTTCCTGGGTGTTGGTCTGGGAAGCGGGGCCGGTGGGCAGGGTGCCGAAGCCGCCGCCGCCCTGGCGGCGGGAGGCGCGGGTGTAGTCGATGGCCCAAGCGCGCCAGGCGAAGGTGCCTGCGGCGAGGTCGTGCTCCCAGATTAGCGAGGCGGCGTCCCGCTCGAGGTTGAAGCGGTCGTGGAGGCGCGAGGGCGCGCGGCGGTCGGCGAGATAGTTCACGGTGCCGGGGCCGGAGGCGAAGGTCAGCCCGCCGGGTTCGCCGTGTTCCTCCGCGTAGGTCTCCAGGTTGAGCAGCCAGCGCGAGGCGCTCGCGGCGTCGAGCGCGAGCCGGCCCAACCAGGAGGTTAGGCGGTAGTCGCCGTTGGCCGAGCGGATGCCGTCGGACTGCCGGTGGCTAAGATAACCATAGTAGCCCACGCGACCAACGGTGCCGTCGAGGTGGCTGAAGGTGGAGTAGTAGCCATCGGATCCGACCGTGTGCAGCGAGGAGCCGGAGAAGCCGCAGTCCAGGCGTGGCCGGTGGGTGACGTAGTTGAGGGCCCCGCCGGGCTGGGGTCCGTAGAGCAGCGCGGCCCCGCCGCGGATGAATTCGATGCGGTCGACCGTGTCGAGGGGTGGCGTGTAGTACGCTTCGGGGTAGCCGAACTGGTCGGCGTGGATCGGGATACCGTCCTTGAGCACCTGAGTGAACTGCGCGCGGTGGGGCTCCAGCCCGCGGTAACCGATGCTGATAAGGGGGGAAGTCTCCTCACTGAGGATTAGCCCAGGCGCCTCCGCGAGCGCTTGGCGGTAGTTGTTGCCGTTGATCCGGGGCTGGCCGTCGAAGTCGAGGATGGTGGTCTTTTTGCCGGCGTTGATCTTGGCGCCTTGGACGCCAGGGAGGAACGGGCCCTGAACCACGTGATCGAACTCCGCCTCGGCCTCGACCTGGAAGCGGGGCAGCTGGAGCGGAGGCGGCGAAGGCTCTGCAGCGGCAAACAAAGGCGTCGCGACCCAGAGCCAGGCAAGGGTGGGGCGACCCTGCCGGCGGGGGCTGAAAGAAAGCTTAAGTTGGCTAAAAAACTGCAGCACGCAGAGAAAAGCTTGGTTTTAGTCGCTACTGAGAGTCAGTCGCTTTAATCAAGATCGATGGTAATGAGACTTAGTCGCTATTCGTCAAGCGGCAAGCTGAGGGGTGAGTGTGGTCGCGTGGGGCGGGGCCGGGTGGGCCGGCCAAGGTTCCGCTCGACGCGCCCGGTGCGCGGGGCTTAATCCGACGTATGGTCGCTCCCCTCACGGTCCAGTTGGGCGCACGCGCTTATCCAATCCACTTCGGGGATCGGCTGGGGCCAGCGCTGCGGGAGGAACTGGCGCGGCTGACAGCGCAGGGGCGGCGGGTGGTGGTGGTGACGGACGAGGCCGTGCGGGCGGCGCAGGGTGCTTTCATCGCGGAGGTCTTCGGGGCCGCGCCGGTGCTCGCCCTGCCGCCGGGCGAGGGTGCGAAGTCGTTGGCCGGGCTGGAGCGGGTGTTGGCGTTTCTGGCCGCGGAACGCCTGGATCGCGGCGGCGTGGTGGTGGCGTATGGCGGCGGGGTGATCGGCGATCTGGCCGGGTTTGCGGCGGCCGCGTGGCTGCGCGGGGTGGATTTCCTGCAGGTGCCGACGACCCTGCTCGCGATGGTTGATAGTTCCGTGGGCGGGAAGACGGGGATCAATGTCCCGGCCGGCAAGAACCTAGTCGGCGCCTTCCACCAGCCGCGGGCGGTTTACATCGACACGGGCCTGCTGGCGACGCTGCCGGCGCGCGAGTTCGCGGCCGGGATGGCGGAGGTCGTGAAATACGGTCTGCTGGGGGACGCGGCCCTGTTCGCGCGACTGGAGGCGGGTGCGGTGGATCGGTCGAGCGCGGACTTGCCAGACCTGATCCGGCGGTGCTGCGCGTTAAAGGCGCGGATCGTCGAGGCGGACGAGCGGGAGCTGGCGGCGGATGGCGGGCGTGCGCTACTAAACCTAGGCCACACCTTTGGTCACGCGGTCGAGAACGTGGCGGGCTACGGCGAGTACCTGCACGGCGAGGCGGTGGCGATTGGCCTGAGCGCGGCGGCGCGGCTTTCGGTGGATCTCGGGCTGGTGCCGGCGGGCGTGGTGGGCCGGGTGGAGCGAGTGCTCACGGCGCACCGCCTGCCGGTGCGGCTGGCGCGGCCGTTGCCGTGGGCGGAGCTGCTGGCGGCGATGCGGCGGGACAAGAAGGTGCGCGCGGGCGGGTTGCGATTCGTGGTGCTGGCGGCGGTGGGTGAGGCGGCGACGCGGGGCGGGGTGCCGCTGCCGCCGGTCGAGGCGGCGTTCCGCGCGGTAGGGGCGGCCTAGCCGGGCGGGAAACGGCATTGCGCTGCCCGGCGGGCCCTGCTGGGCTGAGCGAAGCATGTCCGCCATCGACGAAGGCATCGTCCGCGAGTACTTCGAGCAGAACGGCTTCCTCGTTCGGCAGGCGCGCAAGTACCAGGTCCAGTCGCGGCGGAAGGCGGCGGAGGAGGAGATCGACCTGATCGTGTTCAATCCGGGGTGGCAGCCCGAGGCGCGGCGCCCGGAGTTTTTTCTGTTTTCGACCGAGCTGCCCTACATCCACCGGGCGATTGTCGCGGTGAAGGGCTGGCATACCAACGTGTTCACGCCCACGATGCTCAAGAGCAGCCCGGAGATCTTCAATTTCCTGCAGCAGGGGGTGCTCAAGGAGGCCGCGCGGCTTTTCCCCTCGGATCTCCCCGGAGCGGATGCGCAGGGGCTGACCAAGATCCTGGTCCTGCCCAGCCTGCCCACCTCGGAACCGTTCCGTTCCCAGAGCGTGGAGATGCTCAAGGCGGCGGGGGTGGACGCGATCCTCTCGTTCCGCGCGATGCTTTTGGATCTGCTTGAGAAGATCGAGATCAACCAGAATTACAGCAAGAGTGATACTCTGCAGGTAATGCGGCTGCTGAAAAATTACGATCTCCTGAAGGATCCCCAGCTGGACCTGTTGTCCGGCGGGGTGCGTCGCACCCGTGCCTGAGATGTCCGGCGCGATTCATCCCACGGCCCTGATCGAGCCTGGTGCGCGCTTAGGCGCGGGCTGCACCGTGATGGCGCATGCCGTCATCACCCGTCACGCCGAGCTGGGCGACGGGGTGGTGGTGCATCCCTTCGCGGTCGTCGGCGGTGATCCCCAGTACCTCAAGTTCGACCCCGCCACGGTGAGCGGCGTGCGCGTGGGCGCCGGGGCGGTGATCCGCGAGCACGCGACCGTGAACCGCTCGATCCACGCGGGCGGTTGGACGACCGTAGGTGCGGGCGCCTGCCTGATGGCGGCAAGCCATGTGGGCCACGACTGCGAGGTGGGCGACCACGTGGTGCTGGCGAACGCGGTGTTGCTGGCGGGGCACGTGGCGGTGGGGGCGCACACCTTTCTCGGGGGCGGGGCGGCGGTCCACCAGTTTTGCCGCATTGGCGAGGGCGTGATGGTGGCGGGCCACGCGTCGCTGACCCGGGATGTGCCGCCATTCGCCCTTGTAGCGGAGCGGGACGCGGTGATCGGCCTGAACCTGGTAGGCTTGCGGCGCCGTGGCGTGCCGCGGGCGGCGTTGGTGGAGCTGAAGCGGGCGTTCCAGGAGGTTTACTTCACGCCGGGCAACATTCGGGAGGTGGCGGCGGCGCGGCGGGCGGTCGGGGGCTTCGCGACCGCCGAGGCGCGGCGGTTCCTAGAGTTCTTCGCGGGGGGCCGGCGGAGTTTCGCCCGGGCGCGGCGGGCGGAGGCGGGGGAGGCCGAGTGAGCGCGGTCCGGCCGCTGGCGTTCACGTGCGGGGATCCCGCGGGCGTGGGCCCGGAGATTATTGCCCGTTGGTTAGCGGAACATACCGCCGAGGCGGCCGGGGTGGCGATCATCGGGCCGGCGCGCTGGCTCGCGACCCTGCCGCCGGGAGGCCGGCGCGTGGCCGTCGGGCTGGAGGAATTCGCGGCGGTTCCGGGCCGGCCGACGGGGGAGGGGGCGCTGGTGGCGTGGGCCGCGATGGAGCGGGCCGCGGCCGGGTGCCTCAAGGGTGAGTTCGCGGGGGTCGTGACCGGGCCGGTGAGCAAGGCGGAGCTCGCGCGCATCGGCTACGCGTATCCTGGCCAGACCGAGTTCTTCGCGGCCCGATGGGGTGGCGAGCCCGTGATGGCGTTCTGCGGGGGCAAGCTGCGAGTGGTGCTCGCGACGTGGCACATTCCTCTGCACGAGGTGCCGCGTCGCCTAGGGACCCACCTGCTGCGCCGGGCGGCGGCGGCTGCGGACACCTTGTGCCGGGCCGAGGGCATCGCCGCTCCCCGGGTCGGAGTGTGCGGCCTGAATCCCCACGCCGGGGAGGAGGGCCTGCTGGGCCACGAGGAGCGCGATCTTCTTGACCCGGCGCTGGACCACCTCCGCGCCGAGTTCCCGGGGCTCTCGCGCTGCCAGCCGGGCGACACTCTCTTTGCTCGGGCCCTGCGGGGGGAGTTTGATGCGGTGATCGCGCTGTACCACGACCAAGGCCTCGCGCCGCTGAAGCTGATCGATTTCGACGAAGCGGTAAACGTGACCCTCGGCCTGCCCCACGTGCGGACCAGCCCCGACCACGGCACGGCGTTTGGCATCGCGGGCCAGGGGCGGGCCCGGGGCACCAGCTTCACCAACGCGGTGACTGTCGCCCGGCGCCTGCTGGCGGGCCGGGCAGTAGGAGTCGGCGGCTGACTTCCCTGTGCCGGATTTGTGAGAAAAGCGGCGGGCGGGTTTCCGCTGGCGGCGCCGCGCGGGGCGGGAAGGGTGGGGCGCGTAACCCCTCCGCCGATGACCATTTTCCTCGCTGCCCTCCTCGTGTTGTCCGTTGCCGCCGTGGTGCTCACCTGCCGGGCCGTGGCGGACGCCCCCGAGGGCTTCGAGGATGCGGCTGGGTTCCACGCGCTGGTGCCGGTGGCGCCCCGCGGCGCGGCGAGGTTGCCGGCCGGGTCCTACGCGGACCGCGCGGCCTGAGCTGGGCCGATTCCCGCGGCCCGCGCGGGGCCGGGCGATGGCAATTGTTTAGAAACTGTCAAAGGCCGCGCCCCGGGGCGTTCCCGCTGGCGGCGGCGCGGGGCGGGCGCATCTAGAGGGAAGCTGCAACGCTTCCGTCTATGACAACGCTCATCTCCTCCCTTGCTGGTCCTCGCGGCCGCCGCCGCGGTGGTGACGTATTTCGCGGTGACCCGCGCGCGGGACGGGTGCGAGGACGACCACGGCTTCCACGCCGGTCCCGCCCGCCACCGCCGGGCCGGTTCCCGGCCGCATCCCCGGTCCGCCCGTTCCCGTCGCCACCGTTGGCCGGCCGCGGCCTGAGCCGGTCCGTTTGACGGGGACGGGCTCCGTCAGCCGGTGGGGATTGACCTTGCCCGCTGGACGCGGCACGGCTGGGTCCGCCGGTCGTGGTGGCCGGTGCCCCCGCCCCGATGCCCCTTACCCCTGTTCGTCTCGCCTGCCTGCTGGGCTGCGTCCCGGCCCTTGCCTGGGCCGCCGCGCCCGCGCCCGCGGCGCCGCCCGTCGAGCTGAGCCCGTTCGTCGTCAGCACCAGCACCGACGTGGGCTATGCCGCCGAGAACACCCTTGCCGGCAGCCGGTTGAACACCCGCCTGCGTGACACCGCGGGCTCGGTCGCGGTGTTCACCCGGGAGTTCCTCGATGACCTCGCGATCACCGATCTCCGGGAGCTGATGGAGTACACCGTGAACGGCGAGATGGACACCAACTCGCAGGGCGCGAGTTCGGAGCAGAACCGCATCATCGGCGGGCACGCGTTGACCGCGGGCGTGCAGAGCCGGGGGCTGATCGCGGGGTTGGGGATGGATTACTTCCCCAGCATCACCCCGCCGGATCCCTATCGCGTGGGGCGGTTCGAGGATGCCCGCGGGCCCAACAGCATCCTCTTCGGCATCGGTTCCCCCGGCGGCCTGCTCAACCAGACCTCGAAGGTCGCCGAGACCCACCGGCACAGCGGCGCGATCCGCCTCAGCGCGGGCTCGTGGAGCCGCCAGCGCGCCGAGCTGGACGTGAACCGGGTGCTCGCCAAGGACCGCCTCGCCGTCGCGCTCTCGGCCCTGCACCAGGACAGCGGGGGCTGGCGCGCGTTCGATTTCCAGGACAAGCGGCGGCTCTTCGGCTCCGTGGTGTGGCGTCCGCGCCGGAACCTCACCCTGACCGCGATGGGCGAGACCGGCCGGGACAAGAACGCGGTGATCCGCTCGTTCTCGGATATGGAGCAGGTGCTCGCGTGGTACGACAACCGGCAGGCGCGGGGGGTGAACGCCGTCACCTTCACCCCGGCGCTGGTGGCGCCCACCGCGGCGATGCAGGCCCTGGGGGTCACGGGCCGCGACGGCACCCGGGGCGGCCTGAACCGGCGGGCCGTGTTCATCGAGAACAACGGGGCCGTGTTCGACGCGATCGGCACCTTCCTCTCGGGCAGTTACAACTCCTCCGCGGTGCGCTCGCCGGACGGCACGCCCGGGGTCACGGCCGGCGTGATGCGGATCCGCGACCCGGCGCTGTACCCGCTCAATGGCAACGGGGCCGGCCCGGGGATGTACCGCGACCAGACCCTCAGCAACCACACGCTGACCCTCGACTGGCAGCCGGTGCGGGGGCTCATTTTGAACCTGGCCCAGAACTACCAGCGCACGCTGGCCGAGGTGAACCTGATGAACGGCAACAGCCCCCTGCTGCGCGGCGACCCCAACCGCACGCTCGGCATCGACGGCCCGCCGAACCCCTACGCCGGCCGCCTGTATTTCGACGGCAGCTGGACCCGGGATGTCCACTCTGGCGAGACCCGTGAGAACCGGCTCTCCGCCTCCTACACCTGGGAGCCGCGCTGGCGCTGGCTCGGGCGGCACCGCCTCGCCGGCGCGCGGTCGCGCACGGATGTGACGGACATCCGCGCCAATTCCTGGCTCGTGCTGGCGGGCCGCCCCTACAACGCGGACGCCTCCAGCGTGAACAACCGGATCACCGTGCGCCATTACCTGACCGAGGGCGATTTCGGCACCTACCGCGCGGGCGACTGGCGCCGCCTGCCGGCGACCGTGAACTTCGACGGCCGGAGCTTCGGCACGGCCTACGCCAACGTGGCCGCGGGCGGGGCGGACAACGGCGGGATGATACAGCGCATCGATTCCACGCTCGGCGCGGCGCAAAGCTTCTTCTGGGACGGCCGCATCGTCACGACCTACGGCTTCCGCGATGACCAGGTGCGCAACACCCAGCTCGCCTACCGCAATGATCCCGTGCGCGGCGACGTCGTGGACCCGGATCCGGCGAAGGGCACGGTCAACCGGATGGAGGGCCGCACTCGCACCGCGGGGATCGTGTTCCACGTCACCGACTGGCTTTCGGCGATCGCCAACCGCTCGTCCAACGTGGGCGTGCCGCCGCTGGCGCGGACCACCTTCCCGGAGGGCAACCTCGCCCCGTTGTCGAAGGGGCGCGGCGAGGACTACGGGCTCGGGTTCGACCTCCTGCAGGGCCGCCTCAACGCCCGGCTGGTGTATTTCGAGGGCAGCGAGCGCGGGCGGGTCACGGCCCCGGTCGCGAACCTCCTCCGCGACCGCAACGTGCGGGTGATGCAGGCGTTCGAGGGCGTGCTGGTCGGCCCGGGCCGCCCGTACACGGCCGCGCAGTGGGAGCCGATCCGCCGGGCCAATACCCCGCCGGTGAACTCGATCTCGAACGACTTCGACGCCGAGGGCTACGAGGCGCGGCTCACCGCCAACCTCACGCGGCAGTGGCGGCTGGTCGTCAATTACTCGTACACCGATTCCGGCCGCGTCGGCCTCGCCCAGGAGGCGATCGACTGGTACGGGCTGCGGCCGTCGGACCCGGTGACGCTCATCCAGGGGGTGACGCAGGATGCCGCCGGCCGTTACCGGGTCGACCCGGCGGCGTACGCCCCCGAGGGGGCCGTCGCGCGCTGGATCAGCCTGGCGCGGCAGAGTCCCGCGGCGGACCCGGGCACGCTGACGACCTCGACCGGCGTGACCCTCGCGCAGGAGATCTTCGACCTGGTGGAGACGCTGAATGACGAGAAGGAGGCGCAGCAGAAGCGCTGGGGGGTGCGGCCGCACAAGGTCAGCTTCTTCTCCGCCTACGATTTCCGCGCGGGCCGGCTGGCCGGGTTGACCGTTGGCGGTGGGTGGCGTTGGCGGAGCGCCAACGTGATCGGCGCGGACGCGGCCGGGCGGGAGATCACGGGCCGGGTGCTCACGGCGGTGGACCTGCTGTTCGCCTACTCGCTGCGGGTGCCCGGCGCGCCCGGGCGCCTGCGCCTGCAGCTGAACGTGAGCAACGCGCTCGACCGCGGGGGCATCGTCCCGTCGCGCCTCGCCACGGGGGTCGCGGCGCCGGACGGGTTCCAGGTGCCGGGCGGGCGGGGGCTTGGTTACACGCGCTTCGATCTGATCCAGCCGCGCGAGCTCCGGTTCACCACCACCTATTCCTTCTGAAGCGCGGCCGCCGCGGGCGGCCGGGGCAGGTTGGGCGGCGGTTCGCGCGGGATCCAGCAGCTGAAGCGCGAGCCGCGGCCGAGCTCGCTCGCGAGCGTGAGGTCGCCGCCCATCGCCTGCACCAGCCGGCGGCAGATGCTGAGGCCGAGGCCGGTTCCGGCCTGCGACATCACCTGGTTGGTCTCGAGCTGCACGAAGGGCTCGAAGATCGCCTCCCGCCGGTCCGCGGGGATGCCCGGGCCCTGATCGGTCACGTGGAACCAGAGTCGCGCCTCGTCCCCCGCGAAGACGACCTGGCTGGCGATCTCGACCGTGGGACCAGTGGTGAACTTCACCGCGTTGCCGGCGAGGTTGAGCAGCACCTGGCGCAGCCGCGGCACGTCGCCGCTCCATTCCAGGTCCGGCGGATGCCCGGGCGCGACCCGCAGCTCGAGGTTGGCTTTGCGCGCCGCCGGCTCGAGGATCGCGGCCACGTCCCCAAGGATGTCCGCGGGCCGGAAGCGCGTTACCTCGAGGTGGATCACCCCCGACTCGAGCTTGGAGTAGTCGAGCACGTCCGAGATGACGCCCATCAGGACCTGGCTGGACTTCTCCAGCGTGGACAGGGTGCGCTCGACGACGTCGTTGCGGTCCTTCCAGCCCATCCGCAGCAGGCGGGTGCCGGTGATGATGGAGGTGAGCGGGGTGCGCAGCTCGTGGGTGACGGTCGCGAGGAAGGCGCCCTTGGCGCGGTCGGCGGACCTGGCGGCCAGCATCACCTGCTCGAGCTCGCGCGTGCGCTCCTGCACGCGGGATTCGAGTTCCCGGAGGAGCTGCTCGCGCTTGCGGGTCTCGGAGTCGAGGCGGCGGGCCATCTCGGCGAGGCGGCGCATGACGTCGCGGAACTCCAGCGGGAGGCGCCGCAGCCGGGAGGAGTCCTCGAGGAGCGCGCCGTGGCCGGAGGGGGCGAGGGAGAACTGGATCAGGGCCTGCCAGCCGGCGAGCAGGTCGCGGACGGACCAGGTGGCGAAGAGCGAGGCGATGAACGCGGTGGCGAGCGCGACCAGCAGGATCCAGCCGTAGACGTTGAGCACCGGGCGGATCACGTCGCGCCACTCGCGCTGGACGGTGAGCGTCCAGTCGAGCCCGGGCACCGCCAGGGACATCGAGAGGTAGGTGATGGGGCGCAGGGGGGAGTCGCCGTTGAAGCGGCTGGGGAGGGGCGCCCGGGCGTTGATCAGGCGGCCGAGCGGGAGGCCGTCGAGCTGCTCGAGGGGTCCGTGCGGGAAGCCGCGCCCGGTGATGACGCGGCCGCGCCGGTCGGTGAGCAGGAGCCGCATCCCGGGGTTGTCCGCCTGGCGCTGGAGCAGGGCGAGGATCGACTCGACGGTCATCGAGCCCTCCAAGACCCCGAGGGGGTCGCCGGCGCGGGAAATGACGGGGGCGCTGAACGCGATCAGGAGGTCGCGGCCGAAGCCGCGGCCGCGGAAGACCCCCGAGACGTGGCTGCGCGCCGTGGCCATCGGCTCGCGGAAGTACTCGCGGTCGACCACGTTGGGGGTCGCGTCGGCGGTGTCGGCCGGGAGGGGGCCGGTGGCGGAGGAGCCGGCGACGACGTGGCCGCGGGGGTCGGCGGCGATGAGGCTCAGGAAGTCGGGCGCGGAGGCGCGGGCGGCCGGGAGTTCCGCCTGGAGGCGGGAGCGGTCGAGGAACCAGTTCTCCTCCGCGTGGCGGGCGGCGAGGCGCTCGATCAGGCCCACGCCGCCGGCGACGTGGCGGGCGACCTGGGACGCGAGGTTGCGGGTGGTTGCGTCGAGGTTGGCCTGGGCCTCGGTCAGGGCCCGTTGCTCGAAGGTGCGCGCGGCGAGCAGCCCGCCGACCAGCACGGGAAGCGTCCCGAAAATCAGGTACCGGCGCAGCAGCACCGAGCGGAAGGTGCCGGCGGACTCCGAGCGCTCCCAGCCGGGGGCCACGGGCAGCTGCTCGATCACGAGGTAGGACAGCCAGACCGCGATGAGGCCGTTCGCCGGCTGCAGCACCAGCGCCTGGGTGAAGGAGGGCTCCGGGATCACGACCACGTGGCGGTAGAGGAACCACGAGAGGGGCGTGCCGAGCACGATCCAGTAGGCGAGGTCGGCGAGGAAGGGGTTGAACCGGCGGCGCCACGCGCCCGCCACGGCGAGGCCCTCGAGGGCGATCAGGAGGGCGGAGAAGGGCTGCTGCCACTTCGCGGTGAGCGTGGCCGTGCCCGCCGCCAG
>Ga0194116_10002579_pt1 | contig 23151 bp, 20 predicted proteins | sample TA2MahsurfametaG_4_FD_148617 | JGI IMG/M metagenome (GOLD analysis project Ga0194116, IMG submission 148617) | Freshwater microbial communities from Lake Tanganyika, Tanzania - TA2015008 Mahale S9 surface | ecosystem: Environmental > Aquatic > Freshwater > Lake | place: Tanzania: Lake...
AATAAGAAGGAATTTTACTGATACTTAGCATTGTATTTGCCAAATGAGTTATTATACCACGATGCTTTTCGAAATAAAAGCCAATATCATCTTTATATTTGTTTTTTAAATTTGATAACTCAGCTTTAACTAAAGCCCTATTAAAAATAAATCCAGAAAAATGTCCAACCGAAGGATAATTTAATATGTCATAGGCTCGTTCAAATATTTTATCAATTGTTGGAGCAAAGTTTGTCTTAATCGGTAGATTATAGCTTTTTTTGAAGCTATAATAATTTAATGCGATAAAAGACAACTCATCATTTAAGCTTAAGACACGGACAATTGTATCAATCGCATTATGTAAATAAACATCATCATCACACAAAATCGCTATATAATCTGATTTTGGAAATTCAATACATTTAATTTGATTACCAACATATCCAATATTATTTTCATTTTTTATATATTCAACATTCTTGAATTTAGAAATAAGTGATTTTACAATATGTTCAGTGTTATCAGTTGAATTGTTATCAAATATCAAAACATTTACATCAGCACGATCCTCCACCTGAGGCAATAATAAATTGAGATTTTCTGCTAAGTAACTAGATCTATTATATGTCGGTATACAAATTGATAGTTTCATTTTCTTCGTGTGCAAGCTAAATAAAAGGATCGTAAAGGCTTTAGAATAAATATCGGGAGTATTAAATATGGTAGATTATAAAAATAATAATTCTTAAATCGATAACAATATTTATGAATACGATCTAGGTAAAAACTAGTATGAATGTCATTATAAAATAACCTCATGGGTATTATTATATGGTAAAAACCACGCAAATAGTGATTTACAACTGCACTTTCAATCTTTCTTGAAATAAGTCTATTTTCTCTCAAGCACTTATAATGAATTGCGATCTCAGAAACAATTGACAAAGGATTATAACTATTTCCGAGTAAATTTTCATTGTTTCTAGTCAAAAGTGAAACCTCTCCAATAAAAATGCATAATTTCTTTTCTGTGAGTATCATATAATCACTTATGCATAATATATAGCCTCTTAAGAATTGCATTTTCTTATACTCACTAAGAATATGCTTATATTTTACAAAATATTTTTTTTGAATAACCGTTGCAGAAAAATGATTCAAAAGATGTCTGCGTAAAAATTCTTCATGCTGAGAAGTGCATGCTTCATCGGATTTATTCTCTCTTACTAATGTTTTAAGTTCATGATCATCTTTAAATCCAGCATAATTCAAATAAACTAATATGGGAGCAAATTCACGGATTACTTTACACACCCTAGATATTGAATTTTCTAAGGGAATGTCATCATCAGACAACAACCAACAATATTCTGCATTTGATCTTTCAATTGCATCTAATGCATTCAAATCTAATCCAATATTTTTTTCCTGTCTATAGTATTTGACGTATGAGTATTTGTTTGTTAATTCACAACAATAAGAAAATGTTTCGTCAGTTGAATGATTATCTGAAATAACAATTTCAATTATATCATCATCTGGCAAAATTGCCAAAAGCTGATCAATTGTTTTTTTCAAATAATTGATTCGATTAAATGTAGGTATACAAATGGATAATGATGGATTCATTTAAAATGAAATCATATTCGTTTTAATGAGTTTGTAAATTCAAGCCTATCAAATAAATTATTTATATTTTTTTCAAATATTTCAAAGGTAAAATAAGAATCTATTCTTTTTTTGCCATTTGAACCGTAGGTCTTAAGTAAAAATGGATTGCTTAAAGCTTTAAATACGATTTCAGCAGATATAATAGGATCGTGCAAAGGTATAAATTCACCAGTTACCCCTTCTTCTATTTGCTCAATAGCACCACCCTGTCTAGTTGAAATTACTGTTTTAGAAGACGCCATGGCTTCTAGGATTACAGTTGGAAATGGATCTGGTTTTAATGATGGTAGGATTAACAAATCAATAGACTTCAGTATTTCTTTAATGTCTTCTCTGTATTTTAAATCAAAAACGTATTCAGTCAGATTTAAATCAATTATTTTTTGATTAATTTCTTCGTATAAATACTCATAACCATGAAATGCATCGCCAATTAAAAGAAACCTTATTTTCTTCGTTTTTTGAACCAATAAAGAGGCGATTTCCAAATAGTAAGATTGTCCTTTATATGTATTTACACGACCAATCATTGCTACTAAAATTACATCTTCTGGAATCTTCAGTTCATCTCTTAAATTACCATTTGTAGAGTCGAATTCTCCTAAAGGAATACCATTATGAATTACCGTAAGCTCAGGCTTGGTTATTAAATTAGCCCAATTTTTATAAACAGCATTTGAAACAACCAAGACGCTATCTGCGGAATTATTGATAACTAAACCAAAAAACTTGTGAACAACGCTATTTGCTGGTTCAAATATTTCATGTAAATGCCATACATGATTTATTCCTAAAATTTTAGATACAATGCCTCCTAAGATTACTGGTGTTGTATTTGAATAAATCAGATCTATTTTATTTTTTTTACAAATGTTTATTAAATTGAATGTAGATTTTATAAGAACGTAAGCCCTATTCCATAATCCAAAAAAATTAAAATACCGTTTACGTAAAATACCAAGTCTCAAAATCTTAACATCAAATCCATTGTTTCTGAAAAGATCTGCAAGTGGCCCATCATAAGATAAAACTAAAATAATGGTGTATCCGCGTTTTTTTAAAATTGATGCAACATAAAATAGAATTTTCGAAGACCCATATAAATCAGATGTGACATTTAACATTAAAACATTCATCAAATGATATTTATTTCTGTTTGAGTTTTTTAAAAATTCCAGTTTGTATTCTTAGATTCAATACAGACATTGGGGCGACATTGCCACTTCCCAAGCTAACATCCCCTGTATATATCAATGCACGTCGATCTAAATTGAATCCCAGAGATACATCAAAAGGTGTGTTTTTCATTATCCCCTCAAAAGTTTGTGAGCCAATATATACCCTAAGACCATAAGATGATCTATACCAATCAATATAATCTGGCTTCCAACCAGAACTGTATTTATACCTCCATCGAAAAAATAAATCTGATTCAAGATAAAACCCTTTAAAAGTTGAAGTAAGTGGATAAATTCTTAAAAATGGCGCAAACCATATATGCCGATCATATATATTATCAATAAATAGGTTCTCCAATCGAAGCCCAACAGATTTTTTATATGATATTGAAGACTCAAGTTTAACATTCAATCTTCCCATAAGTAATGCGCCTGGAGAAAATGTAGCAACCAGAGAATCACCATCATCAAATATTTTATTTTTCGGCTGCGAATAAGCCAACCCAATTAAAGAATTGAATACTAATGAAATAAATAAAATCTTTAAAAGCTGCATTAGATATTCAATTGTTGAATTGTACGATTAATGTTATCTGAAGTACTTGCTCCGAAAAGGATGGAATCAATTCCTTCAATACTCTTAATATATTCAATGGCATCATCTGCATTTATAAAACCACCACCAAATATTTGCATTGCAATCACCTTGTTTTTCTTTTCAGCTATGACCTTTTCATAGAGGCTACGTCCACCAGACATTCGGAATCCTTCCTTGTTAATGGATGCGCAGATGATGGGTTGCTCAATACCCAAATTTTCCAATACGCTTGAAAGCAATGGAAGGTTCATGGTTATAAAGCCGGCTTCTGCCTTGTATTTTTTTTTGACATAGCCATGAAATGCTGCCAACATGCCGTAAGCCTTCATACCCAACAATAAATCTGTAACGACGTTCTGTAAAAATATTACAGGGGTATCAACTCCATGAAACATTTTCATCTCAGCGTCAATCAACAATTCCATCATCTTTTCATGATCTTCTGACAAATAGGCCATCCCACCTTTTAAGGCAGTAGTGAAAATATTGCGAGGCATATATGCTTTGAGCGCACCAAGAATGCCCAGTTCGGTTACAGCATTGGCATATTTATGTGCATAAGGCATGCATGGATATATTTTATACCCGACATATTTTTCTGGATGATTTCTGATATGCTCGCATATATTGGCAATGCGGTCATATGTAGTACACATAAACGTATTCACACCCGCTGCTTTTGCGATATCTAATGTTTTGATGATGGTTTCATCTTTTTTAAATTTAATCAGCTGCTCTCTCGATTTCTCATCGGATGCATGATTCACTCCAAAAAATTGATTATCGCCAAACAATATTCTCTCCATACTTATTTGCTTTTTCTGATCATCTCGATGGCGTGATCTGTTTTTGCTGCATCCCTGAATCGGTTATGTTCACCAGTCTTCTTTTTTTTGATACAATCAACAAAATAGTCCAACTGAGCAGTGTACTCCTCTCCTCTCAAATAAAAATCTACTTGATCCTGGAGCATGCCGATGGAAACTGTATTCCAACCCCTTTCGTATGTTTCACCTTTTACTGCTCCATTCAAATAAAGCTTCAATTCAGTTGCATCTACTATCAACTTACCGTTCTTGCCTTGAACAGTTATTTTAGTCGACATTTTTCTGTAAGCTTCATCGCTCCAATTGACAGAAAGTATTCCACTCAAGCCAGAATTCAGGTGCAGTGTTCCATATACCGCATCTTCGACATCCTTTGAATAAATCTTTTTTAATTGTATACCTGAAACTTGCTTGATCTCACCCAAAGCATAATTAACCAGGTCAATTACATGGGATGCATAGTCATACAAGCACCCTCCGCCTTCTTCAGGCTTTGACCTCCAAGTCGAATCTTTCTCTTTGGTAACAACCGGACCATAGGCCTCTGCTGTAAAATGATATAAGTCACCCATTACTTTTTTATCAATCAATCTGCACATCTCTTCAAATGTGCCAATGAAATGATTGTGATAACCTACCTGATTCACCAATCCCAGCAGCTCAGCCTTCTCTGCCAAACGCTGAGAAATAGCTGCATCCAAGGTCAATGGCTTTTCAGAAAAAACATGGATGTGGCTATCCAATAATTCCTCTATGATTTCAGAATGGTATTTTGTGGGTACAGAAACAATGACTGCATCAGGCTTTGACTCTTTTACCATCAACCGAAAATCATCATATACTTTGAAGGGAGTCTGTTTTTCAATAAACCCGGCAACGAGTTTGGATGTATCACAAACACCCACCACTTCAATATTTTCATTGCCTCCAGCAATAGCAAGATGAGAAATCCCCATCTTCCCCAAACCAATTAATCCAAGTCTGATTTTATGCTCCATTCGATTGATGATAAACTTTTACAAACAACTCCCTATATTTATCTGCAATTTGCTGCCATGTGTAATTGCGCATGGCATAGTCTCGCATTGATTGCCTGTTGTTGACCTGATCCGACTCTTTGAATGACAGAATTTGCTCAACCAGTGAATCAACTGAATCAAAATATATTGCCAACTGATGTGTTGTAATTTCATTGTAACCCGACTCATATGCAAATATATTCAAGCCAAGGTGCATAGCCTCGACAAGAGATGGATTTGTACCGCCCGCAGAATGACCATGAATATAAATGCTGCAATTGGACCTAATCATATTGAGTCGATCTGCATCATAGATGGCATCCAATAAATGAATATTAGAAAAGCCTGCATATTTCTCTTTGCACTTCATCCCATAAGCTGTAGTATCCCAATTTCCAATCATCACCAGTGGATAGTTAATCTTAGAAAATGTATCAAGTATCAACTCAATGTTATTGTCTGGCTGAATTCTGCAAACAGCACAGGCATATTTATGAGAAAGAAATGGAAACTGGTTTTTCAATTCTTCTCTTAATGGAAACTGCTTTACCTGATCTCCTCCGTATGCTATCTCAACAGGGATTTTATGGTAAGTCGATTGTATATAATCAGCAATTTTTTTGTTATCGGCGATTACCCAATTTACATTCTTCACCATCAACAATTCAAAATATCTTATAATTTTTTGAGTAATCGCCCCCCACTTGCTTCTCTGCCAATCGAGTCCTCCGAAATTCAAAACAATTTTAGCGCTATCTTTTTTTGATAAAATAGGGAAATAAATTCCAGCCCCAAAACCAAGAAATAAAACCACATCATTGTTTTTCAATGCATCTTTCAATGAAAGGATATCATAAAAAACCCCCTGCCATCCATGAGAGCTGAGGGATATATTTTTCAAGGCTGCTTTTTCGTAAAAATCATTTTTTTTTGGAAGATCGACCGACGAACAGTAGACTGTTATTTCAAATTCACTGCTCAGGTATTTAACCAAATAACTTGCCAGCGTTTCAAACCCACCATACTTGTTGGGCAATCCCTCAATTCCTACTATCGCTAGTCTGATTTTCATGGAATGCAGTTATGAATATGCCCGTTAAAATCCAGCTGATATACAAAATATAGGAATATGAATCAAAATTAGACGTCATCATTGGAATGATAAATGCAATTTTCATCAACAGTAATGATAACCCCAGTTTTCGCACCAACATGTTGGAGGTCTTAAAACCCAACCAATAATACCGCAAGGAATTAATATAAATTCCTAAATAAATAAATAGAGATATTATACCTGTTTGAACACCTACAATGATAAATTGGTTTTCACCTCCCACATTTTCCTGCAAAGCTGAAGAGATGCGTCCAGATTCACCCAATCCCCTTCCAAGAGGATTGTCTACCATCGACTGTATTCCTTCAATCCATTCCAATACATGGCCTACACTTGAAGTATCAGCCAATTGAAATGTGCTGATAATATAATCATATGTATGCCTGTCGTTTACCAAATAAATGAGATACAGGACAAAGCCGCCAATCGCAATATAGAAGAGATAAGTAATTTCTTTTCGATTGGTCACGAGTGAATACACATAAATCAGCAATACATACCCAAGAAGGGAGGATCTGGAAAGTGCAAACATTATAGCGAATGCAGTTGCGGCAACCACCATCCAACCAAACTTGTCAATGATAATTTTATTTTCTTTAGTTGTGTAAGCTGCCAACAACAATGATACAGCCACCAATGTACTACCAGCCATTTCAAGAGGGTTAGAGAAAAAACTGGCAAATCGCTTCAATCCATCATTGATTTCAAAACTCCAACTCAATCCATAATGTCCGCTCACATCCAAACCATAATAATCCTGATTAAAAAATGCATAATCAGTATAGTTTTGAAAATGTATATAGGTGATCACTTCATATAACATGAGTCCTGCTGCTGCAAAACTCAGCACACCAACCCAAGTAAATATTTTTTCAAAGTAAAATATTTCAGGATTCATTAATCTTCCTGCAAAATAAATGATGGTAAAAAAAGAAAGACTTTTTAATGCTACCAGTTTTTCAGCAAACCCATACTTCCCCAATGGAAGCAAAACATATAAACTTGTATATATCAAGAATGCCAAAATCCAAGAATCCATCCCAGCCCATTTGAACTTCTTTTTATAATTCCATAGCAATATTGCAACAGAAACAAGTATGAGTAACTCCTTGAAGGATTGCATTACAGGCATCCAGGTTTTCATTCGATACCCATAGACAATGGTCAATGCGGTATTGTAAATAGGTAACCCACCTATGACATATAAAAAAAGAGCATCCTCTTTTTGCTTGAGAATGCCCCTAAATGCGATTATAAAAAGTACGATATAAAGAGCGGGAAAAATCAACAGCATGCTGCCCGATTTATTTCCAAAATTGGTAAATCCCTTTTTCTAATTCATACTTTGGCCAAACAAACTGGGTTCTTTGTGGCTGTTTTTTTGCCCACTCCCACATTGAAGTCAGTCCTTCTGTAAGATCAGTACTTTCCTTGAAACCAAGAATTTTCTCTGATTTCTCATGGGTAGAATAAGCCATGTGCACCTCGTGCCTGCCCTCAGTAAATTTGATCTGCAAATCTCCAACAACAGATTTTAAAATATGTGCTGCATCGATAATGGTATATTCTTTACTGCTGCCCAAGTTGATGATTTGCTTGGATGCTGTGTGAACTGTTGCTGCATTCCAAAAAGATGACAAACAATCATCGATATAACTGAAAGCTCTCTTTTGAGAACCATCTCCACAAACCGTGATAGGCTTGTCGTTCAATTTCTGGTACATCCAAATGCCCAATACGTTCCTGTATCTGTCCCAAATATTCTGGTTCACTCCATATACATTGTGTGGACGGACAATACACCAATCCAATCCATGCTGTTCACCCGCGACTTGAATATCCATTTCGCATGCATATTTAGCAATGCCATATGGATCTATGGGCTTGAGTTGGTCATCTTCATCAAAAGGTGGATTCCCATTACCATATACTGCCATGCTGGAAGTAAACACCAATCTTTTCACTTTATGGGTGATACAGGCATTGATTACATTGGCTGTGGCGACTACATTGTTGGTGTAATTAAATTTTCTGATGAAAGGACTCAATCCTTCTGCTGCATATGCAGCAAAATGAAATACATAATCCACTTCATGCAACGAAAAAATACGGTTTAAGTCGTCAGTAGCAAGATCAGCCTTGTAAAAAATGACTTTGTTATCGATATGATCTTCATATCCACCGCTGAGGTTATCAATACCTATCACCTGGTAATTGGGCTTGTTGGTCAAAATCCATTTGGCAACCCGCGATCCTATCAATCCTGCAACGCCAGTAATCAAAACAGCTTTCATGAGGTGTAGCTTTTAAAAAATCCATCAAAAATACCCCTGCAAACTGCAGCGAGTTTTTTACGTCTAAAACGGAGCACAAAATAAGTCATTACTCCTAAACTATAAGTGAAATATGTAATCAATGTTGTAGGCCAATGATACCATTTATTCCAGGACCTCATTAACCATAAATGATTTCTGAAATTTAGATAATGAACTATTGGATTTGAATAACCTTCTGGGCCTCGCGATTTTGCCTTATGTGACATTCCAGCTATATGATATATAACGGAGTCGGGGTGAAAAATTAAGCTATAGCCAGCCTTTTTAATTCTAAATGAAAAATCTACATCTTCATAGTATATAAAATAATTTTCATTGAGGAGTCCAATTTCTTTTAATATAGATGTTCTAACCAACAAGGCACATCCTGTAATCCAATCAACTTCGTGCACAATACTTTGTAAATCACCTTCCTCTCTCATATAATTTCTAGAGTATGTCCACCCAATAAAAGAAGCATACCTTGAACCACCATTCCATATCCTAAGCCTGTTGTCGTTAAAAAATATTTTGGGTTGTATAGCACCGGTTTCGGGATGAAAATCCATATAATTGATTAGATGAAACATGAAAGAGGGCTCAACAAATACATCATTGTTTAGCATCATAACATATTCATAATCGTTTTTCAATACATATTCAAACCCACGATTGTTACCTCCAGCAAAACCAAGATTTTTTTCAAACGGTAGATATATCACATCACCAAATTCATGCTTAAGTTTTTGAATAGAACCATCTTGCGAACCATTATCGACAACAAGAATGTCAAATCCATGTCCAATACATTTTTTTAAAGACTGAATACAATTGGCAGTATGATAATAACTATTCCAATTGATGAGAATCACGGCAGTTTTATACAAGAGACTTTCTATTTTTAAAACGAATAAATAAAGTATATATGATAAGACAAACTGATTCTATTATCAGGGGATAAAGTCCAATAAAAGTCTCATTGAAATATCTAGTGAGTAAATATGAAATAACTATAGTTGAAAAAATAATAACCAACGAAATTTGAAACATTTTCTTATACTGCATTTCAAGAAGTAGTTGCAATACATTGTTCGCATTCAACGCTAATACCAATGGAGCAAAACTTAAAAACCGAAAAAATAATATTGTATTTGGATCTTCCTTATGTGCAAATATAATTGAAGCAAAATCAGCAAAAACAAAAAGAAATAGCCCCGTGAAAAGAAAGAAAAATGTATACCCAGCTTGAACTTTGTTTCTGAATATAATCCAAATTGATTTACCATCATGAAAGAGTCGTGCAGCTTTAGGATAAATAGCAGTGGAAAAAGCAGAAACCAATTGTCTGAATGCACCCAAGAGTTTATCTATGATCCCATAAGCACCTATTGTAGACGGACTCACAGTTCCTGATATAGCAAACATAAAAATGCTTTGCTGCAAAATCACTGAACTCCCATTAAAAGTAACATAAAAATTGTCCTTCAACTTTTTTTTCAAGTCATTAATATTAATCAATGAAATTATCAAATTAAATTTTCTTATTAAGTAGAAAAAGAGACAGCCATAATAAATCAATAATGGAAAAGATAACATTAAATTTAAGTATACTGAAATATCTCTTGTCAAATGAATGAAAACGATCAAACCGAGACTGATAGCTCTTGCAATAATATTTCCATACGTTATCCATTGAATCTTTTCTATACCAACAAGAAAATACATTGGGTTGAATATTTCGCAGGCAATCATCGGTAATACTGAAAACCATAATCCCAAATAATTATATTTGGTTGTAATAATTACTCCAGTTGTTATTAAAAATATGGCAGAAAACACAATCATCCTCAAGAAGAACAAATCTGAAACTATAGAAGAAAGCTTGTTTGTGTTATTTCGATAGATAGAGACATCTTTTACATCGGTTTGATTCGAACCATAATTAACCAAGTTTGCTAGAAATAATCCGATACTGGTTGAAAATGCAATTTCTCCAAAAATAGACAACCCATAATTTCTAGTTATTAAAGGTATAACAAGCAATTGCAGTAACATGCTGGTTCCTTGAAAAATACCTATATTAAAAATATTTTTGAAAACAGAATACAAAAGTGAAAATATTGTTTTGTTAATAGTACTTAAAGACTACTATTTTGATGTTATCAATCGACCAAGATTTCTCACATAAGGAATTAAATGGTTGCAGTGCATCACTTAACGATAAAACAATTTCTTTATCGTCGTTTTTAAATGTTTGTTTAATTGAATAAAATGTAGTTCCTTGTTTATTGTTTTTAGAATAGCATAAGCCAGGCATATCCAAGTTTATTGAATTGGATTTGATTGGATTTGAACCATTTGGATACCATTCTGGAAATGCTTGAGTATAACTAGCATCATTGCTAAATGTTGTAAAAAGTTTTGGATCATCGTTTATTTTGATTGCAAACAAATCGGGTATACCATTATTTGCTATTTTATTTCCCTGCCAATTATCATGGATGTACAAATCAAAATTAACTTCTAAAATATTATGCTCAGGAATCGAATCGATTTCTATATTGATAGAATTGTTATTTAAAGGCCCAAGCACTTTGGACCTATTGAAATAAAATATTTTATCGTCATTAATCTGGCCATATATATTGTTTATCGTCAGATTGGTTGGAAGCCCTTTTTCAAAATTTGTAAAAAAAACAACCTTTTCAAAAGTCAAATTTTTAGTACACGAAAAATTAACCAATATGAATCCAAATACAAGTATTTTATTTAACATAACAAATCAAAGTGAAAAAAACATAGAAATACGAGGATTAAAATTAGTTGTAGGTTGTTTCATCAAAAAGGCTGGATTGAAGTTTAAATTCACACGATCAGTTGAAGTAAAATTCTTTTTCCAAAAATAATTCGGAGAGTATGTAATATCGATTGAGTTCTCTAGATAAATTTTTTTGGAAATCCTTCGACAAGCGCTTATCCCAAAAATGTTATCAATCCAAGGTTTAAAACTTGAATTCTGTGAATAAAATACTCTATTAAACAAATCCATATTTCTCCATATTTTATCATATCGTAATTCGAAATTTATATTTCTATAATCAGTTCGTAAAGCAATTGAATGACTATTGCTTCCAGATCCAATTCCAGCACCGATTATTTGCCCATCATTTGTGTAACCATGGACAACCTGGTAATGCGCATACCATCCTTCCTGATTTCTAAATAAGGTCAGCCCCCTCTCGGGAAAATAAGAACCAGTTTTAGGCATTTGCAAATGTGTCATCTCATAGAGAAAATAAATATTTTTTGGACTAATTTTTCCTCGAAATCCAAAAGAATATGCTCTTGCGTGATCAGGTTCCAAAGCCAAGTCTCTAATATTTACTGCAAGATCATTCCTTGCATATTCAAAAAAGATTTCAAATTTTGACTTTGGAAAAACGTATTTTAAATATGCAGAGGCCAACTGGTCTTGTTCTCGCTGCATGTCTCCAACAATATTTTTTGGAATTAATCCAGTTAAAACAGGCATGAAAAAATTTAATCCTTTGTTCACCCCATTATCATAAAAATAAAATACCCTACTGACTCCAATAAAAAGTTTTTTAATAAAAAAAGGTTGAATCACAAATGTTAACCCATTAATGTATCGGTTTAAATCTGGTTTTGGTTTGTAAAAAGCTGCATATGAATAGAATTCTGTTGTATCAATAGGTTGAATTCTAGAATTTTTTAAAATACCATTTATCAATTGAAATTCAAAGCCAAACACGCTCGTTTTAATTGGCGCTGTGGTATTTATTGACAAATGGGGGAAACCTTTGGCATTGTCACTCATTAAAATTGAATTACGTATTCCGCCCCCCCACCACAGATTTTCAGCAGAGACCCCAATATCTATCTTTTTTAAACTGATCTTAAAAGAAGATTGACCTAAATTAAAATTTTTATATGTCTTTGAAGAGTAATATTTAGGGATATCTATTCGATTTACATAATCATATACGCCTCTCCAAATTTCATTTGAATGCAATTGATTAACCCATGTATATTTCAAATTTTGACTTTGAACAAATTCTGGCTGAAAGTATAACTTAAAATTTTTAGTATTTGCATAAATTCCAATGGTAGAATAATGTTGGAAACCTTTTGCAGATATCATTGATTTGTCATTCCAAGAGGAAGGAAATCCAGTGTTGTAATTGATTAAATATTGTATAGGAGATATAGAAATATTGATTTTTTGGGGAGTATGATAAATATTTTTTGTGTATTCATATAATATAGTGCTGCTGTCTAGATGAGGCGAATTAATGGAAAAAGAAGATATCAAATGAGACTTTCCAATACTGTCATTCCCAAATAGATGTACAACCCTATCATTAATAACATTAGATGTTACTTGGACGGATTGTGCAGATAAATTAGAGGCAGAAATGATAGTATACACGAAATACAAAAATAAATTAACCCTAGTAGGCATTTCGATCACCTTTAATCATATTGATAACTGTCTGGAAGATAATTTGAATATCTAACCAAAAAGACCAATTTTCAATATACCAAATATCAAATTCAATTCTTTTCTTCATAAGGCGAATGTCTGATGTTTCTCCACGATATCCATTCACTTGTGCCCAACCCGTAATACCTGGTTTAACCAAGTGCCTGAGCATATAATCATTAACTTGAACTTTTGAAAGTTCGTTCAATGCAGTAGGATGAGGTCGTGGACCTACAATTGACATTTCACCTTTAAAAACATTTAGAAATTGCGGGAATTCATCTAAGTTGGTCTTACGCAATATTTTTCCAATTCGAGTAATTCTCTTATCACTTTTGGTAGCCTGCTTAAAATTATCTTTTTCTTCACCAATTTCATGATACATTGTTCGAAATTTATAGCAATTCATTCGAGAATTATTAATCCCCCACCTCTCTTGCTTGAATAATACTGGGCCAGTTGAAGATAATTTAATTAAAATGGCAATAATTGGGAATAACCATGTTGCAATTAAAAGAAGAAAAATCAAAGAAAACATAAAATCAAATATCCTTTTCAATAAACGGAGTTCTTTATCATCTAAAGGAACATTTCGAATTGACATTAATGGTGTATTCAGAAATTTTTCAAGAGGAACATAAGAATCTGAATTAAAATAATCTGGTATTATACTAACTCTTCGCGCATTTTCATCACATACAGTTTTTACATATTCAATTTGCTGTAACTTATCAATTGATAGTGCGATTAAAACATCTGAAATAGATGTATTCTTTAAAACAAAAGGGAGTTGGTCTATTTTACCAATATAAAACTCTTTTAGTTCAGTATTATTCTCTTCATCAAGAAAGCCGACAATATTTAAGCCTAATAATTTTGTCTTACCAACAAATTCAAAAAAATGAGAACCAAGTTTACCAGAGCCAACAATTACTGCGTTTGTTAAGCGGCGTCTGTGGACTGGCATTTTAGTATAAATAAATCTGTAAAGATATTTTTCAATTGGCACCAGTGTCGAGATAGAAAAAGAATAAGAAAGAAAAAACTTACGAAGATTGATCAAATTAGGAGTAGAAATGAACAAAATAAATGATAAAACAAGCAAATAGATTATGCTTGTATACAACGATATCAAGATCTCTTCTGATATTGGCCTTATTAAAAAGTCAGAAAATAATTTGGTGTACTTAGAAATAAAAAACCAAATGATAGGTATGCAAAAACCAAAAGCAAACAGCTGAAAAGTAAATCCATGGAAGAATACTGTATAAAATTCACTCCAAAATATAAATGGAAACAATAAAAATAATACATCAATTAAATAACGTAATATATATCTACCTCTAATCATTCTTGAACCATTGATTTAAATAATTTTTCATACTCCGATGAAATTTTATCCCATGTGTAATTTTGTATAATCCTATTTCGGGATTTCTCTCTGTATATATCAAGATTTGTATAGTTGAGCTTTAATTGATCAAATATAATTTTTAAAGCATCTTTCTTTTTTTCAAAATATATGCCATATTCATCATTTAAAAGCACTTCCCGAGAAAATAGGGTATCAATTGCTAAGATTGCACAACCATAAGCCAACGCCTTAAGTAATGTTGGATTTGTTCCACCAAATTCATGACCATGTAGGTATACAAAACAATTATGATATAATTCAGCCAATTCATCTTGATCATTGATATGGCCAGTAAAAATTAAGCGATCATCTTTAATTAACTTTAAGTTGCTGGCATATATGTCTTTATATGGCACATCACCTACAATAACAAGTCTTTTATCAGATTGCGACAGAATGAATTCATTAATTATAAATTCTGCATTATTATCAGGAATAAGACGGCCCACGATTAAGTAATATTCTCTTGGCACCAAATTCCACTTTTTAATTAAGCTTTTTTCTTTGCTTTCCCGAATGGTAGCTCCATACGCTATAACTGTAGAATCCTTATTAAACTCTCGTAAATATATACTCCTCATTTCTTCAGCATCTGTTATAATCGAGGACATCCACTTAGTTGCTAATCTTGCAGATAAATAAAATATTTTAGAACCCAATCCTTTCCACTTTGGACGTAACCATTCAAGTCCATCCACATTTATAGCAGTTTTAACACCCACAATTTTTGGAAATATGCCAAATAACCCATTTGCTACATTAACATATAAAATAACATCAAACCCTGTGAATAGCGCATGTATTGTACTACAGAAGGAATTTGATAATTGACTAAGTGACTTTGATGAAATGACTGGCATGTAATGCAGTCGAACACCATTTAATTGCTGAGGTTTCTGTAAAAATAAATTTTTATGACAGTATACATGTACTTCAATTCCTTTTTTAACAAGTTGGGGGGCTACATTTGAAACAAATGTTTCATAGCCACTATACACTACAGGGTAACCGCGAGAGCCAATAATTGCAACCTTCATAATTAATTTTGTATTACTTTTTCTAAGAAGGAAACCAACTTATTTGCAGATGCCTGCCATCGAAAACTTTCGGCAAGTTTGAGTCCTTGAGCTATTCTATCACTATTATCAAATAGTAATGCTTTATTAATACCTGTTGCGATTGATAAAGGAGAATTAGGATCTACATAAAATGGTACATCTAAAAATAATTCTTTAAAAACATCGAGATCTGAAGCAACAACAGGAATTTCTGATTTCAAAGCTTCTAAAATAGGAATTCCAAACCCTTCAGCAAATGAAACATAACAAAATAAAGTAGAAATAGAATAAATTATTGGGAGATCATTTGAATTAACATGACCTAATAATATGATTCTTGAGCTGAGATTTAATTCACCAATTATATATTTTAAGTCAAAAGATTTCCAATCGTATGAGCCTATCACCACAAGTTTTATTTTACTATCACTTATAAAATTCATTGATTCAATAAGACTTGATAAATTTTTGCGTTCATTTAATCTTCCAACATAAAGAATGAATTTATCAGGAAGTGAATATTTCCCCTTAATATTGTTAATTTCATTTATACTCAAAGTATTTATAGATCGAAAAACATCATCTACTCCGTTGTACACAAAATCAATCAATCTAGATTTCGGAGTAAAATTATATTTTCTCAAACGTTTTATTTCAGTTTTGGAAACGGTAACAATTGCATCACTCAAAGAAGCAAATAATCGCATTGAACTGAAGTAAATCCTTTCTTTTAGAGTAAAATATTCAGGATTTGACATAAATATCACATCATGAATATAAACTACAGTTTTAAATGAACTAAAAATAGGTGCATAGTATTGAAAAACACCAATATCAAACTTTAATTTTCTGAGACGAAGTGCCAAAAAGATATTTGTGATTTGATTGTTGATTATCTTGTTGACATATAACAATTTAATATTTGATGATTGGAAAGGAAAATCTTTTCCTTTGTCACGCTTATCCAGAATTAAATAAAATGTATGCCCTCTAAAATCAAGTGAAAATCTATTGATCATATTGATCACAACAGCACGTCCGCTAACATTTCCAGTATAAAACCATTTTGCATCAAAAAGTATGTTCATGCAACCTCACCCTCCAATAAATTTCTTGAAGCTATCAACAAACCCATAAATAACCAGGGATAAGTATAGTTTAAAGCAACAGTGAAAAAGAAAGCAATGAATATGCCAAAAATTCCAAGTACAAATCCCCAACAAAATGGAATTAAAATGGATTTTTTTTTAGTTGATAAATAATGATTTTTTTCGGCCTTTTTTAAAACTACAAATGTCCCAACAACCAAAGAAACATAGAATAGGAAAAAGAAAATAAATCCAATCACACCGGTGTCATGCAAAATTGTCAATGGCATATTGCCAATCCATGCATTGGTTGAAGCAGAATAGCCGCCAACATTAAAAAAACTTGCAAAGCTAAATGTACCGTTTCCAATAAGATAGTTTTTCTGATTTATCCAATTATCGAGTGCTTTAAACCACACCCACAATCGAGCCTCAGAAGTACCGCCTTTCGTTGAAACAAAATTATCTAACTTATAGCTTAAAAATTCAATTTTTAAAACATTGCTTAAAATAAAAAATATAAATAATACTACAACAGGCATTAAAATTATTTTAAAATAATTTCTTTTGACTTTCCCCAAACTAAAAAGGTAAAATGTAAAAATAGAAAGTAATACAGCAAGCCAAGCGCCCCTTGTAAAACTCAACAAAATACTGATCCCTGTAAACACTAATACTAAACTTAAAAACGACTTTTTAAAATAAAAAGATGAATTATCTTCATCAATATATAAAACAAAAGCAAGGAGAAAATACAGAATCATATAACTGCCAAAAACATTAGGCTCGCGCATCGTAAAAAAAACGCCAAATGCTTCATTTTGATTTTGGGTTAGATTGATACCATACAATTGTGTTCCACTTATGTAAGAAAACAAGAACAACAATAATGATATGATTGATATTAGTAATACGGTATTGAAACCGAATACTAAAAATTCAACAATTATCTCAATAGAATTCAATGTATTCACCACGACAAAAAAAGCGAGAGAATTGGTTATAATATTGATGGTTTGGACAACGCTGAATAGCTTATCGGGTGAATTTAAAATTGAAGAACCCAGGCTTACAATAAAAAACAAAACAAGTAATATATACTCTTTGCTTAAAACAATTTTTTCCTTCGAAACTATTTTTTTATGCAGGAAGATAATGATTGATAAGAAAATTACAGCAATTTGATCAAGCCTTAAACTTATACCTAAGAACTTCAGACTCAATCCATTGAAAGATGAAAATAGAGGCAATAAAAAAACTAATTTTTTCATGTAGTTATTTCCGAAAAATAAGCAAGGGTCTCTGCTGCACTATTTTTAAAATTATAGTTTAAGGTATTTTTAAAACCCAGATCCCTCAATTTTTTATTCAAATCTTGATCTTGCAAAATGTTTAAAATTGTAAATTTTAATTCATCAAGATCTTCAGGATTATTTAAGAGCAAAGCTGATTCTGAATAATACTCACTTAATGAGCTATTGTTGGAAGTAATAACCGGGCATTTGCATGCCATAGCCTCCATGGGTGGCATTCCAAATCCTTCATATAATGAGGGGTACACCATCAACAAGGCCATATTATACAATGCTATTAGTTCATTCCGTTCTATATTTTTTAACCATATTAGTTTCCCCCGATCAGAAAGGCGATGAATTAAATCTATTTCTATTTTATTATTCCACCCATCTGGACTTACAAGAACTAAAATTGGCAATTCGTTTACATTTACTTGATTATATAAATTTAAAAGAGAAATAATATTTTTCCTTGGCTCCAATGAACCAACTGTTAAAATAAATTCAGCGGGTAAATTGAATTTAGATTTGATACCCAATAATTCAGTTTGATCGGTTATTACCCTAAAATCACTCGAAATTGCACTCTTTATAACACGAATTCTTTTTTCATGATGGGGGAAATAATGTAACATTTCCTTCTTTGTGAATTCCGAAATGGCAATAAAATGAGCATCAGAATTGAATATTTTAGGATAGATATAATTGCTGAATATTGAATGCCATTTTCGAAATGCAAGAGGATTTCGCATAATGTACATGTCATGAAATGTTACAGCTTTTTTAATCCCTTTTTGACAAGAGATGATGTGGCTTGGACTGAATAAAATATCAGATTTATGTCTGGTAGATATTTTTGGCAATAAAATTTGCTGCCAAACTAATTCTCTGTATAAAGTTTGGATTTTTTTTGATACACATCGAGGATTGAATTTAAATGAGGGGGATGAAAATAGATCAATTTGATTACTAGATGTATGAAATTCTGTCAGCAACCCCCTTAAGTAAGAGCTTACTCCCCCATTGTTAATTGATAAAGCAGTACCATCAATAGCAATACGCATCAATAATAAATATTTTTACCTGATTTTATCCTACTATATAATACCTTAAGACCTGTTAATAATTGAATAGGTATCAATAAGAGTGGAAGACAAATGAATATAAATCTTGGATAAAAAAACAATGATGCAGGAAGATTCCTGAGTATTTCGAACCTATCATAGCCGCTTAATCTTGAAGCTATGAGATTTGAAATGAAATACGTTTTAATGATATTGTCAGCAGCTATATATCGTGAATATGCCGAGTAATTCTCCCTGGAGAGCAATCTTAGAAATTTAAAATTTGATAAAACAAAAATTCGGTTCCATTTTTCTGGAGCGGATGGATTTAGAAGATTGCCACGATATCGAAGATATGATTTAGCAAAGAATTCTATTTTTGAATGCTTGTTTAAGCCAGCATATAACATATACAAATGCATATTATTATCATGCCTTAACAATAGGCACCTTTCAAAATTGAGACCCTCAAACAGTCGGCGATGAAAAATATTAGCAGAAATAAATTGTAAACCTATACCAAATTTTGTTAGCACTTCATCACGATCTCTTAAATGCAAATCTGAGATGTAAGAATAACGAAACTCTTTTAATTTTCTTTGAAGTGAATCATCCCAGATTGAATAGTTACAAATATAAAGATCAGTATCCGAGTTTAGATTTTTAACCACACGCTCTAAAGCATAATCTTCCAGCAAATCATCATCAGCAAATAACCAAATAAATTCACCCCTGGCCTTTTCACATGATTGAATGAAATTTAGATCATCAATATTTTCAATATTCCTATAATAGAAAATTTCCCATCCAAGACTATTCGATAAATTTTTGACAACTTCTTCAGTGTTGTCAGTACTTGCATTATCAGATATAATTAATTCTACTAAACCATAATCATGAATACATTTACACTGATTTACGATGTTTTCAATAGTCAACGAAAGTAAAGGAGCACGATTAAATGTTGGTATTATTATTGATAAGAGAGGCAAGTGATATTTTATACTATTTTTTGAGCAACGTGAAGTTATTTGGGACTTTAAATTTTCTCCATGTATTAAACAGGTAAGTCCCAAAAGGTAAACTTATGAACAACATAACCAGGAAATAACCAATAGACATTTGATAAATACTTTGAGAATATGCACTAAAAATATTATTCCCAAGTATTAATAATGATACAACAATATTTAAATATAACATTGGCTCAGTTCTGAAAGCCCTTAAGTATGATGATATATTATGATTGTAAACGTTAATAACATTGGTAAATGCAATTGCGGAAAAGAGAAACAGTGGGAGCACCCTATTTGAGAATTCAAAATGCAAAATTTGCATAATATACACCCCAGCAATTAATATCAATGCTAATAAAATTGCTACATACATTGAATCTCTCATCGTTTTACCAACAAGTCGATTTAACTGTTTTCCTTTACCAAGTGAAAGATATTGGGCATATTTTGGGCTTTGTACAGCTACCCATGCAATACTCACATTAAAAATGTACGTCGTGAGCTTCATTGTCATACCAAGCTGCCCAGCTATGACAGGCCCCATATATGCGTATGCGATTGGAATAAATAAATATCCCAGAAAATATGCCGCAAGCCAACTAAGTGAAACCTTAAACTGAAATGGGAGAATTTCCTTCCTCCAATTAAACTCAGCCTGATTATCTGAATTTTTAAATTCTAACAATTGAAAAAATAATGACCGAAATGTCCATAAAATCCAAACAACAAAACTGGTGAAATAGAGGAAATATTCAAGAAATATTGCTTCCATTTTTAAATTTCCAAGCAGTGATAAGCAAATCAAGACTTGCCCGCCGATTGCTTGAAGAAATCGAATTTGCTGTACCTGTTTTATTTTACCACATCCCTCAATAATTGACATGAAAGGAATATGGAGTAGATTTAAACCAGAAAAAACAATAACAAGAATTAAATCTCTGGAATAATAAAAATCTTGTTTGTTATAAAAATTCCAGTAGGAATATAAAAAAAGGCAACATGCATACAAAACAAAAACAACCAAATAGTAATAAACAGCTTTACGAAAAAAATGGAAGAATCTTGCAACATTTATTTTATCACCTATTATTTTCCCACCTTCATCCCACTTTACTGTAGAAAAAAGATGACTTGCATAATTAGTCAGCACAACACCAAGACCTAATTCAAAAAATATTGATATCGTAACCAGGCTTCCAATAGTATAGAAATACCCCTGCTCAGTACTATTGAATTTTTTTGAAATGAGATAAATAATCGCAGGCTGAACAAGAAGCGAAATGACCCTTGAACTCAAAACGTACTGCAACGCTTTGTTCTTAAAACTTGAGAATACTTGGAAAATATTTTTAGGCAAAATTTATAAAATATCAAATGCTGGCAGTGTGCCAAATTCTTTGATTAACAATGACTTTAACTTGTTACAATTAGGAACATACCGATCGACATTTTTATGATCTATTTGATCTGCAATCTGAAAAGATACATGGTATTTTTCCGAAATACGCTTGGCTAGATCATGAATAGAGATGGGAAGATCAGAGCCAACATTATACACTTCACACGAAGGTGAAGCGTCCTTTAAAACCACCATCAATGAATCAACCATCAAATCAGCTGACATGTATGATCTGATGACAGTATTTTTAGCATTGACTTGAATGTTCCCACCTTTTTCTGCCTCTCCAATAAAATTTCCATAAGCAAAATGTTGATCTTTGGGAAGATACTTCCCATAAAATGCAAAACACCTCGCAATTGATACATTAAAGCCTTCTAGCCCTAACAGCCTAAATCTCTCTTCAGCAAATCGTTTACCCAAAGCATATGCCTGCTTTTCGTATGAAAGTGCAGATACATCTGTTAAAATATCCTCTTCGTGTAGATAAGGGTGATTTTCCAACTGTTTACCATACACAGCACCAGAACTGCAATAAACTATTTTTGAATCCCGATGATTTTGGGATACTATTTCACAAAAGTTGGTAACAGATGCCTCTATGTTTGCTTTCTCCTTGGAAGAATTTAGAATGTAATTTTGTGCATTCGTAGAAGAAGCAGCATGTATTACAAAATCTGCCTTAGGAATTTCTTTACATGATGAGATGTCTGAGCGGACCAGCTCAACACCATCAGCCATGAGATCAGGGTGGTTTTTACTGATATCATCTACGTTTCTTGAAAGGCAAATTAGTTTTTGAATTCCATAACGCGAAAGTCGATTTCTGCTGAAAGCATCTAATATTGACTTGCCAAAGAAACCAGATCCTCCAATTACCAATAAACTACTCAACTTCGCCAACTCTTTTTGAAATCATCTCTATTCTCTGTATCTCCTTTTGTGATTCCCTGAAATAATACTGTTGTCTATTTTTTAGAATTTGTAATTCAAGTTTTTGACCAGACATCAAAGCATCTTTTAAATTTTTTAAGGCAATGGTTGGATCATACATCACGTATCTGGTTTCAAATTTATCAAGCAACCCCTTTGAAAATAGTTTTTTCATGAAAGTTTCAGACTCCAAGGTTATTGCGCCACCCATGTATACTTTTTTGGTTCTCTCACGGGTTTGAGAAAAAATATCTGTTGCAATTGATAACATTTCATCAGAATCTACAAAACTTCTGTCTTTTCCCATGGAGTAAACAAAATCTACCCTTCCAAGTGTCAAATGATACAATGACTCAAAACCATCAGCATTTAAAATCTCTTTTAAATTTTTGTATGCTTGAATGGTTTCAATATTAATTCCTAATTGAACATTTGATAATATATCACTTGGCAATATTGTTTGTGCACTTTTTATGAATTTATCCAATGCAAATGCACTCTCAATCATGGGCGCAACAATCCCTTTTACACCAATAATTTGGCTATCCGTTAGGTCTCTTTTAGCTTCAGCTCCTGATATTTTTAATAACACTTTTGTGCCAGCCTGATTACACAATTCTTTCAATCGCAAAACTTCATTGAAACTAGCCCCTTCATCTTCAAAACTAGTTTTTAT
>Ga0194116_10002584_pt1 | contig 23139 bp, 19 predicted proteins | sample TA2MahsurfametaG_4_FD_148617 | JGI IMG/M metagenome (GOLD analysis project Ga0194116, IMG submission 148617) | Freshwater microbial communities from Lake Tanganyika, Tanzania - TA2015008 Mahale S9 surface | ecosystem: Environmental > Aquatic > Freshwater > Lake | place: Tanzania: Lake...
AAGATACCGTATAAAAATGTCTCACGTTTTTCATTTGAATCTTTGCATACAGTTATAGGAATTAAAACTGTTGGATTTGTAACCGCTGCTAATGTTCTAGCACTATAAGCACCTCTAAAAATTACGAAAATAGTATTTGACATTCTTTTATCAGCAACAATAAAAATTTCCCCATAATTCGACCAACCAATAGAAATATATTTAACTGTATCTGGAGTAGGTTTTTGGCCAGGAACAGGAAAGGCTAGATTACCAGATAAATCTCCATTAATAATGTTTACATTTTGTGGCATATTTAACTTAACAAAATCAATATAATTTTTCTCTCTAAATTTGTATTCATAATCAGAAAATATATCAGTTGCACTTTTATTTAAACCAAAAATAGCTTGATCATTTAGTAAATCACCTAAATTATTAGTGTCAACATTATTAATTCCTTCTAAAATTTTTGGTTGTATGACTGGACCCATGATTTGATTGTATTTATCTAAGAACTCATTATCATCGAAATAAGCAAGCCTAGATAATACGGCACCAAGAAAAGATATAAAGTGAACATTACCATATCTGTGTTTTATTCTTGTGAGTTCATTTGCTGTGTTACTTGCTGTAATTATTGCTTTATCTCCTAATTTACCAATTGATTTTCCTATTGATTTTCCTAATTTACCAATTGATTTCATATATATATATATATATATATAACAATAAGAAATTACATTAACCGAAAAGAAAATAGTACAAATTTGAATTTGCAATCATGTAAAATGTGGTATTCATTTACCTTTAAACCAGTGAAGATTTAAAACGGCACCCTTAAGGGGTGCCTTGTTATAAATTTCACCCGGTTCATCTGAAAAGATTTGAAATGTTGTCTCATTTCACAAGGCTACTGCGTTTCGCAAATCTTCAAGGGTGTAAAATTTCAACCAAATAAAATAAATAACAAAATTTATTAGGTATTTGTTATTCATATATGTCATACTGTCTAAATTCATTATATTTGCTCAATAATTTTAATGTTTATTGCGTCTACTCATTCTACGTCTATGTCTACGACTGCGACCACCAGCTAATTTACGTCCACGAGAAAGAGAACGGCTAAGTTGTCGGGTCTTTAAACGTTTAGTGATAGATTTAACACCCTTAGCTCCTAAATCTAATCCAGTTGCCATTGTGTCATAAACAGCAGATACACCTTGTCTTACAACAGGAATAGATGCTTGTGCTACATCTTTAGCAGCAGTTCCAATTTTTTCCAAACCCTTGTTGACAACAGGTAAAGCTTGACTAGCCGTTGTATCGATATTCTTAATAATGCTATTTCTACGCGATTTTCCCATTATAAAATAAGTATATAAAATAATTAATTGTATTTTATAAATTTCACTAAACATTTTTTATTTGTAGTTTATTATTTATGTTGAATTAGTTTACATATTTTATGTTTTATTATTCAAAAAAAAAATAAGAAAAAATGTAAACCAGTAAATAGTTTGTTATAATCCTAATATTTATATTCTTAAAACATAATAAAAAAATTGATTATAATTTAAAAACATATTAGAATAATATAGTTAGATAATATAAGAAATGATAATTCCTGTAAAATGTTTTACTTGTGGCAATGTTATCGCCAATAAATATCGTTATTATCAGGCAGAAGTTCGTAAAAGAAAATTAGCAAAAAATGTTGGAAAAGATATAGTTGATATAGATAAAGTTCTTTATTTAACAAAAGAATTCCATGATAAGACACCAGAAGGTGAAGTTCTTGATGAATTAAATATGAAAAAAATGTGTTGTAGAAGACATTTCTTAACTCACGTTGATATTGAATAATTTCTTAATATATAATATAAATGGGTAAAATGAAAAGTAAATTCAGTAGTAAAAAGACTTCTAGAAATCAGAAAATTTATAGAATGAAAGGTTGTTCTAAAACACGTAAAAATTATTTAGGTGGTAGTTCAGATGCTCCTTTAGCTTATACTGGAAAACCTACTTTTTCTGTTCCAAATCCTGCACTTGCTTATACAGGTAAGACTATTTATAATGGAAAAGGGGGTGCGTCATGTGGATTAAGTAACACAGCTGATGTTCCTATTAATACAAATGCGGAAAATCCAGCATATCCAAATACTGGACCAGTTTCAATTGGTACTACAACAATTTTTAACAATGCTGCACCTCAAAAAGGTGGATGTGGTTGTTCTGCTCCTTTAGTGGGTGGTGATAGAAGAAAAATAAAAGGTGGTTCATGTCCTATATGTGCTCCTGGATTTATGGTTGGTGGAAAAAAAAGAAGTCGTCGCGTTAGAAAAGATTGTTTAATGAAAGGTGGTAACGCTGGAATTCCTTATCCAAATGGTTTAGTTGGTTCTCCTTGGACACCAAGTGTAGGTGGATGGCCTGGGGTAGATGGTATACCAGGTGATCGTAATCATTTTTCTGAAAATACTTATAATAATGATATTTCAAGACAGATGGTAGATGTAGGTGCAAATCCACCTTTTTTAAATATGAAAGGAGGAAACCGTAAACAAAAAGGTGGTTTTCTCGGACAAGACTTAATTAATTTAGGAAGACAATTTCAATTTGGTCTCGGATCTGCTTATAATGCTTTAGCTGGATATGAAAGACCAATTAACCCTTTGCCATGGAAGGATCAGCTTCCAACAAGATTAAATATGAATTCAACAATAATTTAATTTTTTTCTAGTATTAATTTATAAACAATGGCTCCATTTCCAACCACACTTAAACAATTATGCACACCTGCTGCGCTATATTTCGTCATATCGATGATAGGTTTAGTTATGATTGTATTTCAGAATTTAGGTAATTCAGAGAGTTATAATATTGGTAGTTTTTCATGCCGTGTACCAAGCACAATCCTAGTTTTTGTTGTACAATTTATTTATGTTGTATTCTGGACTTATATTCTTAATTTAATCTGCAAGGATGGTCATGTAGGTCTTTCTTGGTTACTTGTTCTTCTTCCTTTTATCCTTTTATTTGTTCTAATGGGACTGCTAATGCTTAACATGTAAAATTAACACGTAAGATTAACATGTAAAATAAAAATAAAATATAAAGTAAATTTACTTTTATATTTTATTAATCCATATTTGCAAAATAGATAGCTAGTATGGCAAATAATAAAGCTATGTAATCATGGATTTTAGGTTTTTCTTGTAAAAATACATAACCAACAAATATTACAAATATTATTGACATACAACTCCACATTAAATTAACACTTCCTAAATTCACTTTGTAAGAGTAACAATAGCATAATAAACCACAAACTAATATGTAAAATAAAATGGCTAATAAAAAATAAAAGTAACTATTTGTATTATCTGGTTTAAAATGTTTAAGGCATAATTGACCTGACGCCTCAAATAGTGTAATCAAAATAATCGCATAAATTATAAAACGATTTTGTTTAGCAATTTCAGTAAATGTTATCATATTATATATTATATATTATTATATAATATATATAATGTCAAATAAAATAAAAAATGGTATGTCATATGATAAAAATGGTTGGAAATACATTTCTATTTATGGAAAACCGAGAGAAAGAGGATACGCTTATGGATATTTATGTGCAAACGAATTTAAGGAAATTCAAATAATGTTAAAATTTTTAATGATGGAAGCATATGGGCAAACTTGGGAATTTTTCATTGATAAAATATCTGAAGGGTTTAAATCTATGACTGAAAAAGATTTTCATGAATTTTATGAGGAAATGCTAGGTATAACTGAAGGTTTAAATGCAGCAAATTGTAAAACTACAATAGACGAAATAATAGCGTGGAATTTTTACTGCTCCATACCTTATTGGTATTCAATTGTTTCAGAATCACGTATAAGTAAAGAAGGTGGCGGTTCAGATGATAAATGTAGTGCTTTTATTGCTGTAGGAGACTGGACAGAAGATGGTAAAATCGTATGTGCTCATAATTCATTCACAGATTTTATTGATGGACAGTACTCAAATGTAGTATTAGACATTAACCCAGACAAAGGGCATAGAATGATTATGCAAACTTCTCCATGTTGGATATGGAGTGGAACGGATTTTTTCATAACAGCTAAAGGTATTATTGGCACTGAAACAACAATTGGTGGGTTTATTCCTTATGAAAAAAAATACCCGATTGGCTACAGAATTAGAAAAGCAATGCAGTACGGTAATACTTTAGACGAATATTGTGACATACTTTTACATGAGAATTCTGGTGATTATGCAAACTCTTGGTTATTCGGAGACACAAATACAAATGAAATTTTACGAATTGAATTAGGTCTAAAATATCATAACATAGAGAGAACAAAAAATGGATACTTTATTGGTTTCAATGCTCCTTATGATGAACGCATTAGAAACTTGGAAGTGAATAATTCAGGATTTTATGACATTAGAAGACATCAAGGAGCAAGATTAGTTAGACTTGGAGATTTGATGGATGAACATAAAGGCAAAATTAATATCGATATTGCTAAAAAAATAATAGGTGACCATTATGATGTGTATTTGGATAAAGATAATAATCCTTGTTCAAGAACAGTATGCTCTCATTATGACCTAGATGCGAGAGAATATATGTCGCAAGAGTCAAGACCTAAACCTTATGCACCACGTGGAGCAGTGGATGGTATAGTTTGTGACACCACATTAGCTAAAAAAATGTCTTTTATTGGAAAATTTGGTTCATCGTGTGATATTGGGTTTAATAAAGATGAATTTTGTAAAAAACATAGACAATACGAAAAATTTTGCCCGTATTTGAAGGATAGACCAGTATATCCATGGACAGAATTTACAGTTACAGATTCAAAAAATAATTTCCGAAAATCATTCAGGCTAACAAAGCGTAATAAAAGTAAAAATAATAAAAGTAAAAAATTAAAGCAAGTTATTTAATCAATCAAGATAAGATCATTGTTCTGAAAGAGTAAGTTTTATAAGTATATTTTATACTATCAAAATGACTAATAAATGACTAATATTTAAATATAATAATTAAATTTAAAAAAATATGATTATTATAATATAAAATGGAAAAAGAAAATATATCTTGGAAATTGATTAATAAGTATTTTAAAGATAATCCTAATTGTTTGGTATCGCATCATTTAGAGTCATTTAATGATTTTTTTAGAAGTGGTATTAAACGTATATTCTACGAAAATAATCCTATCAGATTTATTGAGAGAGAAGAAGAAACAGACAAAGGTAAAAGAAACGAATGCTTGTTATATTTAGGCGGTAAAGAGGGTAGCAGAATTTATTATGGTAAGCCAGTTATTTATGACGACAATAATTCACACTATATGTACCCAAATGAAGCAAGACTACGTAATATGACATATGGAATAACTATTCATTATGATGTTGACGTTGATTTTATTTATTATATTGGTGATGAAAAAAAGACACATAGCATGACTTTAAATAAAATTTATTTAGGTAGATTTCCTATTATGCTTCAATCTGAATTATGTATTTTAAATAAAATGACTAATGAAGTGAGATTTAATGCAGGTGAATGTCGTAATGATTATGGTGGTTATTTTATCATTGATGGAAAAGAAAAGGTTGTTGTACCTCAAGAAAAATTTGCAGACAATATGCTTTATATTAGACAATATGGAGAGGATGATATTTATAGTAATTCCGCTGAAATTCGTTCTGTATCAGAAGACTCGTCAAAGCCTATTAGAACAACATCTGTCAAAATTGTTGCTCCATCACCTAGATTAAGTAACGGACAAATCGTAGTTGCTGTGCCTAATGTAAAGAAACCTGTTCCTTTATTTATTTTGATGCGAGCACTAGGTGTGATTTCTGACAAAGATATTATTAAAACTTGTTTACTTGATCTTGATAAAAACGAGGCGATGATTGATTTGTTTATACCATCTGTACATGATGCAAATAAAATTTTCACACAACAAACTGCACTTGAATTTATGAAGGAATTAACCAAAAGAGGTACTGTTTCAACTGTTATAGAAATTCTCTCCGATTATTTTCTACCACATATTGGTGAATTAAATTTTCTAGACAAGGCAAATTTTGTTGGCTACATGGTTTATCGTTTATTAAAAGTATATACAAAAGAAGCAAAACCTACAGACCGTGATAACTTTAGATTTAAAAGAATTGAAATGTCTGGAACTCTTATTTACGATTTATTCAGAGAATATTATTTAATTCAAAAGAAAGACATTACTCGTAAAATTGATGAAGAATATTATTATCATAAAGGTTCTTATAAAGAAGATGAAACTTTATCACGTAAGGAAAAACAAGCATTAAAGAAAAAAATTCAAATGAAGGAAAAATCGGAAGATAATAAATACAAAGATAATTTTATTGGTCTTATTGAATCTAATGTCAAATCATTTTTTAAAGATAGAATTGTTGAACAAGGATTTAAAAAAGCATTTAAGGGTAATTGGGGGTCAGAAGCTCACACAAAACGTCTTGGTGTTGTTCAAGATTTAAATCGTTTAAGTTGGTATACATTTATTTCTCACTTGCGTAAGATTAATTTACCTTTAGATTCAAGTGCAAAAGTTGTGGGTCCTCGCTTGCTAAATTCATCTCAGTGGGGATTTATTGATCCAATTGATACTCCTGATGGTGGCAATATTGGTCTGCATAAACATTTGTCCATTAGCACATACATCACCAGCGGGTCATCTGGTTATCCTTTAATTAGTTGGATACGTGCGAATACACCATTACGTTTAGTAACTGAATGTGAAACAGAACAATTAGTAAATTCATCCAAGGTTTTTGTAAATGGATCATGGATTGGTGTTATTGATAGTCCATTTGAATTAGTAAATTTACTTAAATTATATAGACGAAATGGTATTTTACCTATTTATACCAGTTTATCATTTGATATAGAACATAACGAGGTTAATATTTATACTGATGCAGGAAGATTAACTAGACCCATTTATTATATTGAAAACCAAAAATTTAGTTATCAAAGAGGAATAGTGAAAGATTTATTTGAAAAAGGAAATATAACATGGGAACAAATTGTATCTGGTTTTATGAAAAAGGGGGATGAAAAATTTAATACAAAAAATAATATACTATATGAAATTAACAAATTATATCCAGATATAGCAGGTTCAAAAGAAGAAATTTTTAACAAACTTAAAACAAATGAAGCAGTTGTTGATTATATAGATACTGCTGAAGAAGAAGCTGCTCTAATCGCGATCTCTCCAGAAGACCTGAATAAAAACAAATACTATACACATATGGAAATTGATCCATCTTTAATTTTAGGTGTAATGAGTAATCTTATTATTTATCCTGAAAACAATCCGGTTACCAGAAATTCTTTTTCATGTGGTCAAAGCAAACAAGCTGTTTCCGTTTATCATTCAAATTATCAAATGCGTATTGATAAAATGGGTGTTATTTTGAATTATGGTCAAGTTCCTTTAGTTAAATCTAGATATCTTGAATATATCAATAAAGAAGAGCAACCATATGGGGTGAATGCAATAGTTGCCATTATGTGTTATACAGGTTATAATGTGGAAGACGCAATTTTAATTAATGAAGGTTCTATATTACGTGGACTATTTAGAACAACATATTATTCGATGTATGAGGCGAGAGAAGAGAGTTCAAAAGTTAGTGGAATGAACAATTCGAAATTCGCCAATATTGAAAAGAATAATGTTGTCGGAAAGAAAAAGGGTTACGATTACAGTTTCCTAGACGACCATGGACTAATTAAAGAGAATACAGAGCTAAATGATAAGATGATTTTAATCGGAAAAATTAATTCTGATTTGACAAATAAAGATGTGTGGATCGATGATTCAGTAAAACCTAAGAAAGGTCAACTTGGTTATGTAGACAAATCTTTTATCACTCTTGGTGAAGAAGGGTTCAATGTTGCAAAAGTTCGTTTGAGAGAAGAAAGAATACCTGCAATTGGTGACAAAATGGCAAGCCGCGCTGGACAAAAAGGCACGATAGGTCTCATTATACCTGAAGCAAACATGCCATTTCTTGATGATGGTACACGACCAGACTTAATTATAAATCCACACGCTATTCCGTCACGTATGACTATAGGTCAAATTGTGGAAAGTATGTTCGGTATAGCATGTGTAAATTATGGTGGATTTGGTGATTGTACTGCATTTCAAGTAAAAGGTTCGAATTACTCGACATATGGTCCAATGCTTACTAAAGCAGGTTTTAATCATACAGGAAATCATATTATGTATGATGGTATGACAGGTGAACAAATCCAAGCCAATATTTATATGGGTCCTACATATTATATGCGTTTAAAACATATGGTTAAAGATAAGATTAATTACCGTGCACGTGGTCCTAATCAACAACTTACTAGACAACCGGTTCAAGGTAGAGCAAATGATGGTGGTTTACGTATAGGTGAAATGGAACGTGATGGTGTGTGTGCACACGGATTAGCATACTTTTTGAACGAGTCATTTTTAATAAGAGGGGATGAATATTATATGGCTGTTTGTAATAAGACCGGATCAATTGCTATTTACAATGAAGAAAAGAATTTATTTATGAGCCCTTATGCTGATGGTCCTATTAATTTCCATTCAAATCCTGACGGAACAATGAATATTAAAAATCTTACCAAATTTGGACGCTCATTTAGTTTATTAAGAATTCCTTACTCATTCAAACTCCTTATTCAAGAACTTCAAGTAATGAATATTCAAATGCGTATTATAACTGACGAAAACGTTGATCAGCTTCTAAGCATGTCTTATTCAAATAATATTAATAAGTTGCTACACAATGAACAAGAAAGAACTACTGAGAATATGGACAAATTAATTAAAGACTTCGCAAAACAAATGACATATGTACAGACTAGAAGCATGGCTATGCGCGAGGAAACGCCTGAAATTCCAACTCCTATTGAAGAAATAGATATTAAGGAGACGTTGCCGGAACAAATTAATATTGGAAATAAAGTCAGAATTATCAGAGGTTTAGGCGCAGGTCAAATTGCAATTGTTATTAATATTCAAAGAGATTATTACCAAGTTGAATTGAGTGGATCAAAGCGTATTGATGTAAGAAGAGATGATATCGAATTATTACCTTCTGATGAAACATCAAGTTCATTGGATTATAGAATGTATCAGAGTGAATCCGAACAAGACTCTGTACCGTATGCTCCTGTTTCACCTGCTTATGTCCCTGGTACAGATTCATCTAATTTTATACCAGTTATGACACCAACACCAGATCAATCGCAAATAACAGAAAATTTACAAAGTGTGGATCAAGCAAAAACAGAAAATCAATCAGATACAACAGATCAAGTAAAAAGAACAGATATTTTAGAAGTGCCAAAAGAAGAAAGTAAAGAAGAAAATAAAGAAGAAGCCAAAAATCAAGAGACACAGCAATCTCCTGCTGGAGAGAAAAAAGTAATCGAAGTAGAAGACAGTACTAGTAGTTCATCAAGCGAAATCAAAAGAATTAATATTTAATTATATTTAATAAAATTGAAATATAAATAATTCATTATGATTATATTATAATATAATATGGTATCTACAAATTCAAGTGTACTTATTTCTCAAATTTATCAATCCAGAAAAATAATTCTGGAGCTTATGGATAAGCAAGGTTTTGATGTAACAGGTTATTCAAATTTTAGCGTAAGTGAAATTAATGCAATGAAACAAAATAATCAATTAGACATGCTTTTGGAGAGTAAACAAACAGAAGATGGTAATAAAACATATATTCGATACTATTTAGCAAAAACAATTAGACCGAATAATATTGATGAAATGATAGAAGACTTATTTATTCTTACTGAAACGCTTAAGAAAAATGACACCTTATATATAATTATTAAAGATCAAGTAAACGAAACATTAATAAATCACCTTAAACATATTTGGGAAAGAGACGGAATATTTGTTATTATTGAGAGTATTAAATGTTTGCAATTTAATATTTTAAATCATATTTTAGTTCCTCAACATATTATCATGAAAAATTCAGAAGTTAACGATATTATGAAAAAGTATAATATTACTGATACTAATCAATTCCCAGATATATCAAGATTTGATCCTGTAGCTAGAGCAATTGGATTAAGACCAGGCCAAGTTTGTCATATTATTCGACCAAGTGAAACATCGGTAACAACCGATTATTATAGAATTTGTATATAAAAATTTTATATAAACAATTTAAAATTAAAAATATAAATTATTTATATGGAGATTATTAGTCCAGATTCTACATGTTTTACAGTTTATAGTAAAAGCGGATGTCCACACTGTACTACAGTTAAAAAATTAATAAAAGATAAACATTTTTTTTTCACTGAAGTAAATTGTAATGAATATTTATTGGAAGATAAAGAAGCATTTTTAAAATTTATAGAAGAATTAGCAGGAATAAGCTATAGAACATTTCCTATGGTTTTTTATAAAGGTAAATTTGTAGGTGGTTTAACAGATACAATTGACTTAATTGATAAAATATTATTCTTATTTGATGGAGATTTTTAATGAATAAAATATATATTATTATATATTATGGAATTTGAAAATGCAATAGAAAATGAAATAGAAAATGAAATAGACTTAGACAATGAAATCGAGTTACAAAATATTAATTTAAATTATAAAAGACCACAAAGATATATCAATAAGTTGGATCAATTTAATAGAAGAATAGAATTTCTTTTAGATGAATTTATAAAAAGTTATGTAATGGCAAGAATGTATCCAAATAATGAAGATGTACAACAAAGATATGAGAATGTAACTTCAAATATAACTAAATTACAAGGCAATTTATTTTCAATGTCAAATAATATTAAAATTAAGATAAATAATATTAATGAAAAATTATTAAAACTTGATGTTTTAATAAAAGAAGAGAAGGGTAAAAATAAAAAACTTAGAAAACAATTAGGAATGGTAGAAGATCAAAATATTTCAGCATCAGAAATGATTACAGATTATGGACAAATATACGATAGAAATTATCTACGCAACTGGGGGTTATTTATAAGCACTATTATTTGCATATATACAATAAGATCTTTGTATAATAATCCAATAGTTTAAATTTAAATTTTAATTTATTTTTTAAATTTAAATGCTTACTTGTTTTAAACCGACGTATCTATTTGATAAAACAATAAATAATTATTGTAGACATTCTACAAATCAATCCATTAAAAGAATAACTGATAGATATAATTTAGAGAGAAATAAAGTAGAAATCAAAAACCCATTTAACGATGAAGACGAAGACAAACCTAGAATTAATATTTATAGTATTTTTGCATTTCTCTCTATTTCAACATTCGCATTCTTTTTATATAAGAGACTCAAGTAATATGTTTTCTTAGTTTTATATATAAGATGAATTCTAAAGAAAGTCAAACTGAACAAAGTAAAAATAATTCAGCAACAATGGATTTAGAAAATTTACAAAAAAAATATAGCAACTTATTAGCCAAATATAAATCAACTGTAAATGAATATACTAATTTTCTATCAGAACAAGCAATTAACCCAGATAAGAAGCCATCATTTTCTACATCAAAGGGTTATTCTATTATTGGATCAGAAATAATAGGACAGAATAAATCACAAACATTGCAAGAATGCGAGGCATCATGTGCAAAACTATCAAACTGTACAGGAGCAACATTTATCACACCTAAAGGAAATGAACAGGGTTGTGTATTGAGTGGTGGGGATATTAGGAGAGTGGAAGACCAAGAACATGTTTATGCAGTTATTACAACAGGGAAACAATTATTATTAAATATGGAAAGCATTAATGAACAATTAATTGCAACAAATAAGGAAATTGTTAATAAAATTAAACAGGTTGAACCTGAAATAAATAAGAATGTTAATGAAATGTCAAGTAAAAACCAAGAATTGGTAAATAATTATAAAGATTTGATGGAAGAAAGAGATGAAATATCAAAATTATTAAAAGATTATGACACTTTAGATAGTGCTGAGGACGAAAACCAAATTAAAATTACTAAAAATTATTATTCTTATATTTTGTTATTAATAGTAGCAATAGCATTTATATTTTTACTATATAGCATTTCTTTTCCATCTTATGGTCAATCACCATATGGTCCATCACCTTATGGTACAGGATCATATGGTCAATTTTATGGAGGAACTGGGTCAAATGCTTATTTAATAGTATTGCTTTTATTATTTCTTACGGTAGGATTGTATTTTTTTCAAAATATTTTTGGTAAATATATAGACGTTGCAGAGTGGAAAAATTGGTCCTATAGAATTTGGTAAAACCAGTAATTTATATCTGTAATATTATAAATTATTATAGTAAATGTTAACTTGAGAAATTAAATATTATTATAATTTTTTAATTCTAATAATATATTAATAGTATGATACATATATTTTCAGATAAAGATAGAAAGAATAAGATATATAATAAATTGAATAAAAAAGATATGGTTGAACAATCACCATCTTTAAATCAAGGTAAAAAATTTAAAAAATATCAGAGTAAAATTGAGAATAGTTTAGAAAAACAAGCAAAAATATTAAGTGGAAAAGAAGGATTTTCAGATATGAATTCAAATAGTTTAACCGTACAAACAATAAATACTATAAATTCAAACGATTATTCTAATGAAGAGCAAACTATATCTGATTTAAGAAAAGAATTAGATAAAACTTTACAAGAATATGATAATTTAACAGAAGAAATTTCGCGCAATGTTAATAACTATATTGATAGAGTAAGTCAAAATAATCCTTATAAAAATAAAACTATTAAGTTTACTACTGGAGAACTTTGTTATGTTACTAATCAAGGTGTTGTGAAATACATTCCTTCTACTGAAATTTTTAAATCATTAAAAGTTCCAAAATCTTCAAAAGAAATTATTAATACAAATATTCCATGGAAAGAGACATATTTAACTCCTGGAACAATTATACCAACTACTCCACCTTTGATTTCGGGAACTCCAGTTAAAAAAGATCAGGCTTTAGGAAATGAAGGTTCGAATGTTTTTGTTGACCAGTTATTGCCGTCCATTTCTGAACCAGAATATATAGGTTGTTTTGCTGCCAATGAGAATAATGATAATATGGAATTTATTGGTAACAAGCCTCCTGTATTAACAAGTGTTTTAATACAAAATGGAAATTTTAGTCAACCGGTAATTCAGAATAATAGTTATAATTATACAACAAGTGGTTCTATACCTGGTTGGTATTTTGGTGGTGCTGTTTTACTAAATAATTCTACTGATTGGGGTTATCCGATGCCATACCCAAATGGAAACCAATGTGTAAGTATTCAAAACTTAACTTTTATAAATACAATATTATCACTAAACTCTGGAGTTACATATACATTATCATTTAAAGCATGTGGTAGAAATTGTTGCATGGGTACAAGTACAAGTAATCCAATTAATATAGAATTATATACTAATTTAGATGCATTTATTTCAAAAATAAATAATTTTACAGCACCAATAAATTCTTGGACTACATATAGTTTTAAATTTACAGTCCCAACGTCACAAACTTATAAATTATTTTTCAAAGGAACCAATAATTCTGGAGATAGATCAACTGCTTTAACAGGTATATCTTTAGATTTAACCCCTACTATTCCAGGCAATCATAGTTATGAAAGTTGTAAACAATCTGCAATAATAAATGGTTATAGGTATTTTGGACTACAAAATGCAAATACTTCATCAGGATTAGGTTATTGTGCAGTAAGCAATAGCGAGCCAGCAATATCACAATATGGTACATCAGAAATTGTAAGTAAAATGATACCATTATGGTCCTCAAATACTGCAGGTAATCCAGATAATACAGCTGTTCTCACAGATAGTGGATTATTACAAGTTTTAAATTCAAGTGGTAAGCCTGTTTATAGCTCGTCTGCATCAAATGATGTTCAAAGTACGATTTTGTCAGTTGTAAAACCAAGTAAATATTTTTTAATTATAGAAGAAGATGGTAATATGTCTATATATAATGGATCTGATCCAATCGGTAAACAAGGTAAAGTATGGTCTACAAATACAGCAGGTAAAGAACAGGATGTAAATGCGAATGTTATTGCTTCAAAGGGTAAATATGGTAAAAATTGGATGTCAAGTGGCTCGACATTAGCACCTGGTGATTTTATTGGTTCTAATGATGGTAAATTAGCTTTAGTTATGCAGAGTGATGGAAATCTGGTTTTATATACATATGAGACAATGACAAATTGTCAGAAAATAGGTAATAAAATGGGTGGTGGACAAGGATCAAATGCTGTCTATGATATTGGTATGGTTGCTATTGATAAAAATATGGGAAAATTGGCTTACATAGATGATGATTCTAATTTATATACTTATCCTGACAATAATGAAAAATTTAATGATAGTTATACTAAAATTGAAAATATACAACCATTTGGTAGTGATATATTAGGTGCAGCATCTAGAGGTCTAAATGTTGATGTTGTGTCTTGTGAAAAATCTTGTAATAATAATCCAGATTGTGGCGGTTTTGCACTACTTAAAACTGAAGCTGGAAATGTTTGTTACCCACAAAATAGCGAAATGTATCCGTATGGTGGTAAAATTGCAACTTATCAAGGTATGGATACTTATATTAGAGGAAAACAGCCATCATCTCTACCTCTCGGTGTTTCATCAAAAACAAATAGTATTAGTACAGTTGATTACCAAAACTACTTAAATAATGGAAATGTTGGTACCGAATATGGCTTATCAAATGCTACTAGTGTTCAAAAACAACAACTAAGTCAGTTACAATCAAAGATAAATATGTTATCAAATGAAATTAAAACATTAACAAATAAATTTAAAACAGGAACAATAAATGTCAAAGAGCAGTCTGATAAAAATTTATCTACTATGAATAAAAATATTAATGATTTAAATGAGATAAATAATAAAATTGATGTTATATCTGAACCCACTACCAGTGGAATTGAAAGTATGACAAATAGAGACATCGAAAATATATTGAAAGACAGTGATATTGTAGTTTTACAAAAAAATTATAAATATTTATTATGGAGTATTTTAGCAGCAGGAACTGTACTAATTACAATGAATATTAGTCAAAGATCAAGTTATTATTATTAATAGTAAAATAATTATCTTATTATACTTTATAAAATATGTCTCAAACACCAAATTTTCAAGAAAATAATGAGCAAATACTTAATGATATTCAATCATTGCAACAAATAGAACAAAAATTGTTTAACAGTTTAGAAGCTAATCCTAATTTATCGACAGAAGAACAAGCAAAAATAATAGAAAAGATGAACCAGCTTTCAAATATGCGTATTAACTTGTACAAAACATTAAGCGGTGTGAATAATTATTTTCAAAGTGCATTGAATTCATCTATTGGTAATTTAAAAGAACAGGCTGTTGCTATTGAAATTGTAGAAAATGAATTAAATCAAGCAAAAAAACGGCTTGAAATTTTAGAAGAGGAAAAAAATAATAAAATTCGCTTAGTGGAGATTAATACATATTTTGGAGATAAATATGAGCATCATTCTAAGCTTATGAAAATTATAGTTTATACATTAATACCAATTATTATTTTAAGTTTGATATATAGGACAGGCTTTTTACCGAATATATTTTACTATATTATACTTATGATAATCGCAGCTATTGGTGGTTATTACTTCTGGACCGAATACCTTTCTATGATAAGACGTGATAGAATGAATTACCAAGAATATGCTTGGTCCTTTAATACAAATAGTGTACCAATTGGTACACCATCAACAGATGACCCTTGGCAAAGTAATTTCGGAACATGTATTGGTAATATGTGTTGTTCAGAAGGTTTAGTTTATGATAAAGATTTAAATCAGTGTGTTTCTGGTACAAATTTAACGCAATCTGATACTGCTACTAATAAAAAACAATCAACTGCTTCTACTAGTTTAATGCAATCTACTCCTTCTGCTAGTTTAACAAAATGTAATCCTTCTAGTAATTTAAAACAATCTGATCCTATTATTAATAAGGAAACTTTTGTAAATAGAGTGCTAACTAAATTACAACCTGGAAATTATAAAGTGTCATATGATTTAAAAGAACTTAAACCTTTTAACAATTAAATTTTTCTTTTTATAACAATTAAATAAAAATTTATTACTTATATAATATAGTATTATGAATAATATTTTCGATTTTAATAAATTAAATTCATTATTAGTTTCTGTTACAAAAAGTATAACATGTGGCCCTGAATGTCAAAGACAAAAAAAAATCGATGAACTACGGTATAATTATGAAGTTGCCAAAGACAATTTAGTTTTAGCGGAACCGGAATATGAAATTGCAAGGCAAAATTATTATACATATACTTCTGGAAAAGATGGTTATGATGAGATGATGGAAACCGAATATACTGAAAAAGCTGAAGAAATTGCAGGAATATATAAAGAAACATATGACAAAGAAGTTACAAAAATTGAAACACAATTAGATATATATAACGGATTATTAGCAAATATTGATAATGTATCAGATTTACATAAAAAATATAAAAAAGAAAATGTTCAATTGTTTAATGAATTGAAAAATATTACAAACGATATTCTAACTAATCAGAGAAAAACATATTATAAAGATCAAGAAATAGAGAGATCGAATGGATATTCTTCATATATTTTGTTATTAGTAATTTATATTATTGTTGTTATATGTTTTGCAATATTCTCTCTAATATATCCATCACAAACTACTTTTATGTTTAGAACATTAATATTATGTGTATTTATTTTGCTACCATTTGTGTCAACTTGGATTTTAGGAAAAATAATTCAATTAATATATTGGTTATTTAGTTTCATACCAAAAAATGTTTATAAAGAAAATTTATAAGTAAAATATTTAGTTTTATTCAATTAAATATTTTTCAATTCAGTTCAATTTAATTCAAATTGTCAATAATATCATCTTCGTCTTCTTCCCTTACAAATTCAAGCCCAATCCATCCTTTAGTTGAATTAGGGGTTCCAAATTTTTTGTTCATATATTCATATAATTCCTCTCCTTTTGGCATTTTTCTTGACCCATGTTCTTGCTTGAACCATTCTTGAAAATCGGTTAATAGTGATTTTCTCTTAATACTTTGTTTTGTATCTCCAGTTCTTTTAATTCTCTCTAAAACAAACCCAGCAATATGGTCTTGTCCACATCTGTATTTCTTAGATGCTTCTAATACAGTTTCGCAATCTTTAACAATACCATCTGTTTCGAAAGCACGTTTAACTAACATACTAGCAAATACAGGTGCTAAAATATGTAGCTTCTCCGGTAGAGATTTATCTTTCTTAAATACATAAGACGTATCGTCTTCATAATGTTCTCCATCATCAACAAATTTAGATGGGAAAGTACACTTTCTAATTCTTCTCCAAGTTCCATCATCATTACTATCGATATCAAATAAATTATTAGTGCATACAACCAGCTTAAATTGTGGTTCGAATATTTCTGATTCTGAGTACAATCCTCTTGCTTGAATTGGATCACCACCCGTTAATTCTTTCATAATACCTTCATTGAGTTTTACACCTTTAGATGGCTCTTGCATAACAGCATAACGAACGCCTTTGAGTTTCAAAACTTCATCGGAAGTACCACCTATTTTTCCTCTAGCATCAGTTACTAATGTTATAGGAACAGTTCCTTTGTAATCACCTAATGTAGCAGACATTAAATCTGCAAGCAATGATTTACCGTTAGAACCGCTACCATGATAAACATTAAATGTTTGGTTTTTATTTGTTCCAATTAAACAGGATGACAAGTGGTCCCACATATATCTATTCAAATCAGGAATAGGAAATAAGGTCGACATAAATTTTGTAATTTCTTCAGCTGTATTAACCCATTCTGGATTATCTTCATTATGAGGTACATAATTTATTCTGGTTGTTTTGGTAATATAATCTTCTGGATATCCTTCTCTAAAAACTTTATTAGTAAAATCAACAACACCATTATTAAAACATAATAAATATTTATTTGTATCCATATTTCTAACAAAATTATCATCATAAAATATTTCAGCTGCTTCACGCATAATATGATCCTTATTCGTAGTCTTTTTTAAAGTAATTTTAATGTCATGAATTAAACTAGATTTTTTCTTCAAATATTCTCTACGCTCATCTTCTTCAGCATATTCCAACATTTCTGCCTCATATTGTTCTGATTTTTTCCCAAATAAATTATACATTTCTTTCGAAATATTTTCTCTTAAACTAAGACCTTTATCTTGAACCCATCTATGTCCTCTAAATCTATACCAAATACCGCGCTTTTCATAACTAACACATACATATGTATCCTTATACATATGTCTTAAAACAACAGCATAATCATATTCAGCGCGAGTTTCCATAGCTTTTTCAATATAATAATCAACTGTTCTTTCCTTAATTTTTTCATATTCTTCAAAATTTTCTTTTTTGACCCAATACATAATTGAACGCTTTGTTATTGTTTTACCTTCATTATTAGATTTATGAAATTTCTTCCATTGTAAATATAAATCAGGTATAGTATTATAATCAAAATCACTAGCTTTACTCCTCAGTTGAACCCATGATAAGAATAATCGGTCGTCTGTATGTTTTAGAGCAAATGCAACTTGTCTATTTTTTATATGTGATCCTGGTTCATAATAACATGATGGAAGTGCTTGAGTAAATTCATGAGTTTCTCTAATTTCATATTCGTCTGGTCTTAATTTTTTTAGCATATTATCAATTGCCTTATTCAGCATTGTCTCATTTTTAATATCATTAATCGATATATGTTCTTCATCTTCATTATTATCATCCTCATCAACAATTAAATTCATCTTAGTCTTGCTAGATGGTTTCTTAATCTTAACATTTTTATTTTCACATCGCTTATTATATGCATCAATAATTTTTGGGTTCATTTCGAATCTAGGATGAGCGTCGTATTGTACAGATAATTTGGCAAAATCTTTTTTTAAATTAAAATCTGTAACCTTACGTTCATCCATCATAAAATTTCCATCTGCTGCGTCATATGTTATTACGTAATGATGTGTAAATTCATAAGCTTCGTTTCCAGGTTTACGTGATCCAAATAGCTGCCAGTTTGTTGATCCTTTGGTAATTCCTTCATCTAATACCGACTCCCAATTATTAATTAAAGGTAAATCTGAATATTCTGGTAATGTTGTAATCATTTTATCACGTATCATGGTTTGAATAATATGATCAACTTGAATTCCTATAATCATATGAATACCATCTTTAGTCAAAGAACCGTCGGCTAACCTATTAACATTTGGTTTTTCAAATATATACACTGAAAATGGTTTGGCTTCTTCAAAAATAAAATATTCTTTAAGTTCATCTAAATAAACACAAATCATATCAACAACATGTTGCCTGGTATGTTGCCTTTCAATAATATTATTATTATATCTGAAATCAAAATCGACAGCCATTGGTCCACCTGTTTCTAATTGTTTTTCCGTTAAATATTCTTTACATTTCTTTTCAAAAATATGACTATAATATAAACCATAGAATGTATCTAACTCTTCTCTAGGGATAATATAAGAACCCGCATATATATTTAGATCTTTATCTGGTATTCTTGTATGAGTAATATTTACAGTCCCTGTATTATTATTAATATTCTTAGCACTATGCTTTGCCAAAAATTCATTTAAATCTTTAAATTGAGAAGATGATGTCATTGTATAGTTCATTGTTGATATAATATAGTAAGATTTTTCTATTTCATTTTTTTTAAAAACAAATTTACAAAAGAAAATATACTTTACAATTATAACTTAAAGAAAATAGACATTATACATTTTATATTTTTAAAAAGTGGTTTAAAACTAAATTGATATCTTTATTATATGACAACTTTTATATCAAAAGAAACAATAAATAGACTATTAAAAGACGTAAAATATATTATTAAAAATCCATTAACAGATCAAGGAATTTATTATATACATGATGATACAGATATGTTAAAAGGATATGCTATGATTGTGGGGCCGTCTGATACACCATATTTTGGTGGGTTTTATTTTTTCGAAATCATTTATCCTAATGATTATCCTCATAGCCCACCGAAAGTCAAATATTGTACTAATGGTAATGATATAAGATTTAATCCTAATTTATATAAATGTGGAAAGGTTTGTATTTCTCTTCTCAACACATGGCGAGGGGATCAATGGACATCTTGCCAAACAATTTCGACTGTTTTATTGACATTATGCACATTATTATGTAAAGATCCACTTTTAAATGAACCTGGTGTAAATACAGATCACAATGATATGGATAGTTATACAGAAATAATTGAGTATTCAAATCTTAATGTAGCTGTTTGCGATATTATAACCAAAAAAAAAGGCATATATCAATCATTTTTTGATAAATTTTATTTATTTATACAAGAGAACTTTAACAAAAATTACGATAAATTAATTGAATTTTCAGAAAAAAAATTAGCTGATCCAGATGTTCAAAATGTAACTTTTAGAACTGGATTTTACAGTATGAGAGTAACAGTTGATTATCAAGATATTATATTAAGATTAAATACAGCTAGACAAATGTTACAACCATTATAATTATTCTTTCATTTATTAAAAAATTGAAATAATTATATAAATATAAATTGTAATTATAATATATAAAATGCATTTCTGCTCTATTTGTTCTAATATGTATTATATTCGTATCAATGCGGATGACCCAAACAAACTGGTTTATTATTGTCGTAAATGTGGTAACGAAGACACAACGTTAGCTGCTGAAAATGTATGTGTTTCTAAAACACAAATTAAGAAGACAGAACAATCATTCAATCATATTATTAATAAATATACAAAATTTGATCCTACGTTACCTCGTATAAATAACATATTATGTCCAAATTCCGATTGCCCTACTAATAAAGATGGTAAAGAAAGAGAAATTATCTATATTAGATATGATGATGTAAATATGAAATATGTATACTTATGTTCAGAATGTGATACTATTTGGCAAATAAAAGAAAACATGTAAATAGTGCAGATTTTAGTAGTAATAAATTTTATCAGATTAGTCTGAGAATATTTCTATTATTTTTATTTAAAAGAAAATTGAAATAATTATATTAAAAGTTTCTTTAGTTAATATAGTAAAAATGAGTGACAACGAAAGCGATTATTATTCAGATTCTATTGAAAGTGATGAAGAGACATCTGTTAAGGTAATTCCGAAAAAAAATGTAGTGATTAATGCTGCTAAAAAATTTGGTACATATATTGAAGATGAATCTGAAGTGGATGATTCTGAACCAGATGATGCGGATCAAGATGAAGATGATGAACAATTGGGTGGACTTGGAGATAATCAAGAGAATGATGACGATGATGAGACAGAAATTAAAGAGGAAGAAAAAGAAGTTGATGATGCTGAAGTAGATGATGCGGAACAAGATGACGGAGATAGTGATATTGAAATTGATGAAGAAGGTCAAGTTATTGAGAGTAAACAAAAACCTATTAATCCTAAAAAAACAAGACAACCAATTATTGTAGATGATGATGAGGATGATGATGATGAATATGAAGAAAACTATTTACAAAAATTCGATTATGAAATTAATAAAAATTATATTGCAGAATTCCATCCGGAATGTTTAAATCATAATAGTGACGAGGTGTCTAAATTAGCAAATGTAGTTCGTGATGAAAATAATATAATTATTGATCCATTACATAAAACATTACCATATTTGACAAAATATGAAAAAGCTAGAGTACTTGGACAAAGAGCAAAACAAATTGAAACTGGTGCAAAACCTTTTGTAAAAGTACCAGAAAATGTTATTGACAGTTATGTAATTGCAGAATTAGAGCTTAGAGAAAAGAAAATACCATTTATCATTAAACGACCCATTCCCGGAGGCGCATTTGAGTATTGGCATTTGAGAGATTTAGAAAATATTAACTTTTAATATAAATTATAGTAATAACAAGTCGAATTAAAACAATTTAAAATGATTATATAAATAAAAATATATAATGATTTCTGACACTTCAAAAACCGTTTTAGAATATATTTGGATTGGTGGGAAAGGTGAAATTAGATCAAAAACCAAAGTTATTCCATATTTTTTACCTGGTGATCTGAGTGATATACCAGAATGGAACTATGATGGTTCCTCTACTTGGCAAGCCGACAGTAATGGAGACACTGAAATCATATTAAAACCTTGTGCTATATTTAAAGACCCATTTAGAGTTATTGAAGATGCGGATTGTTATCTTGTTTTATGTGAAACTTTTAAGCCAACTGGCGAACCAACTGAAACAAATCATAGACATTACGCTGCTACATTTTTTGAAAATACGGAAGAACAACCATGGTTTGGGCTAGAGCAAGAATTTTTCTTTAGGTATTATAAAAATGAAGGTAATGAAAAAGTAAGTGACACAATTCCCCGAGGATATCATTATTGCGGAGTTACTCAAAAACCACAAGAAAGAATTATTATGGAACGTGTTTTACAAATGTGTATTGAAATAGGAATTAAGATTTCTGGAATAAATGCCGAAGTAGAAAAAAACCAATGGGAATTTCAAATTGGACCTGTTGAAGGCATTGATGCAGGAGATCATATGATTATTGCGCGTTATATATTAGAGAGATTAGCTGAAGGAATTGAAGCAACCATTGATTATCAACCGAAACCAGAGACTAATAAAAATGGTTCCGGGTGTCATATTAATTTTAGTACTTATAATAGTCGTTCTGAAAACGGTATTGAATATATTCATAAATATATTGAAAAATTGGAAAAAAAACATAAAGAACACATTCGGGTTTATGGTGAAAATAATCATTTAAGATTAACTGGATATCATGAAACATCTAGTATTGATAAATTTGGTTGGGGAATAGGAACACGCAATACGTCTATTCGAATCCCTAATCAAGTGTTTCAAGATAAATGT
>Ga0194116_10002585_pt1 | contig 23131 bp, 21 predicted proteins | sample TA2MahsurfametaG_4_FD_148617 | JGI IMG/M metagenome (GOLD analysis project Ga0194116, IMG submission 148617) | Freshwater microbial communities from Lake Tanganyika, Tanzania - TA2015008 Mahale S9 surface | ecosystem: Environmental > Aquatic > Freshwater > Lake | place: Tanzania: Lake...
ACATTTAACGAATCTAAACATCCGTTGTTGTTGACAACAAATACATGTTGACCAGCGGTAAGATTGGCCCAACAGGGCTGCGTTTGACCTTGAAAAGAGACAGATTCAGAAAGCACGCAAACCTGTGCAAGTGAATCAGAGAAACAAGTTGCCGGGGTAATTTCGATTTGAACTGAGTCTGGCGTGACTGCCTGCACCTGAACAGTGTCTGTAAACCAATAAATATTGCGAGAATCTGCCTGAATTCCTGAGGCAATAGATGTGGTAAACAATTGAATTGCAGTTGAGGTTTGACCAGAACTCCATAAAACATTTTGACCGTTAGCTGCTGCAACTGTAGCACTGGACCCCCCGCAGAAAATTTGATTTGTTGCAATCAAATGTATGGGCGCTGTATTTCCTTCCACTAAATGATAGTGCTTATTCTTTGGAATGTTATAATAACGATCTGATTGACCTGAAGGCCAGTTCACAATGAGGCTATCTATTTGTGGAGACAACTTCAAAGGAACAATTAAATGTTGGCTGTTTTGTGAAAGGTATTGTTCACCACCGCGAAGCTGATGAATAATTTTCACACCTTCAATGTAAGCTTCAATAAAGGTTCCGAATCCATTGAGGTTACTTTGAACACCCTCAAATTCAAGCTTCACATAATTATACCCACTTTGAGTATTCACGAACAACCTATTGTACCCACCGTCTTCCACATCTAAATAAAGATCGGGATACCCATCGCGATTCACATCTCCTTTGCAGACCGCATAATTCGAGTTTGGAAGAAATTTGAAAAGTTCGGGGGAAATATCTTGAAAAGCAACGCCATTGTTTCTTAAGAGATACAATGAAGAAAGTCCGTTGGAAGATTGGCTTGCAGCAACCAAATCTAAATTTCGATCATTGTTATAATCCAACCAAGAAGCCCCCCAGGTCCATGCATTGAGATTTGCTCCCACATAACTCGGAGCATTACTAAAAAAAGCAGATCCATTATTCAGATATAGGAATGAACCCACACCCGGCGTATTGGTGATGAATAAATCAAAGTCTCCATCTTTGTCAAAATCTCCGGGAGAAGATGTCATGTTATTCACAGAAAAATTCAATCCACACGTATTGGAAACGTCTGCAAATGTGCCCATGGAATTCCCCATGAATAAACGATCTGACGGTTGAAAATCTACACAAACCATGAGATCATTGTATGCGTCATGGTTTGCTTTAAAAAAGCATGGCATGAAAGGAAAAGTTCCTCCACCTTGTACACCTAGTGTGGCAGCCACATCTGAAAAAGTTCCATCGCCGTTATTTCTAAGGCATCTGTTGAACGCATTTGCCGCAGCGTCGTAATTTACTACAAACAAGTCTAACCATCCGTCTCTATTGTAATCTTCCCAACATGCTCCCCACGTTGCCACTATAGGAAACCCTGAGAGACCCGACAAAATTGATACATCTGTAAAAACCCAATTCCCATCATTTCTGAAGAGTCGCATGCTTCCAAACCGATGCGTTATAAATAAGTCTAAATCTCCATCGCGGTCATAATCTCCCCAAACCGCACATTTCGCATTTCCTTGAGATGATACAATATTTCTTCTAACCCAACCTGTGGCTGTATTTTCATAGACATAAATTCCATTTGAGTATGTGCAAGCTGTCACATCATCCCAACCGTCTTGATTCACATCAACCAAACAAACACCATGACCATACCACGGATCATCTGTAATGGTAGGCGTGCCCATTTCAATTGTTGCATCAATGAACTGAGCCTTCGATATTATCGCAGTGAATGAAAACAATATGATAAGAAGAGATTTATTCATAGATCACACCGCTTCCAATTAATTCATTTTGTATATAAAAAGCAGCAAACTGCCCCTTCGCTACTCCAAATTGGGTATTGTCAAATATAACATAGGCATAGTATTCGTCGCATGTTATTGTTGCCTGAAATAAAGGCTGCCTATACCGTATTCTGCAGCTGACTTTCAATTCTGTTTTACCTTCGAATAAACGGGGACGAATCCAATGTAAATCATTTCGTTTTATAAGAAGACCCTCTCGAGCTAATGCAAGATGATGCTCACCAGCCGCAACATAAACAACATTATCTTTCGTGTCTGTTCCCACAACGAACAAAGGAATATTCTGACCTCCAATTCCCAACCCTTTTCGTTGTCCTACCGTGAAGAAATGTGCTCCACTATGCTCACCAATGCATACACCATCTGACTCAACAAATATCTTTCCTTGACACAACTGTAACCGATCATCACCTTCTACTTTTATTTCACTCCATGAACCAGAATCGCTCAATTTAATTACTTTACCTTTTTTAGGTTGAAGTTGTTGTTGAAGAAACGTAGGTAATTTCACTTTTCCAATAAAACACAACCCCTGCGAATCTTTTTTTTCCGCGTTTGGCAATTGAAATTGTTCTGCTAAAGCTCGAACTTGAGGCTTGGTTAAATGTCCAATGGGAAACAACGCTTTCTCAAGTTGAGACTGATTCAACTGACATAAAAAATAACTTTGGTCTTTATTCGAATCCTGCCCCATTAACAATTGATACTCTACTAGCGAATTCACTACAATTTCTTGCTTCTGACAGTAATGCCCAGTAGCTACAAAATCTGCCTTCAACTGCATGGCTGCTTTAAGAAAGACATCAAATTTAATTTCACGATTACATAAAACATCTGGGTTTGGTGTTCTTCCGTTCTCGTATTCATTAAACATGTAATCTACAATACGCTCTCTATAGGCCTCGCTCAAATCTAGAACATGAAAAGGAATTCCCAAATGTTCCGCTACGGCAAGAGCGTCATTGCTATCTGTTATCCACGGACACTCATTATTAACGACCACCGATTCGTCGTGCCAATTACGCATGAAGACGCCGATGACCTCATAACCCTGCTGAACCAATAAGGCCGCAGTTACTGCTGAGTCTACACCTCCTGATAAGCCAACAACAACTCGATTCATAAAACAAAAGTAAAGGTAATCGTATAAACAAACCAATGTACCTTTGTTTAGGCAACCCCAAGAAACATTCAACGTCTTAAAGCAAAATTTGGTGTCAACAGAGCAAGAATTGCAACAACTGATTGAAGGCTGTCTCAAAGGAGACAGTCGAAGCCAACATGCTATTTACAAAATGTACTACGGAAAAATGAAGGCTGTTTGTTTGCGTTATGCAAACAACGTGGATGAGGCCAAAGACATTTTACAAGAAGGTTTTATACGAGTGTTTACTCAACTAGATCGATATAACGGCAAAGGTTCTTTTGAAGGGTGGATGCGTCGAATTATGGTCAACCTTTCTATTGACTACTACCGAAAGAAAAAACATTTCAGTACAATTGAAATAGAAAACAACCTTCAATTAGCTGATGACATGGACGATCAACCTGATAAAAGTGAAAATCAATATGATTTCGAACCACATGAAATTATAGAGGCCATGCAACACTTATCACCTGTTTATCGTACTGTCTTCAATTTATATGTCTTTGAAGAGTTTACTCATCAAGACATTGCAGAAAAACTTGGAATTAATATAGGAACTTCTAAAAGCAACTACGCAAAGGCCAAGAAAAATATGAAGAAAATATTAATAAAACTAAAAGCTTCGGCGAATGAATAAGAATAAATTAGATTCTTTTGAAAATTCAATTAAGGATTCGTACAAAAACTACGAAATGCCATACAGCCCCGCTGGTTGGGGAAGTTTAAGTAAAACGCTTTTCAAAAAACGTTTACTCAGTAGTGCAATTTTTTGGGGTGCGGTTTTAGTTGCTGGCGCTGGTGTTTTTGCTGGTGGCATGTATTTTTATTCCGTACAGCCAACAGTTCAAGTAAAGTCAAACACAACTGCGAGTGACCTCCAGACGCAAGATCAAAACACGCAGGTGCAGGGCGCGAATACGCAGGAACAAAAACAAGAAGTCGCTGAAAATGCCGTTAACCAGAGCAATCCACTTTTGGGCACAAATCAAGAAATCAATCCAAAAGAGAATATTTCAGAATTGTTTGCGTCCGAAGACTTGAATGGAAACAATGCGGGAGAAAACTCCAATTTTGATCAATTGATTTCAGGCATTGAATCTCAGGAAAAAAACAACGATCGCAACCTAACAATTATACCAAGTATAAAAACGGCATGTGCCGGTGCTCCGGTTGAATTTCATGCTAAAAACTACAATGCCAACGGTAGCTATTTGTGGAACTTCGGAGATGGTAGTTTCAGCAATGAAGCGAATCCTGTTCACACCTTCAAAAAAGCTGGAACTTTTGATATATCGTTATCCATAACAAACCCGAATGACGGGCAAATTTCCACTGTTGCAATGCGAGGTTTGATTACTATTTTGCCCAAACCAAACGCTGAATTTGTTGTTGAGTTCCAACCATCAACTTCCAACCAGGCTCAAATTACGTTGAAAAATACAACTACCTCCTATGAAACATTTAGTTGGCAATTCAGCAATGGACAAAGTTCAAACGAAGTTGCTCCATCCTTGTTTTACGGATTAAACGGTAGGCATCAAATCAAACTTGATGTTTCCAATGAGCACGGTTGTACAGATGTTCAAAACGTAAATGTGCGAATGAATGATTCTCAAAACTACAAAGCTGTTTATGAATTGAAAGCTGGAAAAACTGTTTTTTTGCCGAAAGATTTAATTGACAACAATAGTTTCAAACTAATTATCTTACAAGACAAGCAACCTATTTTTGAAACCACGTCACTAACAAAAGCTTGGAACGGAAGCAACAAAGGAGGACTCAAAGCACAAGCGGGGCAAGAATATACTTATGTCCTGACTACCTACAATTCCTCTAAAATGGAATACAATTACTTCCAAGGGAAAATTCAAATTGTACCTTAACCAAAACCTATATACCTAACGATTGGGAGTCAAATTTTTGACTCCCTTTTGTTTATTAAAATCCCATTTACACAAGGATTTTAAACTATTTTTGCGCCATATTTTTTGAAAATAATTTTCATGCAACCAACAGACACAATTCCAAGTCAAAAAAGAAAAATACATATGCGTCAGCTTTATATTTTGGCTATTACAATACTGTTCTCTGGACAAATCTTTTCTCAAACAGATTGCACAGTACCGGGAAACTACTGCATGAGTACAACAACCATTGCAACTTGTGGAGGCTCATTATTTGACAACGGTGGCGGAAGTCCATACTCCGATGCCAACTACACCATGACCATTTGTCCCGATACTCCAGGAGATGTAATTTCTTTAGACTTTGGAGCGTTCGCACTTCAAACATCTCCAAATGCCAACAATTCAGATTACCTAACTGTTTTCGACGGACCAAATACTTCAGCACCACAGCTGGGTAGTTACACGGGAGGAACACTTCAAGGGCTTCAGGTCACAGCCACCATTAATAATCCTAGCGGATGTTTAACCTTGGTTTTTTCAGATAATGGGAATGCAAACACCGCTTCTCCCGGATTTGAAGCCGCTATTGATTGTACTACACCTTGTGCACCACCATCGCAAAACTCTTCGATTACCAATCCCACTCCAAATGGCAATTCAGTTTCCATCTGTGCAGGTGCAAGCATCTCTTTCAGTGGTGCTGGATCCTTCGCTGAACCTGGATTTACACTTGATCAGTATATCTGGAATTTCGACGATGGAACCATAGACAGTCTTTCCGGGCAGAATGCAACGCATACTTTCAACGAACCTGGTGAATACGTTGTTACCTTAACCGTGGAAGACAACAACGGATGTCAAAGTTTGAATACCAATCCACTTCAAGTACTCGTCTCAACAACTCCAACTTTTGATGGACTGGAAGACGTTACAACTTGTTTTGGAGAGGGGGTTATTCTCACAGGGCAAGCTCAAAGCACAACATGGACCGCTCTCCCTCCTCAAGTAGTGGCTGGTCAAACGTACTTGGCCGATGGTGCCGGATTTTCATACTCAACTTCTTTGAATTTTGACTTCTTCGAACCTGGAGCCGTTTTGGAATCGTGTGCCGATTTATTAAGTATTGTTGTGAACATGGAACACAGTTACATGGGTGACCTTGGCCTTTCCATTACATGTCCAAATGGAACAACTGTTGATTTAGTTAGTTGGGGAACAAACGGAGGTGGTGGAACTTTTTTAGGTCAAGCACTCGATGATGGGTCTCAAATTCCAGGAATTGGATGGGATTATTACTGGTCACCCGGAGCAACACTTACGTGGGGGCAAGCTGTAACTGCAGGGCAAACAACTGCTGTGACAACACCTACCAACGGCACTAGCCTATCTTCGGGTACGTACGCTGCGGCAGGAAATCTTTGTAACCTAGTCGGATGTCCGCTCAATGGCTCATGGACATTTACCGTTACAGATAATCTAGCCATAGATAACGGGTACATTTTTTATTGGGGACTAAATTTAAATCCTGCTCTATTCCCTGGTATCACCACTTTCACTCCTATTATTGGTGCCGATGCCGACTCTTCCTATTGGAGCGGTCCCAATATTTCTCAAACAAGTGCCGATGCCGATGTAATAACCATTACTCCTCCAGCTCCGGGTTCATACGATTATACATACACGGTCGTAAACAATTTCGGTTGTACGTTCGACACTACCATTACCGTAACCATTGAAGACAATTTACCAATCACTGCAGGTCCAGATCAACTTTTCGCATGCGGTAACGTTCAATTAGAAGGTGGTTTTGTTGGCATACCAACCCCCTCTTGCGCCCAAGATGGTGGCTCCTTTACCTATTGCTATCCAGATGGAGACAACTTCACTTGGACCTTCTGTCCCGATGCACCAGGTGATGGCATTTCCTTCATGTCTTTTGAGTTTATTGCTGGTCAAATGGAAGGCTTCTTTGAAAACTTCACCGTTTATAATGGTCAAAATACTTCTGCACCAGTTATTGCCACCTGGTCACTTGGAAATGCAACCGGACAAATTTGGACCGCAACCAATCCTTCAGGTTGCTTAACCATTACCTTTACTTCTGATGGTTCAGTTTCTTGCGGTGGTGGATTTTATCAACCTTGGCAGTATGATATTAGCTGTGATAATGGTGGACCACAATACACTTGGGAATGGACACCACCTCAATACTTAGATAATGCGGCCATTCCAACTCCGACGGTTACAACTTTGGATCAGCAAACTACCTTTACGCTGAATGCATACCCAGTAGGACACCCACAATGTGCTCAACAAGATCAAGTTGTAGTTTCAATTGATCCACTTGGTGATCCAGGACAAGATAACAGTATTAATATTTGCTCCACAGACGCTCCGTTCGATATGCTTACACAACTTGGAGGAACTCCCGTTTCTACAGGCGTATGGAGCGACCCCGGAAATACTACCCTAGCTAACAGTATGTTCGATCCTTTGACTATGCCTGCAGGTGGTTATACATACACAGTAGCTTTGGGGAATTGCTCTCTTTCTTCAACACTCAACATTGCATTTGCAGGCCCTACTGTAATTACAATTTCTAATGATACCAGTGTCTGCTATCTTGGTGATTTGAATCTCGAATTACTCACACAAGGCGCTGGTCAAGCTCCTTTCACGTATGAATGGACTTACAACGGAAATGCTATTGGAAATACACCACAAGTCATGTATAACCCAACTGTGAGCGGACAAGCGTGCCTAACAGTCACTGATGATTGCCAATATTCAGTTACTCAATGCTTCAATGTAACTGTTGCTCCTGAAGTTACGGTTTCATTCACATCTCCTGAAACAGATACATGTTGGCCCGAGGCCTTAACTTTAGTAAACACCACTGATCCTTCGACTTACCAGAATATGGCTTGGACCATTAGTGATGGCACCTATACACAAAATCAAGATCAAGTCAATTTGAACTTTACAAACCCAGGTACTTATGATGTAACATTATCTGTTGTTACAAACATAGGATGTACCTATGAAACAACAATTCCGGGCTACTTAACTTCATTTGCACCGCCAACCGCAGGATATACAGCAGACCCGCAACCAACAGATGCGAACAATACAGACATCACATTCACGGATATGTCTCTTGGAAACATCATTACTTGGGATTGGATTTTCAATGTTCCCGCTCCTCTAGGTACAAGTAATATTCAAAATCCAGGGTTTTCTTTCCCAACAGGTCAAGGTGGTGAATATCCCATTCAATTAACGGTTACTGATGCAAATGGATGTACAGACTTTGTTCTAGGTACCATATTCATCCGAAATATTTTCCAATACTATTTGCCGAATTGTTTTACTCCTAATGGCGATGGTATTAATGATATTATTTTCATGCAGGGCAGTGACATAGATCCTGATAATTTTAAATTGGAAGTATTTGATCGTTGGGGACAGGCCATATTCTCATCTACAAATCCAACTGAGGCTTGGACAGGCAATGTTCTTGGTGGAGATTATTATGCAGCAGACGGAGCATACAATTATGTGGCCGTAGTTTCTTCAAAAACAACAGGAGAGCGATTTGAACTCGATGGTCATATCATTCTCATCAGATAAAAAAATTAATACAATTTTTAATGTCCTCTCTGTTTATCTTAGAGGACGTTTTATTTATGCCTATTAATTCTGTTTTTGCGTGGTTCATTAAAAAACGTTTGCATCAGATTGAACTGTTCAAACAATACCCGCATGACGTGCAAAATGAGATTCGAGATGGATTGATTGATTTCGCATCGTTGACCACTTTCGGAAAAGAGCATCAGTTCAAAAAGATAAAATCATATTCCGATTTCTCATCTGCTATTCCCGTTCGGAAATATGAAGATTTGTGGAACTACATTGAGAAAACACTTCATGGAGAGTCCAACATCTTGTGGCCAGGACAAACGCAGAATTTCGCCAAAAGTTCAGGTACAACCAACAATAGAAGTAAATACATTCCAATTACCGAGGAAAATCTTGAAAACTGCCACTACAAAGGAGGCAAAGACTTACTTGCAATCTACTACTCCCTTCGTCCAATGGCAGATTTGTATTCGGGCAAAACACTCATTGTAGGTGGAAGTCAAAAGCTCAATTCGAATGAACACAATGTAGTTGGTGACTTATCAGGAATAATCATTTCAAATCTTCCCATTTGGGTAGAAATGAAACGTGTTCCAAGTAAAGAAATCTCATTGATGGAAAATTGGGAAGATAAAATTCTTGCCATGGCCAAAGGCACTATGAATGAAGATGTGCGCGTATTAAGTGGTGTTCCGAGTTGGACACAGCAATTGCTAAAAAAAATACTTGAATTGTCAGGCAAAGAAAATATAAATCAAGTTTGGCCCAATCTACAGTTATATATGCATGGCGGAGTGAGCTTCTTACCCTATGAGGCCGCATTCGAATCATTGCTACCAAACAAAACAACTGACTTTTTTGAAACGTATAATGCAAGTGAAGGGTTCTTTGGAATTCAAGATCAATTGAACAGTAACGAATTACTTCTCATGCTTGACTATGGTGTTTTTTATGAATTTATTCCAGAAGAGGAATGGCATAAAGAATCTCCGAAGGCTCTTCCCTTGCGTGAGGTGCAAATAAATACACCTTATGCCCTAGTTATAACAACAAACTCAGGATTATGGAGATACAATTTAGGAGACACCATTGCATTTACAAGCACCACTCCGTATCGATTCAAAATCATTGGTAGAACCAAAGCTTTCATCAATTTAGTTGGTGAAGAACTTATGGTTCACAATGTCGAACAGGCCATTTCAATATGCTCAAAAAAAATGCATGTTGGAATCATTGATTTCACCGTAGCACCTATTCCACCGAATAACCAAGACTTGGCAAGGCATGAATGGTTTATTGAGTTTTCTGATCAATCCATTGATTTGACCCGATTCGCGAATTTATTAGATGAAGAAATAAGGCAATTGAATTCGGATTATGACGCTAAACGACACGGCAATTTGAATTTACTTCAACCCATTGTCAACCAAATACAACCCAATGGATTCAATGCTGTTTTGAAAAACAGAAATAAACTTGGCGGTCAACATAAAATACCACGATTAATTAACTCTAGAGAATGGGCCAACGACTTAAAACAATACATTTTTTAACCTCCATCTTTTTTTTCAGTTGGTCACTGCATTCGCAAATCCTCGTTAAAACAGATGCGTTGGGTTTTACATATGAATTGCATGAAAATGTCTTAATTAAAAGAGAGTCTCCCCCATTTCCTCAGTTTCAATTCGGATTTCTCAATTTTGGAATTCCCACTTCACTTGATTTAACAAATCCACTAAGACCCTTTGTTTTCTGCGAGGACCAAGGATGCATTGTATTTCTTGACAATGAACTCAATCAAGCTGGAAGTCCATTTTTCCTCAACTCAAATAGCCAAGTTCAAATCACCGCTGTTTGCGGATCGAAAGGAAATGCCTTCTGGGTCTATGACCATCTAAACAGGCAATTGCAATTATTAGATCGAAGCGGAACACCCCTTATTCAAACACCTCGGTTGGAAATCCAAGCTGAGTTAATTCAACTGCTTGAGTTGGGACAAAATCTTTATGGAATTGATTCCGAAGGAAATGTATTGATTTTCAATTTATTTGGGAATTTGATTGAAAAATCATTTTTGAACGGCGCAAAATTATTAACTCATCAAGATGTCATTTACCTCATTAGTAAAGACGGGGTTATTTATCAAAGAAATGGCATTTGGTTTATTTTACATCAATTGAATTTGCGGGAAATATCAATATCTCTCATTGATGTTCAAGATTCTAAAATTGTTGAAAATGTTCCGACAACCCAATTCAAAAAAGTAATTTTCAATCTTGATAACTAAACACATTTCTATTGTTATAGAGTTGTTTTTTTTTCTATTTTCGAAATCTCATTTACCTAAACAAATTATGCATATTGCTATAGCCGGAAATATTGGTTCAGGGAAGACCACCCTTACCACACTTTTATCCAAACATTACAAGTACACACCACATTTTGAAGAGGTTGATAACAACCCGTATTTGATTGACTTTTACAAAGACATGCAGCGCTGGTCTTTCAACTTGCAGGTTTTCTTTTTAAGAAGTCGTTTCAAGCAGTTGATTGATTTAAAGAAGAAGTCAAAGAACATTGTTCAAGACAGAACCATTTACGAAGATGCGCACATCTTCGCTCCTAACCTTCACGCCATGGGTTTAATGACCACACGTGACTTCGAAAATTATCAAGAGTTATTTGAAGTAATGGATGAATTCATTACGCCACCAGACCTCTTGATTTACTTACGTGCTTCGGTTCCAACTTTGGTTAATAACATTCAGAAGCGAGGAAGAGAATACGAAGAAGCCATTCGACTCGATTATTTAACCAGACTCAATGAGAGATATGAGGCATGGATCTCAACATACACGAAAGGAAAGTTATTAATCATCGACTTAGACAATAACAGATTCCATGAAAAAGCTGAGGATTTAGGACAAATCATCAATGGCATAGACGGTCAATTGAATGGGCTATTTTAACGCACGAATACCAATTTATTCTCGTTGGAAAGAGACTCTTGATAGGCATATCCCATTTCTTGAAACTTACATAAATCATCTCTTTTCACAATTTTATTTTGTATAACGAAACGAGCCATTGCCCCGCGTGATTGTTTTGAAATAGTAGCCACCTGTTTCAATTCGCTCCCCTTTCTTTGAAGAAACTCCACATCAATGATTTGATTTGAAAATAATCTTCTATCAATGACTTTACTGTACTCTTCACTTGCGCAATTTAATATTCGACTGGACTTGGGTTGAGCTTTTAAAAATGCATTTACATTTTCCTGCCAATAGCCATACAAGTTTTTCGCATCACCTGCAGAGACAACCGTTCCAATCATGAGTCGGTAAGGTAGTACCGCATCTGTTGCACGCAGAATTCCATACATTCCTGAAAGAATAAAAAGGTTCTTAGAAGCCTTATTCCATTCTTGTTTGGAGAATGATTCTGCTTGCAAATATTTGAACGCCTCACCCTGAAACATGCATGCTGCCGGAGACGCAACATGGTTAAAATCTGTTTGACTCAACTGCTTCAACCACGCTCTAGATCTTTCAGCTATATCTTTTTTCACACCCAACTTTTTTTCCCAAAAGGCTACATCATGAACAAATAATTCACTAGCCAAATGTTTCGCATTTGAAATGAAGGTTGGAATTGTGAGGTCGCACAAACTGGGCTTCGTTCCCCCTTCAAGTAAAAGTTTTGAGGGCGATAAAACAACTTGAATGGCCATGCTCAGAAGTTTGGCTTCAACAGGTACTGAGAGTAGAACTTATCAATTTCAGCCACTGCCTCTTCTGCCGTATCAACCACCTTAAACAACTCAAGGTCTTCTTCATTGATATTATTTTCGGCGGTTAATAACGTTGCTTTAATCCATTGAACCAAACCTTCCCAAAAATATTTGCCAACCAAAACAATAGGGAAGCGACCAATTTTATAGGTTTGAATTAAAGTCAACGCTTCAAAAAGTTCATCTAAAGTTCCGAATCCGCCTGGCATAACTACAAATCCTTGACTGTATTTCACGAACATTACTTTTCGAACAAAAAAGTAGTCGAAATGCAAACTTTTATCATAATCAATAAATGAATTGGGGTATTGTTCGAAGGGCAATTTAATATTCAATCCCACACTTGCCCCTTGTCCCTTTTTTGCCCCCGCATTTGCTGCCTCCATAATTCCCGGACCACCTCCGGTTATGACACCGTAACCTTTTTGAGTCAATTGAAATGCAATGTCATGTCCAATTTGGTAATACGGATTACTTTCTTTCGTACGGGCTGACCCGAAAATGGAGACGCAAGGACCAATTGCTGAAAGACGATCATACCCCTCAACAAATTCTCCCATGATCTTGAAAATACTCCAACTGTCATTACTTTTCAACTCATTCCATGAACGCGCTTGAAATTTGCGCATTACTTTTTCATCCTTTTTTTCCATATTCATTCAATTCACTTAAAATCTCAAACTTAAAACCAACACCATGTATGTTGGTGATTTGAACGCTGGGGTCAGAAATCAAATACTTTCTCAACTTCGCAATATAAACATCCATTGTTCGTGATACAAAATACGAATTTTCCCCCCAAACCAATTGAGCCAGCGACTCTCTTGAAACCAATTGATTTTTATTTTCTACTAATATCTTCAGTAGTGCCGACTCTTTTTTTGTTAAATGCTGTCGCACATCCCCACCAAAAATCAACTCATTCATTTCAGTACTAAAAACAAATTTTCCAACTCGAAAGTTCAATTCACTCATCTCCTCTTGCGGATGAATTCGAGTTAGAATATTGCGAATACGTAAGTTTAATTCACGAATATCAAATGGCTTGGTGATATAATCATCGGCCCCCAACTCCAGACCTTTAATTTTATCTTCAATGCCATGTTTTGCAGTTAAGAAAACAATTGGCATTTCAGGAAAAAGCTTCTTAATGTCACCTGCCAAATCAAAACCTCCTTTCACCGGCATCATAATATCAAGCAAGCACAAATCAATAGCAACAGACCCCAATGTAATGAGCGCTTCTTTCGCACTTACGCAACGAGTGACATTGTATTTGAAAGATTGAAGCTGATCTTGAATTACAAATCCAAGATTGGCATCATCTTCAACGAGTAGTATACTATCCATTGTTGTTAAACTGCATTGGAATTCGAATAACAAATTCAGAGCCTACACCTTCTTCACTCTTCGCAATGATTTTAGAATCATGGGCCTTTAGAAGCTGCTGCACCAAATATAATCCAAGACCAAATCCCTTCTTATGATGTATTTCAGAGATTGGAACTCGATAAAACCGATTAAACACTTGATCTAAATGTTCAGAGGGTATACCCAAACCATTGTCTTCAATACTTAAATTGAACTCACCCATTTTCGTTGTAGCCCGAATAATAATTTCAGGTTCATCTTCTATTGTATATTTCAGTGCATTATCGAGCAAATTAGATACAATAATTTCAAAGGATTTACGATCAAAAAATAATTTCAAGTCTTCCAACCCATTCCACTCCACTTTTAACTTCGCGTCAAGTTGATCCAAGATTGGCTGGTATGTAGAGACAACCATTTGAGTTTGTTCAAACGGTGAAATCCACTCTTTTTTAAGGTGTCCTCCAATTTTTGGCAACCTCGAAACTTCTAATACCCGCTCGAGTTCATTCTTCAACTTTTCACCTTCCGAACGAATGATAGAAATGTATTGTTGCCGTTTGATTGTATTTGATAACAGCTCTTCCGAGTTCAACACCTCTGCAGCCAATAAAATGGTAGATAAAGGAGTCTTGATTTCATGAGTAACATTATTTACAAATTCGCGCTGCATTTTCGAGTTATTCGAAATACTATTTACTTATTGTATGACCAAAGAGCCATAAGAAAAATAAATAGAGTAAGAATGGTTATTAAAATCCAAAATTTATAATTCGTAAGAAAGTGCCACGGATTTTCCGTTTTTGTTGATCCAAAGAGATACAGTCCCAGAATGAAAAAACCAATCATGACAAGAGCGACAAAACTTATTATACCAATCATTCTAATGTGCCCGCTATTCATTGAAACAAAGTTAAACGAATCCTTTTTGAAAACTCCAAATCTCACTTATTTTCGCAAAAAACATCAAATATGAAAGCTTACGTTTTCCCTGGTCAAGGATCCCAATTCACAGGAATGGGAAAGGAGTTATATGCGCAGTCCGCTATTGCGAAGAGATATATGGACCTCGCCAACGAAATTTTGGGATTCTCCTTGACTCAAGTTATGTTTGAAGGCAGTGACGATGAATTAAAGCAAACGAAGATTACTCAACCCGCTATTTTCTTGCATAGTGTTGCTCTTGCCAAATCACTAGGTGACAATTTCGCACCTGAAATGGTTGCGGGACACAGTCTTGGAGAGTTTAGCGCTTTGGTTGCAAACAACACCATTTTATTTGAAGATGCTATTCGATTGGTGTATGCGCGTGCAATGGCAATGCAAAAGGCCTGTGAAGCAAATCCATCAACCATGGCCGCTGTGCTGAATCTAGCCGATGATGTAATAGAAAGAATTTGCAGCGAGACACCAGGAATAGTCGTGGCCGCAAATTATAATTGTCCAGGTCAATTGGTCATAAGTGGCGAAAATGAAGCCATTGACAAGGCTTGTGAAGCATTGCTTGCGGCTGGAGCGAAAAGAGCTTTGAAATTACCTGTGGGAGGAGCCTTTCATAGTCCACTTATGGAACCTGCTCGCATTGAATTGGAAGAAGCTATTCACGCAACCACATTTAATGAACCTTCTTGCCCAATCTATCAAAATGTAACCGCCGCTGCGGTTTCAAATCCAGAAGAAATAAAAAAGAATCTCATCGCTCAATTGACAGCCCCTGTTAAATGGACACAAACCATGAATGCCATGTTAACTGATGGTTGTTCCGAGGTTGTTGAAGTTGGACCTGGCAAAGTTCTGCAAGGACTATTCAAAAAAGTTAAAGCAGATCTTGCTTTGAGTAGTGCAACTTTTGAGGTTTAATTTTTATTCCAACCAAAGTGGCTTTCAGCCATTTCCAAAATATCACCCCCTATAGCTAAACATGCAGTTGCAGCTGGTGACGGTGCGTTGAGAACGTGAATACTTCGCTTGGTGTATTCAATTCTGAAGTCATCACGTGTATCACCATCTTCACGAAGTAACAATGCTCGCACCCCCGCTCTGCCCGGCTCAATATCTTCCATGGTCAAGTCTGGAAGTAAGCGCTGAAGCGTTTTCAAAAATAAGCGTTTGCTGAAAGCACGGCGATATTCATCGATTCCGAACTTCATATTCTTAAAAAATAACTTCCAAGTTCCCCGATACGTGAGTGCATCCCATGTATCTTTCAAACTAAAATCTGTCTTGCCATATCCTTCACGCTTAAATGTAAAAACCGCATTGGGACCGCATTCCACAGAGCCATCAACCATTCGCGTAAAATGAACACCTAAAAAAGGAAAATCTGGATTGGGAACCGGATAAATTAAATTACGAACTTTATGCTTGGCCTCTTCAGTCAATTCATAATAATCACCCCGAAATCCAACTACTTTCTCTTTCAGTTGAACACCATCTTTTTTCGCTAAACGATCGGCTTGCAATCCACCACAAACAATCAAATGGGTCGCAGAATATGTACCTTTATTGGTTATCACTTCTGTGCTTTCATCTGAATGATTGAACCGTATTACCTCTTCTTGCAAATGCAACTCAGAATTCGAATTCATTGACATTGCCAATTCAACCATTTTCTTGGTAGCACCTCTAAAATCAATGATACCTGTGCACCCAATAAAAAGCCCATCTATTCCAATACAATGTGGCTCAATCTCTTTAATTTCCTGTGCTGTTACCCTGCGCATATCTTCAATTCCATTCGCCACTCCATGTTCTTCAATCTTATTCAAAAAAGGCAATTCCGATTCATCAACTGCCACAATTAGCTTCCCACACACATCGTGCTGAATGCCATATTCCTTCGCAAATGCAACAAGCTCTCTTCTTCCATTAACACAATTAACGGCCTTTTTAGATCCCGGCTTGTAATATATTCCACTGTGAATGACGCCACTGTTGTTTCCTGTCTGATGGTCGGCCAATCCCATCTCTTTTTCGATTAGAAGAATTGATTTGGTTGGGTAAGCCTTTTGAATTTTGTACATAGTCGCTGCCCCTACAATTCCACCACCAACTATTATTACATCGAACTTTTTCATCTCATTTCTTTTTACAAAAATAAACCCTGAAATCAATTTCAGGGTTTAACAAAAACGTTTAATTCAGTTTTATTTTTGCCCTTCTTTCTTACAACAGTCTTTCTTTTCACCTTCTTTGTTTTCACCACAACCTGAAGATCCAGCACGAGACTGACAAGAATCTTTCTTTTTCTTTCTCTTGCTATCTGTGCGCTTTGCGTCAGCAGCAGCTTGCTTAGAGCAACATTGACCTACTCCTTTGTCGTCTGAACTTACAGCAGATTTAGAACACTCTTCTTTTGAGGCACCTGACTTGCAACATTCTTTCTTTTGTTCTGAAGATGAACTTGAAGTACCTCCAGTACATTGTGCAGAGGCTATTCCTGCTAAAAGGAACATACCTGCAAATACCGTTATAACTTTATTCATAATTTTTCGTTTGAGCCAAAGATAGTTGTTCCTGTACTTCACATCAAATTTTTTTCTGTTTACATTCGCAGTGGTTCCATGATAGAAATCAAGTCAACTAAAAATAACAATTGGATTGCAGCAAGCTTCATCGCAATCAGTTCCTATGGCTTCATACTATGCATTGGTTATTTACTTACTGACACTCCAGAAACTTGGCGTTTGAACAATCAATCCCCTGTCATAGAGGAAATGGAAGTTGCCTTCGAAGACGAGGCGCTTGCAGAAATGAAGCAACAGCAAAATACCGCAGAATCGAAAACATCAGAAGCAGTTCGTGATTTATTGGCTTCATCAGATGCTAAACAAGTCTCAGATCTTGTGAATTATACTGGTGAAGAATCTCAAGGTGGAAATGCCACACAATCGGGTGCCGATGCCGCTAAATCTTTTTCAGAAAATACAGAGAAAGAATTGTTCACCAAACATGAAAGCCACGGAGTTCAGCTTCCTACCACGCATTCAAACCAACAAAAAGAGAAAGAATTAAGCAACAAACAAATTTCTGGTGGCAATACCAGTTACAGCGGAAATGTCAGTGCTACTTTCAGTTTATCTGGGCGTTCTGTAAAAAGTGCTCCAAAACCTACATACAAATGCAAAGGTGCTGGACAAGTGGTGGTGCTTATTTCAGTGAACGAATTGGGCAATGTGAGCGAGGCGAAAATTGACGCTAATCAATCCAGCAAAGATGCCTGTCTTCTCAATGAATCGCTCAACTATGCGCTGAAATGGCGTTTTTCAGAAGGCAAGAATTCCAAACAACCAGGAGTCATCACCTTTCAATTCAGTGCCCAGTAGCATAATCTGTGAGGTATTCAAAAACTGCCGTGAGCGTACCTTCCTTTGTTGTTTCCCTTCCTGTAGCAAGAACACCATCATCTTCATGAATAAGACGAGGCAAAATGTTTTTGATGATCTCATTTCCAAAATCCTCACTTGCATCTTTAGGCAATTCGCAAGGCAAATTATCAATAGCCATTACTGCAACCGCCTGATCACTATCAAAGGAAGTTTCCAATCCTGTTAGAACATCATAACCATAAACAGGATCTGCAATTTTAGATGCACGAATTGTGCACGCAATTGGACCATTTAAGTCACATGATATATCAGAAACAACAGAACATTTGTTATGATTTTGAAAAAAAGTTTGACTCAACAAAATGGGATTCTTCGCATTCCACAAGTGGGCCGCAATGTAGAGATTGGCTGAACGAGCATACTGTTCCAAATTTGAAGTATATAATTCCGGACTTGAATAAAATTCCGACTTATCGAATTTACCGTCGTGAATGCGTTTATACATCTGCGGAGTATCAATATGCACGTAGACGCCTTTTTCATTTGGATTCTGTAAAAAATCTTCTTCAGTGCAGCGTTTCAAATCAAGCTGCTTCATCACTTCCTCTGCACCATTTCCTACTCTGCCCCACCCGGTGAGTAATGCTCTGATTTGTGACACATCTATTTTCCCCAACTCCTCATCGAACTCAATGCGGCCGCTTAGCGATTGTGGAGAGGGTAAATTGAAGAGCCCGTGCTTCCAACCGAAAGCACGTATTCCCTCATAAACACCAACTATACCTGCATACCTTCCAAATCCAATGATCCGCTTGCCATTGCTTCCTTTTAACGCCTCATAATCTATCAACTCAATGCGTTTATCGAGTATCGCTCTTAACAGTTTCGCGTTGTATGGTTGTTTCTTAAGCGTGTGAGAAAAAAAGAAATAGGTTTTATAAGGAATAAGAAATTCAATTGGAACTTCCTTCACTCCAAATAAAATGTCGCAATGGCTTACATCATCAACCACTGCAATTCCTTCTTGCTCATAGGCTTCATCTGAAAAGCACCGAATGGGGCTTGATTCAACAAATAGTTCAACATTTGAATAGGTTTGAACAACTTGAGCACATTGCTTTGGAGTAAGTGGAACGCGGAAGTCTGGAGGAGTCTTTCTTTCTTGAATGATTCCAATTCGAATTTTCGTCATTGAATTAAATTGGGATTGCGAATATACATCGTAAATTTGCAGAGCTATCTCTTAAAATTGCACGGGCCCGATTTCGGATTTGACAGCAAGATGAAGTGGAGAGCAAGCATGCAGAGCGCCTGATGTTTCGGCTCTTTAATCTCGGAGCATCAGTCAGAAATGACAACAATTCTTACGCACTTGCTGCCTAATCACAGGATGTGATTACGCTTAATCGGCCTCTAGGAGGTTGACAAGTAAGTCTCGTAAAACGCCCCGCTTTTGACGTTTTACATAGAGGCTTCATCAAAGAAAGCTCGCCGAAGATGAATCTTGTAATTAACGGTTAAAAAACACAAGCTAGGCGTTCACTAGGCTGCTACCTGCCGGGTGTTCGATGAAAAACAAAGATGTAGATAAGCATGTAGAAACCTTTTCGGTTCCTTGTTTGGACGCGGGTTCGACCCCCGCCGGGTCCACAAAAAAAGCACATTCAAATGAATGTGCTTTTTCATTTAGAGTGAATCTCCTATTTCCACCCCACCAATTCCACCACCACCTCATTGCGGCGGTTTAAAAACTGAAATGGAGGATTGTATCCCAAATATGCAAACTTACCTGTATGCACTATGCCCAATTTAGTGAGTTGGTCCACAAGTTTTTGCTTGTATTTTTCTATTTTCTCGTCGGAAGCCCATCCACCAAAGCGAATGGCGGCCATAATTACAGACGGTTTTTCAATGAATTGAATTTCAGAATTATTCGGCTTGGGAAGAGACTCCAATGATCTTCCAGAAGGAACCATAAACGACATCGTTGTCGACTCACCCATTTCCATCATTACCGGACTGGTCATTGCAATTTTTTCCTGCTTTTCATTTCCTCCGAAAATATAACCTGCAAGTGTGCGAAAACCATTGCTAGAACTGGCTTCGTATGAATTCCCCTGCATGGTATATGTTGAAAATAAAGCTGGTTTGTATGATCTAATTTCAATGTCGCCGTGTTTTTCCAGCACATCATAACCGTATTGTTCAATATTTTCCGTTTCCATATAGAACCAAGCAGATAACCCAGTAATTACGAGAGCAAAAGAAAAGAAGATGATTAAAAAAATTTTCATACCTCTATAACAATGACAAAGAATTAATGTTCAACAATTGACTTTGAAGTGATTACCTTTACAACAATCAGACACTGACCAACTATGAGAACAATCGTTTACTCTATTTATGCAGCTTGCAAAGGAATTGACAAAATTTATAATTGTGATCCAAAATGGGCCACCATTAACCAATTGAAACAAGAAACGACTGAGGCATCAAAACGACTCAGTGACATTGAAAAAAAAACCAATCAGATCATTGAAAACAACCAAGCCTTGGTACTTTCATTGAAATAACTTCGAATTGAAATCTTTAACTTTTAACTCATGAAGGGAATTATTCTGGCAGGCGGCAGCGGCACCCGACTTTACCCAATTACGAAAGCAGTGAGCAAACAACTCATGCCGATTTATGATAAACCTATGATCTATTATCCGTTAAGCACCCTATTGCTTTCTGGGATAAGAGAAATTTTAATCATTACCACACCTCATGAGCAAAATGCATTCAAAAATCTGTTAGGTGATGGAAGTCAATGGGGGTGTGCTTTTTCCTATGCCATTCAACCTGAGCCGAACGGCTTGGCTCAAGCCTTTGTTATTGGCGAATCGTTTATTGGACCAGATTCAGTGGCTCTTATTTTAGGGGATAATATTTTCTATGGACCGGGATTTGGAAAACTATTACAACAAAACACACTGGTTCAAGGTGCACATATCTTTGGTTACCATGTGGCTGACCCGGAGCGCTATGGTGTGGTGGAATTTGATGCATCTGGTAAAGCGCTTTCACTAGAGGAAAAACCCATGGAACCCAAATCGAATTACGCAGTTCCGGGCTTATACTTCTATGACAATTCTGTTGTTCAAATTGCCAAATTAATTGAACCCAGTGCACGCGGTGAATACGAGATTACAGATATCAACCGGGTATACCTTCATGCTGGCAATTTGCACGTGCAGCGATTGGAAAGGGGCACCGCATGGCTAGACACAGGTACATTCGACTCCTTACTCCAAGCCAATTTATTTGTTCAAACGGTAGAGGCCCGTCAAGGCCTTAAAATAGCAGCTCCAGAGGAAATAGCTTGGCGAATGGGCTTTATAGATGACGAACAATTCAAAAACTTAGCGGTTGATTTAATCAAAAGCGGATATGGACAGTATCTTCTAAATCAACTTTCACAGCGATAATACACATGTTGCAAAACTATCTCGAGGAAATCGAAAAGGAATTGTATACCAATCCTTTGAATCCGCAAACAGCCAATCTTGTAGACCCTATTCATTATTTGCTTCAAATTGGTGGCAAACGAATTCGCCCCATACTCACCTTGATGTCATCAAAATTATTCGGAGGAAAAACAACTGACGCCCTATCTCAAGCCCTTGCGGTTGAGGTGTTTCATAACTTCACCCTCATGCATGATGATATCATGGATAATTCTCCTCTTAGAAGAGGGGCACAGACCGTTCATGAAAAGTGGGATATCAATACAGCTATACTCAGCGGTGATGGTATGATGATTCAGGCGTATGCACTGCTGCAAAAAAACGCGAATGATAAGTTTGCCTTACTTTTTGAACGATTCAATACAACAGCTTGGGAAGTTTGTGTTGGACAGCAAATGGATATGGATTTCGAAAAGCGCACCAACGTTTCCAAAGAGGAGTATATTGAAATGATCCGTTTAAAAACGGCCGTTCTTTTGGGTTGCGCATTAGAGTTAGGTGCAATTCAAGCCAATGCTTCCAAAAAAGACCAAGAACACATTCGAAAATTTGGAGAGTATGTTGGCATTTCATTTCAACTCAGAGATGATTATCTAGACACTTTCGGAAAAAAAGAAGAAGTTGGCAAGCGCATTGGGGGTGATATTTTGGCTGATAAAAAGACCTTTCTATACCTTCACGCAATTGAAACAGGAACAAGCAGCGACTTGGAATTGTTGCGTCATTTTCATGGAAGCCACCCCAACGACCAAGAAAAAATTGCTTCAATAACGGCAATTTTTGAATCGACGCAAGCCGACCAAGAAATTCTAAAAAAGAGTGAAGCATATTACCAGAAGGCCATTCAGGAATTAAATCATATTTCCACCCTTGACGAACAAAAAAATGAGTTGCGAGCACTCGCTGCTTGGCTTTTGGAAAGACATGTCTGAAATAAATTCCTTACCACTCAAATCGGATATCTGCAATCAAATAAAAAAAGATTTCATTTTAGCAGGGTTCGAATTCAATATCGCCGAATCATTCAGCATTGATGAATTTATTGCCTTTGTTGTGAAATCATTTTCCTTACATGGCAAATATTTCAAACGATTATTGTACACCTTTGATTTTACTGAAAAGCAAATTGGTGAGGCATTATCAAATCAAAAGAATGATGAAGCCCTTGTAATACTCGCTCATTTATTTGTCAAGAAAGCCGAACAGAAAATAGAATTCAGAAAACGCTTTTCAAATCAATCATTGAACCTGGCCCACCATATAGATTTCCATGACGGCATACAGGATCTTGATTCCAAAAGCGAGCCCCAATAGTATGGTTAGAGTAACTCTTGCCGCTTTTAACCTCGGATTAATTTTATCAAACTTCACAATACCATCAACTACAACGCTTGCTAGAGCGAGTAATTCTAAAAAGGTAAACATGGCCCAAAAAGAACGGATTTGTGAATAGACTGACTTCAGAAAAGGAATCTGTTCTCCGAAAAATTTACCAGTGAAATAAAGTAAACTGTACAATACAAGCGCCCCAAAAGTAAATATTATAATATTCGACGTTGTTTTTTGATT
>Ga0194116_10002586_pt1 | contig 23127 bp, 19 predicted proteins | sample TA2MahsurfametaG_4_FD_148617 | JGI IMG/M metagenome (GOLD analysis project Ga0194116, IMG submission 148617) | Freshwater microbial communities from Lake Tanganyika, Tanzania - TA2015008 Mahale S9 surface | ecosystem: Environmental > Aquatic > Freshwater > Lake | place: Tanzania: Lake...
AATTGATTGCTAGCAAGCTTGGGTTTACTGGAGCGCTAGGGACAAGAGCTGAAACAAAAGATGGGAAGTACACCGGAAATCTAATTGGAAATCTTCTCCATGGAAAAGAGAAGTCCCGCGCCGTTCTCGAGCTTGTAAATAGTCGAGATATAAATATCAAAGAGTGTTTTGCTTACTCAGATTCACATAATGATCTACCGCTTCTTGAAACTGTTGGCTATCCAAATGCGATTAACCCCGATGCAAAACTGCGAATTATCTCATTATCTTCGGGTTGGCCGGTACATGATTTCCGGAGGTTACGCTGGTTAAATAGAATTATTGGTCCACTAGTTAGTCAGCTAGCAGGATTCTGGACTTACCTAACAGCAAGGAAAAAATAGCGGTAGCATTAGCCCCTTATGTCACTTGCTGACTCGGTGCGCTCAAATTTCGGTTCTACTTTCTCAGATGATCTACGAGCGCGCTCAGATGCAGAACTAGAGGAACTATTTAAGCTCCGCCCTGATCTGATAAATCCGATACCGACAGATATAAATTCCCTTGCAACTAGGGCTACTTCTGCTCCGAGTGTTATTCGCGCTATTGAAACCCTGAATTTGTTCCAACTACAGGTCCTTGAATCAACCACCCTTTTTGAGGATGCATTCACTGTAGAAGAAGTGGTGGAGCTAACTGATGGAGCTGCCCGTAAAGAGATTGAACAACTTGTAAGTATGGGTTTGCTCTATAAAGATGGAGATAAGTTAAGAATTTCAAGAGCTGTTCGAGATATCTTGGGAGAAAACATTGCCGGCCTTGGACCAACAATCGCCCAGCGAATTGATTTCAAATTACTCAAGAGAGCTCCAATCGGTGCTCTTGAGTTACTTGAACAGTTAGCTTGGGGTCCGCCAAAAGGTGAGCTGAGTGAGGCGGTAAAACCAGGCAGTGCAGTTGAGTGGCTATTGAAGAACAAATTCCTTATTCAGGTGGATAAAAGAATAGTTCTTCTACCAAGAGAGGTAGCGCTACATCTTCGCGGCGGAAAAATTCATAGAAATCTACAAACAAAGCAACCGTGCCTTGAAGGTAAAGACATCAGCGCCACCAAAGTCGATCAAGCGGCAATCGATTCGATTGCAACTTTGCTCCGGTTGTTAAGTGAGTTAATGAACTTTTGGGCTGAAGAGACGCCAACGGCAATTCAGTCGGGTGGACTCGGTGTTCGTGACCTAAAGAAGGCTACCGAGCATCTTGGTGTTGAAGAAGCCTTTGTTGCTTTCTTATCAGAGAGCGCATATCAACTCGGCATTCTTAGTATTGAGGTTGATGGCCGAATCTTGCCCAACGCGAACTTCGATATTTTCCAGAGTGAGAGCGCTGAAGAGCAGTGGCGCGAGATGTTCTCTACATGGAAGCAGAGTTCAAGAGTTATCGGGCTTGTAAGAAGGAATGATTCACGCAGCGTTACTCCTTTAGGAAATGAACTTGACCGCGCAAATGCCCCGCGAATGAAGAGAAACCTATTGGAGAGCTTAAAAATAGGAATCTCACCTACAACTAAATCTCTAACCCAATCCGTGTTCTGGCTCTACCCACATCGAAGAGCACTTTCTGTTAATGAAGAGACTATCTCTTGGTTTGCGCGAGAAGCAGAGTGGATGGGAGTAACTGGAAGCGGTTCGTTATCTACCTTTGGAAAGAAAATCCTTGCCGGCGAGAAGAAATTAGGTGTTAGCGCATCGCTGCCTTTGCCGGTTGACCACATTCTCATTCAGGGTGATAACACGGCAATCGCACCGGGCCCGCTAGTAAATGAAGTTGCTCGCAAACTATCAACTTTTGCTGATATCGAAAGTCGAGGCAATGCGACTGTTTATCGATTCTCCGAGAGTTCAATAAGAAGAGGCTTGGATCATGGACATTCAGGTGAAGAGATTCGAACCTTCTTAAAGGAAGTCTCGAAAACCCCAGTCCCGCAGCCTTTGGAATATCTAATCTCTGATGTTACTCGCAAGCATGGAAGGCTAAGAGTTGGATATGCGAATTGTTATCTCCGCTGTGAAGACGAGGCTCTAATTTCTGAAATTTTGAAAAATAGGCGGCTAGAACATCTTCGACTAAGACAGATTGCTCCTCAGGTTTTAATTGGTGATGCCGAAAGTAGCGACATGATCGAAGAGCTAAAAGAGTATGGCTACTTTCCCTCTGGTGAAAATGGTCAAGGCGCTGTTATCTCACAGCCACAATCTCGCCGGGCAAAAACAAAATCAAAACCACCCCGAATTGTGGGCGATCTTATGCCACCTAGCGCCGATATCTTGAGGGTGGCAATCAGAACGCTGAAGACTGGAGAAAAAGGCTCGATAAAGCGGCCCAGCGGTGAGTTACCAAGAACAAGCGCGACTGAGACTTTGGATCTTCTAAATGAATATGTGGGCAAAGGTGTTGCACTTCGAATCGGTTATGCCGATACAAATGGCGCCGTATCTCTTCGAGTTATTGATCCGCTCTCGATATCACTTGGCACGTTGATCGCCCGCGACCACCTAACAAATGGAATTACCCCCTTTAAAATCACGCGGATAACAGGAGTAATTGTTAATGAAAAGTGACTTGGGATTAGGATTGAAACGATGAAGAATCCAAACGACTCTGTAGTTTTAATCATTGGCTTAGCGCGTAACGTTGGGTCGAAAATTGAAAATGAAATTGTTAATCTTCAATCTGCCTTCTCAAGCTTTTTAGACGTTCGCTTTTTGATCGTTGAGTCTGACAGTAATGACGACACTGTTAAAGTTCTGGAAAAGATTCATCGAATGAACTCAAAAGTGGAATTTAGAAGTCTTGGTCATCTTAGAGCTGAGATTCCTAATAGAATCGACAGAATTACTTTTTGCAGAGCTAGAGCGCAGGAAATTGCTAGAGAATTAGATGGTGGTTTTGACTATGTTGCGGTGGCTGACCTCGATGGTGTCAACTCGCAGATTAACAATGAGGCAGTTTCTAGTTGCTGGAGAGAGCACAAATGGGACGTCTGCACCGCCAATCAGGAGCGCGGCTATTACGACATTTACGCACTTCGTCATGCCTCACTTGCGCCAAGAGACTGTTGGCTCGAATATCTCGAACTCCGCAGGGAAGGTTTACACCCTATGAAGTCTCTAAATAAAGCAGTTTTTGTGCGACAGGTGCATATTCCTAAAGATTCTAAATGGATCAAGGTGGATTCAGCTTTTGGTGGTCTCGCCATTTACACCACCGAAGCTTTCCTGGCTGGGAGATACTCAAGTCGTACATTCTCTGGCGAAGTTGTGTGCGAGCATGTTCCATTTCATCAATCTATACGGGAAAAAGGTAAACAAGTGTTCATCAATCCACAACTTATAAACTCGCGTGGAGTTAACAAGGGAAGTATTAGCTATCGGTTTACATTCGCAATCAAGTACCTTGTCTCACTATGCTCTCCGAAATTGTTCGATAGAAGGTTCATACGATGACCGAGGGAATGCTTCTTCATCTAAGACAGCTCGTTGAATGTGAAAGTCCTACCTCTGATCTTGACGCGTGTCGACGAGTGGTGAATCTCGCCGTTGAGATTTCTAATAAGGTCCTAGGAATTGGCGCTAAATGCGTAGACGAAGAGGGTAGGCCCATATTCTGGTATGGAGACCCTTTGCCAGAATTGGTATTACTTGCCCACCTTGACACAGTTTGGCCAATTGGCTCTTTTGATCCAACTTGGCGTGTTGAAGATGGATTTGCAAAAGGTCCTGGCATCTATGACATGAAGGCTGGATTCCTCCAAGCTCTTTATGCGCTAAAGGAAACTGACCGCAATTCTGTCGCACTAATAGCTACCACAGATGAAGAAACGGGTTCCCTAAATTCGCGGGCATTAATTGAAAGAGTCAGCAAGGGGGCGAAAGCGGTACTAGTTCTTGAGTCTGCTATCGATGGGAAGGTGAAGATTGGCCGCAAGGGAACTTCCATGTATTCGATCTCCATTCATGGAAGGGCTTCACACGCTGGTTTAGAACCTGAAAAAGGTATAAATGCCACAGTTGAGATAGCGAAGATCGTAAATTCCCTTGTTGAACTTGAAGATCTTTCCCTTGGCACCTCGGTCGTTCCAACAGTTTTACGATCAGGCTCAACAACAAACACAGTCCCCGCCTTAGCAACTTTGGAGGTCGATTCGCGCTCATACTCAATGAAGGAAATGGAGCGAGTTAAAGAAGAGATTCTGAAGTTAAGACCTGTCCACCCGGAAGCTCGCATCGAAGTTATCGGTGGAATTAATCGTCCGCCACTTGAGGAAAAGTCCACGAGAAATTTGTACGAACAGTTAGAAGCTGTGGCAACCAAAATTGGCATGTCACCAATAGGCGCGGCAATAGTTGGTGGAGCGAGCGACGGAAATTTCGCTGGGATGCATACTGAAGTATTGGATGGGTTGGGCGCAGTAGGTAGCGGTGCTCATGCATTAACTGAGAGAGTATCTATAAGTGACCTTGAGCCAAGAACACGACTATTGACCGAGTTTATAAAGGAACTACTTCATTGAACGACGGTCCTTTAATTGTTCAGAGTGATAAGACTTTATTGCTTGATATCGATCACCCTCAATCGGCTGATTGTCGCAGAGCGATAGCTCCATTCGCTGAACTGGAGAAGTCGCCCGAACATATTCATACCTATCGGCTTACTCCTCTAGGCCTTTGGAACGCTAGAGCTGCAGGTCATGATGCCGAACAAGTGATTGATACCCTCTTGAGCTTCTCAAGATATGCAGTTCCCAACGCTCTGCTTCTTGATATTGCTGAAGTTATGGGTAGATACGGAAGGTTAAGGCTTGAATCCCACCCAGTACATGGATTAATTCTCATTTCAATTGATAAAGCTGTTCTCCAAGAGGTGATTCGTTCTAAGAAAGTAGCACCTCTTTTAGGGGCAGCAATCGACGAGGAAACCATTACTGTTCACCCAAGTCAGCGCGGGACGCTTAAACAAGCCCTGCTTCGTCTCGGTTGGCCCGCAGAGGATTTCGCCGGTTACGTAGATGGCCAAGCACATCAAATAGAGCTCAAAGAAGAGGGTTGGAAGCTTCGGGATTACCAAAGATTGGCAGCCGAAGGGTTTTGGCATGGCGGCTCGGGAGTTGTAGTCCTTCCTTGCGGCGCGGGAAAAACACTAGTTGGAGCTGCGGCTATGGCTCATGCAAAAGCAACCACGCTAATTCTTGTTACAAATACGGTAGCTGCTCGTCAATGGAGAGATGAGCTGCTAAGTAGGACTTCATTAAATGATGATGAAATTGGAGAGTACTCGGGTTTAAAGAAAGAAATACGTCCAGTAACGATTGCAACCTACCAAGTTATGACCACAAAAAAGAATGGTGTTTACTCACACCTTGATCTCTTCGACTCACATGACTGGGGACTAATAATTTACGACGAAGTTCACTTACTCCCAGCTCCTATTTTCCGATTCACAGCCGACATTCAATCACGGCGAAGGCTTGGACTTACTGCAACTTTGGTACGTGAAGATGGGATGGAAGGAGAAGTCTTTTCACTCATTGGCCCAAAGAGATTTGATGTACCTTGGAAGGAGATTGAATCCCAAGGCTATATCGCACCAGCGGATTGTGTTGAAGTTAGAGTGACGCTGACTGACCAGGAACGGCTCCAGTACGCTACTGCAGAACAAGAGAACAAGTACAAAACCTGTTCGACAACACCTTCTAAGCGTAGAGTTGCTATAGAACTAGCAGAGCTACACGCCACTGAACAAGTTCTAATCATCGGTCAGTACATCGAACAAATTGATGAAATTTCAGATGAATTAGGTGTGCCAATAATTAAAGGCGATACACCAATAAAAGAACGCGAGGACCTTTACTCTAGATTCCGAACGGGCGAAATCAAATGTTTAGTAGTCTCAAAAGTTGCGAACTTCTCAATAGATCTGCCTGAGGCCTCTATAGCAATTCAAGTCTCAGGAACTTTCGGCTCCCGCCAAGAAGAGGCACAACGTCTCGGGCGAGTACTACGCCCTAAAAAAGACGGAAGAACTGCTAGGTTCTATTCGATAGTTGCTAGGGACACAATAGATCAAGATTTCGCACAGAATAGGCAGAGATTTCTTGCCGAACAGGGCTACTCGTACCGAATAATTGATTCAGATCAAATTCAAGAAAAATAGTTACTTTTTCTCTCCCCAAACAATCACATAGTTATCTGGGCCTGTTAAAGGTATCTCCTCTATCAACCTCAAGTTAGGTAAGAATTGTCGAATTTCTTCAATTGTTAACTTTCCAGTGGATCGACCAGTTTTATTGGAAACTCCAGAGTTCATTATCATGAATCCTGACTTACACTTCGAGAGAATTTCCTCCAAATAACTTAATTGCAGGTCCCGACTTAATTCTGAAAATGCATAATTACTGATCGCAAAATCCCACGACTTAGATTTTTGATTAAAGCTGCCTCGTTTCACCGTTAAATCTGAATCAATACCTTGTAAATATCTATCAATGAGTTTCAAGACTGGCGGGAGGTCAAAGCAGGTATAGTCCTTAACTCCAAACGTTCTTCCGATAACAGCGGCCTGACCACCATAACCACAGCCAATTTCGGCAATTGAAGTACTCGATGAAATTTCAAAGTGATTCGCTATCTCCAACGCGGTAGAGATGTAGCGAAGTGTAGTCGGACTCACATCCCCGTAATTCCCGTAAGTGAAGGTAATTGGGCTACCGAATAGGTCATTTCCTTTATTCAAATTAATCAGTTCTACCGCATCCCCTTTTGAAGCCAAGGATTGGATTCGTTGAATATACCTTTGTCCCTCTTTGTAACCTAGATGCTCCAAGATTTCACGATATGCCATTCCTCTTCTAAATCTATAAAGCCTATTTTCACTTTCTAAAACGTGTGCTAAGGATTCTGAATATGGAGTGACTTCGCTATCGCTACTCTGTTGCTTTTCCGTGAAGTAAGACCTGTGCCTGGAGAGAATTCTTACCTTACGGATAGCTCGAAATGATAAGTCCGTCAGAGCCCAGTGGGTACGATTCAATAGATTAATGTCGTTTCTCCCTCCCACTCACAATACTCAGATTAAGTTGTTAGTACTTATCTGAGAGTTGAGCTGCTTGCGCTCTTGCCGCGCTTACGGCGCTATCGATTATCTCCTGAAATTTCATTTCCTCAAAGACTTTCAGCGCCGCTTCAGTCGTTCCTCCCGGGCTTGTCACTTCTCTTTTCAGAATTGTGGAGCTCTCATTCCTCTCATTTAACATCTTGGCAGATCCCACAAAAGTTTGTCGCACTAAGAGCTCTGAATCCTGCGGAGACAAACCTAGGCTACTTGCAGCATTAGTAAGGGCTTCGACAAAAGCAAAGAAATAAGCAGGACCAGATCCACTTATAGATGTAACTGAATCCATTAGATTCTCATCAATAAAAAGTACTTCGCCAGAATTACGGAACACCTCCCCTATCCAAGCGCTATCCTCATTTGTTGCACGACTGCCAATTGAAGCCACCGACATTCCTTCTCCCATGGTTATTGGCGTGTTCGTCATAATTCTTACAACTCTATTAGTTTCACTAAGACTTGATTCAATTTTCTCCAATCTAATTCCTGCCATAAGGGAAACTACAAGTGCGTTTTCTACATTTTCTAATGCAATCTGGGTGCTACTAAAGTCCTGAGGTTTAACGGTCAAAACACATATTTCACAATTATCGATACCTTCGTGCGTTATCCCGTATCGGTCCTTAAGTTGTGCAACCCTCTCCGGTCTTTTCTCCACAATACAAATTTGTTCCTCTTTGTATCCACTCTTTAGGAGGGTCTTAATCATGGCTTCACCCATTACGCCCGCACCAACAATTGAAATCTTTGCATTTCGCACGGCAGAAGGTTAGCGGTTCATTGCTTTGACTTGTTAGTTCTTTTGCTAATTCTCTCTGTCAACTCTTCAAGAACCAAAGTTATGTCTCCCTTAGTTCTTATTAGTCTCTCTTCAAAAGCCCTTAAGGTGCTGTCTATGGCTTCCGCTGAAATACTTTGGACGAGAGGCCCATACCTATTTGCAAGGAATTTCTCCGCGACTTTGCTCAAGGCTACAGAAAGCTCTCTTCGGGCCTGATCCAGCGAGGGATCAGGACGAGCGTCCTTAACTACTCCATCGACAATTCTCTCTAACTTGGCTCTCAGGAAAATAATTCGAGTTAATTCTGACTCCATAACCCATCACCTTTCTAGTACTAACATAACTTCCATGCGCCAAAGATTGGTACTAAGCGTAACTCGTTCTAGCTTAGTGCTAGTCCTTTTTGCGTCTTTACTCTCTCAAATCGCTACTTCTACTTTTGCGAATTCAGAAGTTAATTCTAAATCGGCGTCACATTGGGGTTATGTATACAAAGATAGCGATTCAAACTTCAGTAAAGCGCTTTATGACAAATCTCCTCGCGTATTTGGTCAGATCGAAGGTGAGATCAAGTCGGAATGGAAAGTGATCAGTTCAGATTTACCTAGGGAAGCTCAAGTCGCTATAAGCCATGCTGTAGAAATTTGGTCTAGAAACTACTCCTCGGTTGTCCCAATAACACTTGAAGTTAATTGGAGTGACAAGTTGAAACCTGACATTTTGGGATCGGCTCGCCCCGGCGAACACTTCACTAAATTCATCGGAGCTCCCGACCCGGACCTCTGGTATCCATCTACGCTTGCGAATTCACTTGCAAAACGTGACTTAAACCCTCGTAAAAGTGAGATCTTCTTAAACATTAACTCTAAGCAGAATTGGCACTTTGATGTTGGCACAAGTCCTTCTCTTTCACAATATGATTTAGTTTCCGTAATTCTGCACGAAATTGCTCATGGCATCGGATTCTTGTCTAATGCCGAGTATGAAACTACCTTTGGTACTGGTTATATTTTCCAGCCAACTGTTTTCGACTCATTGGTGCAAATACCCGATGGCAGAACTTTTGCTGAATTTTGTTCGAGGTCTACTGAATTAGGTAAGGCGATGCTGGGTCCACTTTCCTGGGCTGGCACAAACGGAACACAGGCTAATGAAAATATCAAAATAAGTCTTTTTTCCCCATCAACTTACGAGTCTGGATCTTCAATTGCGCATATAGAGCCATCATCTCTTGCTAGCCCTTCCGAAAATTCTCTATTGAATCCATCTTTAAGATCGGGTGAAGTTTCACGCAAGATTGGGAATGTGATTCTCGGAATGATTGAAGACATGCGTAGCAAACGCCCAAGTAGAAGTTACCTAAAACCTCCGAGTAAGCCCTTGAACTTGAGAGCAATCGTTGGAGATAAATACGTGATCCTTAAATTCGACACTCAAAAGTGTAGAAGCGCAGGAATGCCTGAATCATATGTCGTAACTACTTACCCTGGAGGTAAGACAAAAGAGTACAGGGTAGATCCAATTAAAATTAATGGACTAACAAATGCAAAAGCTTATAGATTCACAGTGCGAGCAAAGAATTCTCAGGGAGTATCTGAGGAAGTTAGTAGCGCTTCTATAAAGCCAGAATCAACCGCTCCATTCAATGTACTTGATAAGTCATCTAATGTCGAACATTTTGCCACAGCGATATTCCAAGGAAAGCCTATTGTCGTCTATGGCGACAAGAATACCTCTACTCTGAAAATGGCAACATGGATGAAAAATAGATGGAGTCTTGATGTAATTAGAACCGGTGTTGAAACTGGCGCGATCTCTATTTGTCAAAATGGAAAAGGTAAAGAATTTTCACTCCATGTTTTCTACGGCGATAAACAGAGAGAGGATTTAATCTACTCACGTCTCCAACAATCTAAATGGGAAACCGAAGTTGTAGACGGCGACGGAAATTCCTATGTTGAATACCGCGATAACAGGACCGGCAAGACTTCCTCAAACGTTAGTACCTCTAATGTTTGCGTATTCGCGTCAAATAAACTACAAGTCTTTTACCGTGATGACACACAAGGTTTGCTTCTCGGAGCTGTAATGATTAATGGCCGATGGGTGTATGAACTGATTGACGGAGACAGAGATACTGACAACCGAACAACCGGTGATGTTGGTTTCAACATCTCTGCTGCTAACTACAAAGGGAGCGTCTACTTGTTTTATGACTCGATATTGTCACTCAATTCAGCCTCGATACCTATAAATGGTGAAGTACGACTGGCAACTAGGAGCAGTGTCTTCCCAGAAGATTGGAAGTACAAGACCCTTGATGGGCCGGAGAGAGGTAGTGCTGTATCCGGTTATGCAACTAGCCTCAGAACCAAGTCAGAAAAATTTGATTTGGCCTGGTTCGCATCCTCTGGAGAATCTCTCCCGGGAATAGACAGATTGGCCCTACTAGCCACTTCTTCAAATTCTCTCCCGAAGAATTTCAAAAGTGGTAAGTATGGAGATTTCTCTAAACCACTTACCTTTACCAAGGATGGAATAATCTTTGGATGCTCACAGAGGATTTGCCAACTTTCCACATCATCGGGTCAGATGCGTCTCATTAGTGGGCTACAGACCTTTGGCAGAGAAGCTTCCGTATTATCTACGCCACAAGGTGAACTCCTTTTAACTACTAATAAAGGAAGGCTAGGTTTCATTTCACTCTGAACTCTTGTGGAACTGAATCCCTTATAAATAGTAGAATTTCGGAATGCAGAGTGCCCCAATTCTAATCTTGGGTTACGCTCGAACTGAAAACATTTGGGAAATGATAAACCTAGTTAATAAACTAGGCAAAAGAAATCTATATCTTTCATTGGACGGGCCTAGAAATGAAGTTGTCGCGAATGCGCAACAAAAACTTATCGATGATATTAAGGATTCCAAAATAGACATAAGAATCCGAAGGAATATGAATAATCAAGGGGTTGCTGTTTCTGTAATTTCCGGAATTGATTGGTTTTTCTCCAGGGAAGAGTTTGGGATAATAATTGAAGATGATCTCCACTTCACCACTGACTTCATAAGTTGGTGTGAGTGGGCCGGTGAACACTTTTCTGGAGATAGCCAGGTATTTATGATTTCTGGCAATCGCTTTATGGGAGATGAGGTGATTTCTTATACTCATTATCCACAAACTTGGGGTTGGGCGACTTGGAGTAATCGCTGGCAGAAATTGCGCCCGCTTTACAGCGGTAAACCATTTCAAATCTCTAATGTTTTCTCTTATGTTTCTAATTTCTGGACTGGTGGAACTCTCAGAATTCTCTCCACGGTTACAGATACTTGGGACATTTTGATTGCCAAGTACATGAAGCAAAATTCACTTATTACTGTTCTTCCACCAAGAAATCTAGTTTCAAATCTAGGGGCCGATCAACATTCCACTCACACCAGTTTGGACAAATTTCCAATCGCATTTCCAATCAAAAGTCTCTCTCTGGATTCGCTCAAGTTAGCCACTAAGGAATCTAATGAAATTATTTCAAATGACAACTTTCTCGAGAAGGAAGTTTTTCACATTAGATATATACATTGGTTTTCACTTTTGAAGAACTTGCCACTAATACTTTACAGAAATAGACTCAACAAGAGACTGCTTCAGAATGACTCTATCGAACTCTAACTCTTCCTTTGTTTCTCTTCTGAACTCTATTAGACTTAATTCTTGAGATATCAATAACTCGAGAACTAATTTTTATCATTGCGGGCCTATGAGCAATGGATATCACGGTTGCTTGGCCTTTTAGTTTTGAAATTGTTTTTGCAATCTCGATTTCAGTATTCTTATCTAGTGAACTAGTTGACTCATCCAAAATTAAGATTTTGGGTTTTGTTAACAGTGCCCTGGCCAAACCTAATCTTTGTCTTTGACCACCACTGATATTGGATCCGTTCTCGGAAATTCTGTGATTAAGCGTTTCATCTTGAGAGTTGACCCACTCTGCTAATTCGGCTCGCTCAAGTGCATCCCAGATATAATTCTCATCCACTTCAAGTCCTGTAAAGCCTAAAAGTATATTTTCCTTAATCGTCCCTTGAAAAAGGTAGATTTCTTGAGGCACATATGCGATGGCGCCCGGATATCTAAGTTGAGCGCTCTTTGGTGGTAAACCCGAAACCAGAATTTGGCCCAACTGGGGAGTAAGCTGACCAAGAATCAAATCTGCAAAGCTTGTCTTACCAGACCCCGAAGGACCAACTATAGAGACAATCTCACCGCTATCAATATGGATACTTAGGTCTTTGAATATTATCTTTTTGCTGCCTGGGTAGGTAAATAGTATGGATTCAAAGAGAATCTCTGGAGAAAATCCAACATGGTTAAGTTCAAAACGTGGGTCATTACTCGATATCTCACTTCGCCCTTTTAATTCTTCCAAAATACCAAATGTAATCGAAGAACCAGCCACTGCAGCTTTTACTTGTATTAGTGCTTGCTGAACACGAAGAATTGCTGGTGAAACTCTTGAACTTGCAAGAATAAATACTGCTATTCCCGACATAGCCTCAGCTGCATTCTCTATGGCAAACTGCAATGCCGTTAAGAGTAGTCCGCCAACAATTATCGTGAGCTCCATTATGTACTTTGTAACGAATGGAACGAATGCTTGATTTGCCTCTAGTTTAGAGATGCGAAATCTGCCATCTTTAATCCGATTAGAGTAAGTACCAAGCATGCCGCGAGTAGCTATTTCTCGGAACATTCGAGTTACCATTAGTACTTGATTATTACTTGTAATGTTTTCATGAACTAAAAACCCAGCAATTTCCTCCGCAGCTCTGGAAGTAAATCGGTATGTCATGATCGCGACACCCCCAAAAAAGAACAAGGTGAAGAATCCAATTTTTGGATCAATGGTTGAAACTCCCAAAATCATAACAAAGAGCAAAAATAGATCACTTACTAGAGAAACAAAATTACTCACTATTCCGTTGCTTATAGAAGATACGCCACTGGTAAGAGCTTGCAAGGTTTCCTGGCTACTCCTCTTCTTAATATCAAGAAAGGTCGTGTTTACATATCTGGACATTAAATTAGAAGAGATTTGAGCCGATACTGTACTCATAAAGAAAAAGATTCTGTAATTTAGGTAGGCTGATGAGAGTGTTTTGGTTATGAGTAAGAGCGCTGTAACGATACCTAGTATCGCTACTTGTTTCTGAAATGAAGCCCCATTCAGGTTAAAAATATTGAGAACTAGAGCATTACTCGATGCTGGCTCTGAAGATTGGATTCCTGTTACGGCTAATGACCCAAGGCTTCCAACAAGAATTAATGCAACTAAATCAAGTATTGACAACGCCCCTTGCACAATTGAGACAATTAAGAGTCTTCTCTTTGTTGCAAGTGGAAGTACCTTAAAGGAATCACGAATCTTTTCAATTGGAATGATTCTGTTCATCATGGTATTGACTTCTTCCAAATGTCTCCATCGACAGTGGCCCATTTCGGCAGGAGCAAGTTTCTTGGAGATGCAGTATCTTGAAACCATGGTCGGGGGAAAATGGCACAACTCTCGTGAACAATTCCTCCTAAGGCGGCCGCCCACCACGAAAGAGAAGAGTTTGCTCCAACGATGACTTTGAATTGCGCAATTAATCCAAGAACAGAAGCTGGGCTTAAATCCGCGCTTTCAATAAACTTTATATCTTTCGAGACTTTATTGAGCTCTTCAATTAAATCTCTGGAGCTCTCATCGGAAACCACATAAATACGAGAGAATTCCGTGGTTTTTTCAGCTAGGTTCAAAGCTCTTCTATAATACTGAGCAGATAATACTCCGAATTTCAAAGTTTTGTAATCACCTCTTCTTACATGAAGAACTGCGCTCTCTCTCGGCGCTAGATCTTTCCATCTATCAGAAGAGCACAAAACAAACTCACTCCATATCTTTTTCATTAACTCATCTTCGCGAAGTATTTTAGAGAAATACTTTTCTGTTTGGCAGTATCCAATAAAGTATTCGTCGTTATCTAAAAAAATAGGATCTACTAAGTCGTAGCCAAGATCCTTTGCAAGACTAAGTTCAAATCTACCGCCGCTGACATTCGATGAGTGATTTAGACTAAACTCCAATATCGGCTTTGAAACAGCCCTACCGACTTTCGCTCGAAACAAGTTATTGGTGCTGCTCCTTATAGCAAGATTTCGAGCCCTTGCACCAATTCTACCGAAACTTCTACTTTTGATGTAAAAAGTCTGCATTCCAAGAACTTCGCAAATGTCCGGCAAATATCCTCCGCTTTTCCGAGCTGACGAATGAGAAGTGTCAAGAATTAAGTTATCAAGTCCATATCTAGAAATGAATCGTCCGTAGGCAAATTGAAAGAGCTGATTGCCAAGACCACCCATCAGGCAAATTTCCTTTGAAAATTTGTTCGTCATCGAAGTGCCCACAAAAACCTTAAATTTCTTCGCAAACCCACACTAAGTAAATTTCTAAAAAGGATTGACCTTGATTTCCAAAAGGAGACGCCCTCTATAGTTCTCCAAAGCCCAAGGTTGCGTAGACAACCCAAACTCAGTTTCCATCTCATAGCGAGTATGTTTTCACAATAGAAGCAGTCCGGTTCATTCCGCAACACAATCTCCCCTATTAGGGTCGTGGCCTTGAATTGGTCTCCCGCTCTTCTGCTTCTAGTTGATGAAGTTAATTGGCCATTATGTCCTACCACGTACGAGTACAATACTGGTTCGAACATTTTCCATTTCGGGTGCTTGCTAAATAAGTGGGCGAGAAAAACTTGATCTTCCCCTAAGGACAAGTCGGTGTAACTAACATCATCCAACAAATCTCGCCTGAAGATAAATCGCCACAGGCCAGGGTTCATTGCTAATCCAGTTACCTCTGTCGTCGCTGCTATAGATCTAGATTTGTCTCGATTAATTTGATGGACTTCATAACTTCCAAATATCAAAGTTGTGTCATAGTCGCTCTGCTCAATTGCTTTCAAATATCTTTCCAAGAATGGATTGTCGTCTGCATCCCAGAAGGTGATCCAGCCACCTTCTGTTTCTCTCATCCCTGCATTTCTTGCTTTACCTGGACTTTTGTAGTCGCCAATCACTAGTCTTGCTCCAAGGTTTTCCAACTTGATGATATCGGATTCCAAATCAGGCGACGGTTGCGTTGTATCTAATACCACAGTAATTTGTAATTCTAACTCCTTGCATTTTTCGACAATCGTGTAAACGTTATCCATGTGAATGCTTGGATATTTCACTGGTGTAATCACCGATAGTCTCATAAAGAGCAGATTGTACTCTTTTGCCTTGACAAGAAAATACCGCAACATCACATTGCATATATTTAGATGATTTTCTAGACATCTCCCAAAATGTAAGTCACCACCAGGATAAGTCATTCACAGAAACAAAGTCGGTTTTACGGGGAGTATTTAAAACATTCCTTGGTAAGGCATGAAATTAAAGATCTAAGCAACAATTCAAAGTTGGCTTTTACTTATCACCGAAGACGAGGTTTTCAATCAAATTCAGATTGTCTCTTTTGAAATGATTCCAAATAGAGATAATTTTCCGGTACTGAAGCGGATTTAAACCAAGGTCTCGGTGCAATAACAGTTCCACCATTCAATGAAACATGCCAACCGATCCAAAAAGAAAATGTAGAATTCGACATGATAAAGGTATTAACTGCAGATAGAATCTCAATCGTATTTAGGGGTGAGTACAATTCTGGCCAGAGAAAGTGCGATTGACTATCGGTAGGAAAAGTTTTTAGACATTCTACATCATCCGAAGCGAAGTATATTTTGGTTGGTTTTTGCGCAAGTTTAGAAATAATATTCTGAAAATATCCAAAACTTAAAGTGCCGTATTCAGATATGTCACAGTAGTCTCCCCGTCTTAGGTGAACGCCAATAATCGCTTGGTCTCCTGCTCTAGCCGAGGATTTTGTTTTTTCTAAAATTTTACAAATGATTTCCATACTTTTACTGGAAAGTGCCTCCACCATATCCGGATCTTGAAAATAGCCACGAATAACTGTATTTTTCAGATTGCTTTTGAAAACCGCCCTTATAGGTTGCCAAGGCGGATCAAGTGTCACGCACACCCTACCCAAAATTCGAGCAAGTGCGGTGTTTTGATTACTAATCAACCACTTCTCCTGAAATCTAAAAATGAAATCTAAAATCTTTCTTCGATGTCGCCACCGACATACTTCTATACCTATACTCCTGAGCTCTCGTTTAGCGACTCTTCTTGCCTTTTGATAAAGTTCTTCATCAGACAGCAATAAATAAATCTTGTGTTTTGATTTTTCGCTCAAATGCAGGGCACAAGCAAGTCCAAATAATTGATTTCCGATCTGCCCTTGCGCATAAACAATCATCACGGCTGATTCTACGACAAATCACACAAGGATATTGAAAATCCCACGATGGAAAAGTGAAAGGTTGTTCTTTGCCCAAGTCCAGTATACAAACTTAGTTATTTCTTTTTTTGAGTTATTTGCACCTTAAGTCAAGTATCTGCGTATAGAATCGCCGCGTGATGACAGTTCTTATTCTCGGTTCGGCAGGTCAGATAGGAAGTCATTTAACCCACCATTTGAAATCTCGCGGTTACAAAGTAATCGAATTTGATATTGAGCGAACGTTTTTGGAGGATTTACGAAATGTTCCTACAGAAGAATTTCGTCTCCATGTTCAGAGTGCTGACTTTGTTTTTTTTCTAGCATTTGATGCTGGGGGATCTCACTATTTGGCAGAATATCAGGATACTTTTTCATTCATTGACAACAATCTAAAAATTATGGTCAACGCGATCAATATCCTGCGAGACTTTTCCAAACCTTTTTTATTTGCAAGCAGTCAAATGTCAAACATGAATCAATCAACTTATGGCATTCTAAAGAGTGTCGGCGAAAGATACTCAAAGTCTGTCGGTGGTAAAGTGGTAAAGTTCTGGAACGTCTATGGTCACGAACAGAATGAGAAAAAGTTCCACGTTATTAGCGACTTTATTAGAATGGCCTCACGGGATGGCGTCATAAGAATGAGAACCTCTGGGAAGGAAACCAGAGACTTTTTATACGCGGATGATTGTAGTGAGGGGCTTGAAGCAATCATGTTGAATCACGCGTACCTCGACAAGGCAGATGAGGTGCATCTTGCTAGCTTTATTTGGACATCTATTGCTAGGATTTCCGAAATTGTAGCGAAACATTTTGACGTAGCCGTTATACCAGGCTCTGAACTTGATGAGGTTCAAAAGGGTATTAAAAATGAACCTAACGGTGATTTACTGCATTTATGGAAGCCAAAAACCGATATTGAAACCGGCATAAAAAAAGTTATCTATCTGATGGAAAGCTCACGGAAAATCCAATCATAAGTCCTAGACAATCCTTCTCGAAGTGCAATTCCTGGCTCCCAGTCAAGTATTTCCTTGATTAAGGAGTTGTCTGAGTTTCTTCCTCTAACCCCCTTTGGGGCGTTCAACAAGTATTTGCGCTGTAACTTTAGTCCTGCAATATCTTCAACGAGATCAACTAATTCGTTTACGCTAACTTCTTCGCTTGACCCAATATTCAACGGCCCGGGATAGTGACTATTCATTAGAAGGCCGGTCCCTTCGATAGTATCGTCAATATAGGTAAATGATCGGGTCTGTTCACCATCACCCCAAATTTCTATTTCATGGTTGCCAGATAATTTGGCTTCTGCCACTTTTCGACAAATCGCCGCTGGGGCTTTTTCTCGACCCCCCTCGAAAGTCCCGTGCGGTCCATAAACGTTATGAAAACGTCCAATTCGAACCTGAATTCCAAAATCCTCATAAAAGTGATTGCACATCCTCTCGCTGAACAGTTTTTCCCAGCCGTAACCATCTTCTGGGTCAGCAGGATAAGCATCTTGCTCCTTCAATCCTAAATTACGTGGATTTGACTGCATACTTTGGTTATAAACACAAGCTGAAGATGCAAAGAAATACTTCTCAACCATATTTTCTTTGGCCTCGTTTAGTAAATTAGTATTTATCAGCACAGAGAGCATGCATAGAGCTTTATTGTTCTCAATAAAACCCATGCCGCCCATATCCGCCGCAAGATTGTAAACAATATCGACCCCTTGCATCACCTTCTTACAATTATTTGATTGCTTCAAATCCAAAACCCTATTATCCACGTCGTCAAAGACTTGATACCAATCACATTTATCCTTTATGTCTACCGCAATCACGTTTTTGGCACCCTGGCTCAAGAGGCTTCTCACCATCCAGCCACCAATAAAGCCACCAGCACCTGCAACTAATATTCCTCCATTATTCATCGCCGTTTCTCCAGTATTTTATTAGTATTAAACAAATCATGAGAAAGATTATCGCATTCTCTTTTTGAGAAATGAAGTCTTCGATTGGATTGACCACCCAATTTGATAAATAGATGAGAAAATAAAAGAGAAAAAGGCATGCATTGAAATTAGAATAAGAAGAAGTAAAACTGTGAGTCTCCTCGGAGGGAGATCTCCACGGCGCTCTTTAGAAGTCATGTCGATTAGTTTCATTAAGGACATTTGTGGCGAGAAAGGGGGTTCGCTTGTTTGTCTTGGAACGCTAAATCTTGGATGATTAAAACTCTCTGATATACTGCTTTGACAGGTGATATCGAAGGTCTTCAATTTCCCCCATTTTTCGGAAATTTCTACACACTCTGACATTTGAAGTGGGACACACACAGAAACTCCTCGAACAATCGCATCAAGAACTCTTCCAGAACTATTGGTGGCTGCAAATGATTCCGGATCATAGAGAAAAATCATGTAGTCAAAAGAGTCAACATAGGATTTCCAATCACGCACAGGAATCACTTTGTCATCAAACATAGTATTCGAATAATGCCCAAGTTCATAAATTAGTGGTTTGCTTCCTATGGAGCCTCGGGGAAAGACAAAGGTGCAAGATTTGCACGAAGACTCTATTAGCAATTGGAGTCTTGAGATACTGAAATTTCGAAGATTTACCAATACCCTCATGTGATCTATTTTTCGAAACCCAACATTGCTATTGAAAGCAAAAGAAGAAGGAACGGGAAATTTATGAAAGGTATACCCTGAAATTTCAGTTGCTTTTGTTGCCATTAATTGAGTATCGAATGTTACCAAGATCTGATCTGTATCTAACTTCTTCAATATTTCAAAGAGCCACCTATATCTTCGTTTGACTTTACTTGAGTAGAAAAGTTTCTCATCAAAATGACTAGATGAAAATAGATTACAAATAATTGTGCAATTGGGAATTAATAATTTAATGCAATACAGAAAAAATAGCCAGAATATAGTCCCCTCGAAAATGTAGATTACGTTGCGCTCGCCCTTTCTACTACTTATTAATCTGACTACCTTAAGGAATGATCGGGGGTCGACATAAGGAAAGTACTTCAAAATTGAGGGCGGCAGAACTTGATGAACCCAATCTTCACCAAGCTCGTCTTTTAGTCCGACGTAGGTCAGGGTAAATTTCTTCTCTTGTGCGCTATCAAAAAGCGCTTGATGCCACGTGTTATGTCTGGGCTCGTCTGGCACAAATCGCCACTTTGCGATACCAAACATGGAGATATCGTGCGCCATAGTCTCCTTACTAATGCCTATTTAGGCTTTGGCCTGAGAACTAACTTGAATTAGATTCCTCGCTGACTTTAGCAAGTTTGACTTTATCAGTCTTGATTCTCTTTAATAATCCATACTATACCATCTTAAGGATCATAAGAATGTATATATTGGGGGTTGAATATTGGAACAGCACTTACACTCTCCAGCTGATTGTCACCGTTATCAGATTTTTCAACCTCTACCGTTTAGTCACTCGAGATACCTCAAAATTAAGTTAAATCAGGTCAAGTATCGCTTCCGTACTAACTCTCCATATATTTCTGGAGACTCAATTGCTTCTACAACAGATTATGTTGCGTATGGACCTTTCAAAAACAGAAAATTGAATCTTCGCAAAGTCAAGAGGGCTAAATCAATTTTCGTCTACGGTGATATGTTGACACGTTTCCTAGTTGAGAGTGATGGATACCTTAACGCCTCAACTTTGGTAACCGGAAACAGCGATGCCAATTTTGTTGAGCCAATAGCTCTACCGGCATCTATAAAACTCTGGCTATGCCAGAACAATGGCATGCCTGAAAAAGAGGGTGTCCTAACTTTACCCATCGGAATAGAAAATATTAAACTTGGCAGGACTGGAATACCCCACTACTATAAGAAACACGAATCAAATGTAATTGTAGACAAAGTCCTTATTCCTCCAATGAGTAACACTAATCCGATACGCGCTCAAGTGATATTAAAAGCGCGGACAATGCCGGATTTGTTCGACGTCCGAACACAATTATTGAATGAAGTGGAATATTTTGCACTTTGCAGAAAATTCAAGTTTATTTTCTCGTGTGAAGGAAATGGATTCGAAAATCATAGAATATGGGAAACTCTCTATCAGGGTTCATTTCCGGTAGTCTTAAAGACGCCCTGGTCTTGGAGCTTAAGGTACCTGAGACTCCCCATTCTATATGTCCAGAATCTCGAAGCAATAACTCGAGGTGAGTTAGACAGGTTTGCAAAGATACACAGTAATTTTAGACCAGAGTCCGCACCCGCCTTATGGACTCCTTATTGGAAAACACTAATTCAAAGCACATATACCAAAAGTTGAATTCCAAGTCTATTTTAATTTTTGTTCTAATTTCCTCGAGCTCGCAAAGTAGTTTTCACGATTACAAATCTCTTTAAGACTTTGAGTACGGGAATCAGAGAAATCGGCCAGGATTTTAGCCGTAACTGCTCGCTTAAAATCTACCTGTATCGAATGGGACAGAACCTTGCCGTGGTGGACTTTTCCAGAGGAGAGAATTGCGAGGGCTGTTCCTTTCTTGACAACTGAAAACATCGACTTTGAAAATCTGCGTAGATGTTTGATTGAATGAACTCAGTTTTGAGAATTCTCGTCTAAGTTGAAAACATAAAGTTGACTCTTGTCTCGTGAATATATGTGAAAATACACATGGAGAAATAATTAGTAAGAGCGTTGTGGTCGTTAGATTAATGGAGCCGCCCGCGGGAATCGAACCCGCGACCTTCGCTTTACGAGAGCGACGCTCTACCAACTGAGCTAGGGCGGCGGAGGGGGTTGAACGCCACTTAGTCTAGAACGACATCTCCATTTGGGGTTGAGATGATGACTGAAACTATTCCTGTTTCACCTTCAAAATCAGAGGCATTTAAGTAATTCACTTCAACATCTTTGAAAGCTCCTTTTGGGTTGGAGCCAAGCCAAGTTTCAATCGTTTTCTCATCTCCAGAGATATCAATCTGCTTAATTTCCGCGGTTGCCTTACCATCAAGTGATGGATGATCTTGAGAGAGCCATTCAATAAAGAATGGGAGTTGGGAATCTTTGATAGTTCCTAGGACTCCTAATTGTTTCCATTTCAACTCAGTTCCATCTGGGCGCTTACGTGAACCTTCGACAGAACTTCTTCCAAGGCGCTCTTCTACAGGAGAAATGTCGTTAGTTGCAACTACCCAACTCATCCAGCCTCCGCCTTCATTCGCGCGAGTAGTAACGGCTTGACCAAATGCCGATTCCTCGGCAGCAGGGTGGTCGAGAGGGCAGACAACTTCCAAATAATGACCGTTCTTCAATGGAAGTATGAAATTTCGTGTTCCGAATCTTGGATGAATTCCGCCATCGATAAATGCAGAACCAATTCTCGATCCGAGTCTTTGAACTACGTCTACTAGTTGATCATGGGCAGTGGCGTAAGAAATATGGTCTAGACGGAAAGGCATAGTGGAATTCTGCCCTACGAATTAGGGTGCTAATTACCACTCTTGCTCTGCACAAAGGATAGAAACAGAGTCTCTAAGACTAGAGATTGGGATGCGTTGGTGGCTAGCTTTGCGCGGGAGTTGGATATAAGGCTTAGAAGTTGGGATAGGTCTTCTTCTCTATTCTTTGATTGGAAAACTTTGATGTGTTCTGATAAGTCCGCGTTTATCCACGGTCCGTTCATTAGTAGGCAGTCTCGTATGAAGCTACTGTAATCAAGGAGATAACTATCGATTTCATCCTTTATTGCTCTGGTTGTCTTGAGTTTCTGATCGCGTTCTAACTCTTTTAGCGCCTTTGATCCGCCCGTTATGAGCCCTCTGGATGTGCCTTGGTAGATGTTCTTTGCTTCTTGAATCTCTTTTTCTAGTTCTTCTGTCAGTTTGGCAGCCACTCGTTCTTCAGCCAAAGCAATAATTTTTGAGGCGGCAGAAATGGCTTTAGATTCAGTTGTTGCATTTAGCAGAATTTCAAAAATGTTTCTCCGTAAGTCCCTTAGACTCTTATCTTTTATGAAAGCGCGCGCTCTGCCGATATGGCCTTGAGAAATCTTCGCAGCTTGCTCAGCCTCTTCAAGAGTTGAGTTGAGGGTCGAAATTAGGAAGTCCTTTAACTCACCTGTAGTTGGAATTCTAAGTTGGACTTGGCGACATCTCGATCGAATCGTTGGCAAGACATCATCGGGCGATGGGGCCGATAAGAGCCAAACTGTGGAGCTGCCTGCTTCTTCTAACGATTTAAGAAGTGCATTTGCTGCAGATTCAGTCATGCGATCGCTATCCTCGACCACAATTACGCGCCAATTTGAAGTTGAAGTTGTCCAACTTGCGCGCGAAACAACTTCTCTTATCTCATCAACTTTGATTGTTAGTCCGTCAATTTTCATGATCTCTACATCTTGATGAGTGCCCGTTAGCGCTGTTTTGCAATCGCCGCACTCTCCGCAGCCTTTCTTCTTGCAAACAAGAGCAGCTGCAAAAGAGTGGGCTATTACGGAGCGACCTGAGCCCGGTGGGCCAGTAAAGAGCCAGGCATGTGTCATTTCGTTGCCAGTCTCGTTTGAGGTAAGAGCGCGTTCGAGTTGGGCTATTGCGGCTTCTTGTCCTACTAGGGAGCTAAAAACAGGGGCGCTCACTTGTTGAGGAATTCCTTCACTTTATTGACTATCTCGAGATGAATCTCCTCAATTGGTTTTCGCGCATCAACTACGAGATATCGCTCTGGGTCGAAGGAGGCTAGTTGTAGGTATTCCTGCCTGACTCGATTATGAAAGTCAATTGATTCACTCTCTAGCCGGTCC
>Ga0194116_10002590_pt1 | contig 23096 bp, 13 predicted proteins | sample TA2MahsurfametaG_4_FD_148617 | JGI IMG/M metagenome (GOLD analysis project Ga0194116, IMG submission 148617) | Freshwater microbial communities from Lake Tanganyika, Tanzania - TA2015008 Mahale S9 surface | ecosystem: Environmental > Aquatic > Freshwater > Lake | place: Tanzania: Lake...
TATTACTTCAAAAACCAAAGTTGATGCTGGCACCGGTGTTAGTGCAGGCCCATTAGGATTTGTGTCTGTGCTTGGCGGTCTTTCTATTGGAACTCCAGTTGCAGCTCCAGGTAATATAAATTGTATTGGATTGATTTCTGCTGGTATTTCAGTTACTTCAGTATTAGGAAGTTTTGTGGTGATGAAAGCCACATGGGCAACAGACAAAGTAAATAGAGCTTTGTACAATTCACACTTTCATAAGGGTTTTAAAGGCCCAACTAGTCCACCAATTGCTAAAATGGTATAATTGAAAATATAAAATGCAATTTTTAAGAGATAGCTTTACAAGCGTACAACACAATGGCGGCGGAGGATCAATTAGTGAACCTTCTGCACCAAGTTTGTCTAAATTTTTAACAAATTCTAGACAAGATACAAATCAAAATCGAAAATTTCCTTCTAGTTCACCAACATCAAGTGTATTTGGTAGACTAGATTACAATTTTACTCCAGCTGATGACACAATTCTTTTGTTATCAGATGCTGCAAAAAAACATTTGCAATCTATGCCAAGACTGATGAAAGATTGGCAAGCAGAAGACATGCGTAATGGCAATGTTAGTAATTACTACAAGAATCCACTTTCTGATGTTCTTACTTCAATTAATAGTGCTCTTAGTCAAATAGAATCTAAAATTCTTGTTGCTTCAACAACAACTTTTGATTATGAGGCTGGTTTTTCAACTACGAGCAATACTTACGTTACTAATCTTATTGATATTTACAATCAAGCAAGTTTTGCTTTGGAAGAAGGTCAAAAATTTTTGGAACATACCGATAGAATATCTGGTGTTGTTGAGCCAAAAGCTCCTACTGATACTGCAAATGGTACAATGGAATTACCTCATTTTGAACAAGTAATGAGTCTTGGTAGAATTTCTTTATATATTTGTAATCAAACAGACGGCATATTAAATACTGCTCCAGTGATTGGATCAATGACAAGTTTATTTACGAATCAAGAATTAGAAACATATAATACAACTCTTACACCATATCCTGGTTTAATTGCAAACAGCATTACATTAGAAAGTGTATTCTCAGTGTCTGGTGGAGAATCGTTGCAAATTTCAGTATTTACATCAAATCTATCTAACAGTCAAATTGAAACAATTACAAATGACATTAAAGCTTTAAAAGTTTTATTTGAGACAAGAAGAACGCATGATGAAAATTTTTGGCTTAAAACCAAACAAATTGTTAAAGAGTTTGAAGGTTTTGATGCAATGAATAATGCCGGTGAAATTGAAAATCAATTGGTTAACAATTTTGTTGGCACTGAAAAATTATTAGATAGCGCCAACACACCAGACAATCCAAAACCATTTGAAGAACAGGTAATTGTTTCGCCTAGTGGTTTTATAACTGTGTACAATAAAAAGACTGGTGAAATTATTTCAAGTGATGAAGACCTTGAAAATATTGTTTTAAATGCTGAACCAACTGATAATGTAATTACAACTGTATTTGACCAAGGCGAACCACCCACAGCTAATGTTATAACACCCGATGAATCAACATCCCCAATATTAACACTTGACGAGTTTATTGAACAATTTAATACAAGTGTATTATCTGTTACAGTTGGAGATAGTACACTTAATGTTAACACTGGTGCAATTATTTTTAGAACACTTAATGGTGTTTTCTCTGATACAAGAATTATTCAAGTTACAAATGTTTCGGATAATGTTTATTATTATTCAAATGCTGAGTCTGTTTCTAACTTCTTGAATTCTGAAGTTAATGTGGATGTTCAAGATTCCACAAAACGTAGAGGTATATTATCAGTTACTGTTGCAAACACTGGAAGTGGTTATTCAAATGGCACTGTGGTAATTACTGGTGGCGGCGTAGACAATATTGCAGCTACAATTGTAGTCAGTAATAACTCTATATCTGGTGCTATTACAACAATTAATATTACTTCTCGCGGTGCTTACACTTCAGCGCCAACATTAAATGTTACATCACTTGGCGGTTCAAATGCTAACTTGATTGCTGTTCTTGATGATCCAACAAATTCATTGGCTAATGGTGAGTCGTTTAATGTGTCGGTACAGTTTAGAAGTTTAACAACAGGAAATACGGTTGATTACGGACTTATTACAATTAATCCTGGTGTTGAACTTCGTGTTAAAGGTTATAGCAATGTTTCTACATCTGGTATTCTTTTACCCGGTGCCATCTCTCAAAATGTTGGTAACTTAACAAATAGACCGCTGCTTAATGAATTTAATGGACCTTATGAAATCTTGGATTCTGCAGCCACTGGCACTGAAAAGTGGACATTTAGAAATTTAAGTGCTAATTCGCTTAACATCGTAAGTGTTATTGAAACTACAAATTCTTTGAGTACCAATAGCAATACTCATATGAATGTTCAGTTTTTCCATGCTAATACACCAAACGTGCTTAATGTAAATGATTCTGTTCTTTGGTATGCAAATGTCAAACCATTAATTGAGTTTCCAAATGTTTCTACATTCTTGGTGACAACCGAAGATGGTCAAGAAAGAATTATAACTATTGGTATTGATCGTGGTTTAGTTGATGATTCAAACAGTTTTAATGAGGTGCTTAATAGCAATCCTGATATTATAGTGACTAATTCGCCGTTTGCCATTCGTGTGTTTGGCGCTAAACCAAATACAGCATACACTTATTCAGGACCTAACATTTCCGGCACAGGATTTGTTTTGGCTAATGGTAATTCATTGGTTGCTAACACCACAATTACAAATACTGGTTCTTACACTTACACAGTTGATTTTGGTGGAACTAATCATAGAAGAACATTGACCAAAGTTATCACCTCTTAAAGCGGCATAAATAGACGATGGCTACAGTCACATCACACATTGCTCGTCAATTTAAAGACTTGGATTTAAATTTTACAATTCATCCGCTTAAAAAAGACATCAATAAAAATTTAGATCAAATTGCTGTAATTAATGCAATTAAAAATTTGGTGTTGACAAGTCACTACGAAAAACCTTTTAATCCTGATTATGGTTCGAATGTTCGCAAACTTTTATTTGAAACTGTGGATATTATTACTGCCTCTGCGATTGAAAGAGAAATACAACAAACAATTCAAAATTTTGAACCAAGAGTTAACATTATAAGTATTTCTGTAATTCCAGATTTGGACAACAATGGTTTTAGCGTTCAAATGTATTTCTTTATTGTGAATCAAACAGAACCAGTATCAATAAGTTTTTTACTAGAGAGAACACGATAAATGGCAACAAATCGTTTAACAGTCACAGACCTAGATTTTGATACAATTAAAACAAATCTAAAAACTTACTTACAAGATCAAGCAGAATTTACAGATTATGATTTTGAAGCTGCTGGTCTTAATGTTCTTTTAGATATTTTGGCATATAATACACATTATAATGCCTACTATTTAAACATGGTTGCTAATGAAGCGTTTCTTGATACTGCTGTTCTTCGCAGCTCGGTCGTATCACATGCTAAAACATTAGGTTATACTCCACGATCAACAACATCGCCTAGAGCTATCATAAACTTAGAAATACCCACTGGCTCAAACACGGCAGATTCATTAACACTTCCTCGTGGTTTTAATTTTAGAACAAATTTACTAGAAAATTCTGTTTATAATTACACTCTTCTTGATGATGTTACAGTTGATAAAGTTGATGAAGATTTTGTTTTTAGAAATTTAGAAATTTATGAGGGCGACTTAATTAGCTATGACTACACATACAATTCTACAACAAATCCAAAAGCCGTTTTTCCAATACCTGACGCAAATGTAGATACAACAACCATTGTTGTTACTGTGCAAACTTCGTCTAGTAATTTGTCATTTGATACGTATACATTATCAACAGATTCTTTGGAAGTTACTTCTAATTCAAAAGTTTTCTTTTTGCAAGAAAGTCAAAATGGAAAATTTGAAATTTATTTTGGTGATGATTACCTTGGTAAAAAATTAAAAAATGGTAACATTATTAATATGAGTTTTTTGGTAACAAATGGGTCCATTTCTAATAAATCAAATAATTTTACGGCAACTTCTTCAATTAGCCCATATACCGTATATACAATTACTCCTATATCAGAATCTGCTGGTGGTTCAGAAAAAGAAACTGCTGATAGTATTAAATTAAATTCAACATTACAATACGCCACACAAAATCGTTTGGTAACTACAAAAGATTATGAAAGTTATATTAAAAAAGTTTATGGTGCGGTAGACTCCATTTCGGTGTGGGGTGGTCAAGATGAAATTCCACCAGTTTATGGTAAAGTATTAATTTCCATCAAACCAAAAACAAATTATTATCTAACTGAAGCCGAAAAAACAAGAATTATTGAAGAAATCGTAAAACCAAAATCAATTGTTGCTGTAGATGCTGAAATACGTGATCCAGAATTTTTGTTCTTAAAAGTCGTTAATAAAATTTTGTTAGATCGTAAAAAAACTACGCTTAACGATGAGCAGCTTAAAAATCTTATTCGAATAGCGATTTTTGATTATTCGAACTTAAATTTAAATAAATTTAATTCAACATTTGTGCTTTCTAAATTGCAAGATAAAATTGACGCTGTTAATTTAGATGCAATTATTGGTTCAGAAACTACTCTTAGATTAGAAAAACGATTTGAACCAGACTTAAATAATTCAAAATCTTATGAAATTAAATTTGACGCTAAACTTCATCGTGGTACAATTTTAAATCGTCTTGTTTCTTCACAGTTTACAGTCAATGATTCTTTAGGCACAACAAGAACTGCAATTATTGAAGAAATACCAGAATCATACACCGGTATTTCATCGATTGAAGTAACTAATGCTGGTTATGGTTATATTTCTGCACCTACTGTAACGATTACTGGCGATGGTTCTGGTGCTAAAGGTGTAGCAACTATTGTTAATGGAAAAGTAATATCTGTAACAATTACTAATAGAGGCATCAACTATAGTAAAGCAGTTATTACGTTTACTGGTGGTGATGGTTATGGTGCAGCTGCAGATGCTGTTTTAGATGGCCGTTTTGGCACACTTAGAACAGTTTTTTTTAATGCTCTTGCTGAACGACAAACAATTAACTCCAACGCTGGAACAATAGACTACAATACAGGCGTTGTAACAATTAGTGATTTAAGAATTTTATCTGTTTTAACCTCTGATGGAGATGTTCGCATAAACATTGAATCTGAAGACGGTATTATTTCATCAGTTCGAAGCACAATTATTACAATTGATGAGGAAGATTCTACTTCAGTAGTAACAGAGATAACTGCTATATAAAATGGACAATAAAACTTCTATTTTAGTTAGCGGACAAGTACCTGAGTTTGTTCGTGAAGAGTATCCTTTATTTGTTACTTTTTTGAAAGCTTATTATGAGTTTTTGGAGAACAAACAAGGTGTAAACAAAAATGATTTGGTAACACAAGCCAAAAGTTTAAAAACAGTTTTTGATATTGACCAATCAATTGATGATTTTGAAAAACACTTTTTTAACACATATGCTTCTTTAGTACCAATTAATATTCAAGGAAATAAAGAATTATTAATTAAAAATATTTTGTCGCTTTATCAATCAAAAGGATCAGAAAACTCTTTTAAATTATTATTTCGTTTTCTTTTTGGCGAAGAACCTGAAATATTTTATCCAAAAGATAATATTCTTAGGGCCTCTGGTGGTAAATGGAAAATAGACAAATCAATTAAAGTATCAAAAAATATTTCATCTTTTTATACCGCTGACGGAACAACAAAAGAATTTACAATTATTTCTAAACTAGATTCTGCTGGTTTAGATGTTTATTTGGATGATGTTTTAACTACTAGTGGTTTTAAAATACTAAAAGAATACAATTTAATTGTGTTCGATAGCAATTTAGCTGCAAACACAGAATTAGAGATATTTTATGATTCTGTAGGTCGTGAAATTTTTAATAATAGAAAAGTCACTGGTTTATCTTCTGGCGCTACAACCATTATTGAAAAAACTTTTCAAAGAAACTTAAACAATAGAGAAGTGCTAGAACTATTCATTGATGATAAAACAACAGTTGGTGATTTTGAAGCCGGCGAAGTTATAGAAACAGATGTTTTTATTGACGAAACTTTGATCAATGTTCGTTTAAGAACAGTTTCCGAATTAAATTCAATTACTGTTACAAACTCAGGTTCTGGTTATAATGTTGGAGATCCTGTAATTATTACTGCTCCGAGATCATTGAGAGCTCCGCAAGCAGTAGTTTCAAGTGTTTTCAAAGGTAGTATAGAAAATATAGTAATTATTAATGGAGGCGCAGGATTTACTGTTGGTTCACCAATAAGTGCTGATGGCTTTGGTCCACCATTTGTTAATATTGACATAAATTCTGTTCTATTAACTTCTTCAAATTCAGCTAATAGTTTTAGAATTTATTCGGATATTATTTCAGATATTGATCCAGCAAACACTTATATAAACACTGGTTCTTATGGACTTAGTGGACCATCATCTGGTAATTCTAATTCTATTATAAGATATACTTTTTCAAACACTTCATTTTCAAATATTGGTGAAATTATTGGTGTACAAATAAATTCAACACAAATAAATTTTGCAACGCCTCCAGTTTTAAATGCTCAAGCAGCCAGTGTGTTAATTGCAAATATTGGATCAACACTATCAAATACAACAATTTTTATTGATGGTTTTGGCTCTCTTGGAAAAACTGTAATTCATAACGGCGGCACTGGTTATAATTTACGTGATCAACTTGTTTTTACAAATCCAACCGGCGGCATTGGTTTAGGTGCTGCAGCTGAAGTTACACAAGTCGCTGCAAATGGAGCTATTGAAAAAATAGAATTTGTGCCAACAAAAATAAATGGTACAGCAAATATTTTCAGTGGAAACACAAGTGTAGTAGGAACAGGAACTTCTTTTGATACAGAACTTTTAGTTGGCGATCAAATAATGGTAAATGGTGAAATAAAATTGGTCAATACAATAACATCGAATGTTTTGTTCAGTGTTAATAGTGCTTTTTCTGCAAATTCAACTGATAAATTTGTTCGTGTTTTTGGAATACATTTAGTTGGAGGACAACTCTATACACAAAACACTTTGCCAACTGTAAGTGTTACTTCAGCTGGTGGTTCAAATGCAAATGTTCAAGTTGTTGCAATCATGGGTGATGGCGAACAATTCACATCGTCTTTAGGCGATCCTTTTGGTGGTATTCAATCAATTTCAATTATTGATTCGGGTGATGGTTTGCGTTCAGTTCCAGAGTTAGATTTATCGGACTTTGGTGACGGTTTAGCAACAGCTGAAGCAACTTTAATACCCACAGTTGAAACTTTTGCTGGTCGATTTGAAAATCAAGATGGCATTATTTCTTCTTCATATACAAAATTGCAAGGAAAAGATTATTACATTGATTACTCTTATGTAATCTCTTCAAGTGTTCAGTTTTCAAAATATAAACAAGTGTTAAAAGAACTTTTGCACCCTGCAGGCCTAATTGCCTATGCTGAGGTAAAAAGAACAGATGAGATAACAACACAACGAGCTACCGTTGTTTCCGAAATAACTCAGGAAGCAGCATAAATAATAGATTATGCCAACATATACGAAAAAAACATCCAATTATACAGCAGTTAATGGCGACTATTTAATTGGTGATACTTCCGGCGGCTCCTTTACGATAACATTGCCAGCATCTCCGGTTGTTGGATCTTATGTGGTAATTGTTGACGGAGCAGATTGGTCAAACAATAATTTGACAATCAATCGAAACGGATCAACAATTGAAAACTTAGCACAAAACGTAATATTTGACATTAAGGGTGTAAAAGTTGAATTAATATATGATGGAGATACATGGGAAATATTTGTTGCTGAAGCGCCAGTTGAACCCGAAGGCACATCTTACACTTCGAAAAAAATACGATTTAACAATGCTGAACAATTTAAAGAAGCATTTACTGAAACAGAAGCTTCTGTTGGATATATTTACATTTCAAAACATATTCCTTGGGCTAATGAAGCGGATCCAAGCATAATTACAGATACAGTTTCAAATGAAAAATACATTTGGGACAACATGATTGCTGCCAAAAAAGTTACTGGAAATGATTTAGAGTTTGTAATTCCAAGACTTGATTGGGTTGGAAATGTAAAGTATATGCAATATGATGATACTTTAACATTACAAACACTTCTAACATCAAATGTTACTTCAAATTTATATGCGATGTATGCATTTAATTCTGAAAGAAATGTATATAAGTGTTTGTCAAATAATCTTAGTTCAAATTCTACTGTCGAACCTTTAGGTACAAATTTAGGTGCTAAAGGCATTATACAAACTGCTGATGGTTATTTGTGGAAATATCTTTATAATATTGAAGCTTCAAATAAATTTTTAGCAAATAATTGGTTGCCAGCACCAACATCTATTACTCAATTAGATTATGATGGTAGTGCAAATGCTGCAATTGATGGTGAAATAACAACAATTGTTGTGACAGAAGCTGGTAATAATTATTACAACAGCAATATCAATGTAAGCTCATTTTCAACATCTTGCACAGTTTTAACAGTAGATGCTGCCGTAGATATGGCAAATTTAATTGCACTTAATATGGGAATTTCTGGTAATGGAATAGTTGGCGGCACACATATTACAGCCATTGATCTAGTCAACAGAAAAATTAACTTATCATTTGCAACCTCATCAGCGGCCGGCGGCTCAGGAAATACGTTAGCTGTTGCAACAAGAGTAATAATTTCTGGTGATGGAACTGGTGCTGTGGCTACGGCTAATTTGTCCAGTAACACAATACAAAAGATAACACTTACAAGTTTTGGTTCTGGTTACGCTTATGCTAATGTTGAAATCTACGGCACTGCCACAGATGTTAATGTTGCTGAAGCTCGAGTTATTATTAGTCCAAAATTTGGCCACGGTTACAATTCAGCTAAAGAATTAGGTGGCCATAATGTGATGATTAATTTAAAAGTAGGTGAAGGTGACACATCAGAAGGAAATTTAATTTCTGCAAATACATCATTTAGAGCGTATGGCCTTCTTCGTAATCCACATAAATACGGAGCAAATACTCCAGTAACTTATGCTAATTCTAATTCTGTTGTTAAATTAACCACAAGTGTCACACTAATTGCCGGTACTGCTTATAATGATGATGAATTTGTGTTTCAAGGCAATGTAAGTTCTCCAACATTTAGTGGTTTTGTTGAATCTTCTAATGGTAATACAATAGAACTAACTAATGTTAAAGATACAATAAGTGTTGGTTCTGTGCTTAAAAGTTTAAATACTAACCCAACAGGAAGAACTGTAACAAGCTTTTCTAATTCTGAATTTCAATCTTACACTGGCGATATTCTTTATAACGAAAATATTGTACCAATTCAACGGTCGCCAGGTCAGGCTGAAAACATTAGATTCGTTGTTAAATTTTAGAGGAATTCATGGCTCTCAATACTAATTTTAATGTAAATCCATACTTTGATGATTTTGATGAAACAAAAAAGTATCTTCGTTTACTTTTTAAACCAGGTTTTTCGGTTCAAGCTCGTGAGTTAACACAACTCCAAACAATTCTTCAAAATCAAGTTGAACGATTTGGTGATCATGTATTTAAGAATGGATCTATAGTTACTGGAGGTCAATTCTTTTTACAAGATGCAACTTATTTAAAACTTGATGCTTCTTTTTCAGGCACGGATGTAAGTGCAAATAGTTTTATTGGTATGTCAGTTCTTTCAACTGATGAGACAAAGCGTGGTGAAGTTATTAAAGTTTTTGCTGCTGATGAAGGCACCGGCGATCCAATTACTTTGATGGTTAAACAAGTTTATGGATCTGCGTTTACGTCATCTGAAACAATTAAAACAAAAGAGGCATCACCTGTTTTTGCAAATGTTTCATCTTCTGGTGTTGGCACAGGTCAAATATTTTCTGTAAACGAAGGCGTATTTTATTACGATGGATTTTTCATTCAAAATGATGCACAAACTGTAGCTATTTCAAAATATACAAGCACAACAGCTAATGCTAGAGTGGGTTTTGAAATTACAGAATCCATTGTAACAAATAATTCAGATACCTCATTATTAGATCCGGCTCAAAATGCTTCAAATTATCAAGCACCAGGTTCAGATCGATATAAAATTAATCTTGTATTGGCAACTAGAAGTTTAACTTCTACCGATGACACACAATTTATTGAATTAGCGGTGGTTGAAAATGGTTTAATTATTCGTGAAAACAAATATCCAATTTATTCTGTGCTTGAAGACACGCTAGCTCGTAGAACATACGATGAATCTGGCAATTATACAATTCGTGATTTTAGAATTTCATTAGACACAAAAACTTCAAATACAGCACAAACTGATATTACTTTATCACCAGGTAAAGCATACGTTTATGGATATGAATTTGAAACTAATGGGCCTACAACTATAGTAATCGATAAACCAAGAACAACTGAAAATGTAGAAAATAAAAGAATTACTGCTGATTATGGTAATTTTGTTTTTACCACAAATCATTTTGGTTCTTTTCCAATTAATAGCTTGCAAACTGTTGATATACATTGTGTTAATGTTGTCTCAATTAATACATCATCTACTGCATCGATTTCTAATACAAAAATTGGTACGCTTCGTGTTAAATCAATTGCATTTGAATCTGCTGCAAATACTTCAAATGCAAACACATATATTTTCAAAGATTTTGTTTTTGATGTAAATGTTGCTTCAATTACGGGTACAGTTAGGTCTGCCACTTCTTCAACTGTAGTTATTGCAAATACTACAGCTGGCCAAGTATTTTCTACGGTAGATGATGCTTACACTGGCGCTAAACTAAGAATTACAAGCGGTGCTGGTTCAGATGAGACGCCAAAAATAATTACAGATTTTGTTGGTTCTACACAAACAATTACTGTAAGTCCTGCTTTCACTACAACACCAAATAATTCATCGGCATTTTCAATTGATTTTGAATTTAATGATGCTGAATCTTTAGCAAACTTCAGCACAACAACTAAAGTTGCTGCTGCGGACATTTCTAGTCGTTCAAAAGATTTAGCCACAACACATGAAGATGTTTTCTTATCAGATTCAGCATTTGAGCCACTAATCTTTAAACTTGGTGAAGAATATGTAGCTCAAAACACAATTACTGATTTTTCTTTTTCATATCGTAGATTGTATGCCTCTCAAGCTTTTACAGCAAATGATTCGCCAGCTTTATCTCTAGGAACTGGAGAAGCAATTACTGCGGCAGCTTCAACTTCTGCTAAAGCAGAAAATTATTATGTTGTTGTGACAGCTGCAGGCACTTCAGGTTATTTGGTTGGCCAAGTTATTCCTGCTGATAAGTTCACAGTTAGCACTGGTACAAATAAAATTACAGTTACAAATGGTCAAAACATGACCGCTAATATCATTGCTACAATTGATGTTTCATCTGCTTCTAAGAAACAGAAAACTTATGTAGCGGCAAATACCACAATTCAAACTTCTGGTAGTGTTGATGTATTTGGTAACTCAGCTGTTTTGATTTTCCCTTCAAATGGCCAATGTCATATTGCTAATACTTTTGTAAAGAAAATACCTAATGAAGTTCAATCATTGTTTATGTCGGACATCATTGAAATTACAAATATTCTTGATTTTGGTAGTAATGTTATTTCGGTAGCAAATTCAACATCAGCTTCAAATGTAACAACAAAATACACATTTGATAATGGTCAAAAAGACTCTTTTTATGACCACTCGTTTATTAAATTAAAACCTGGTCAAACAGCACCCTCTGGTAATATTGTTATATTTTTTAACAGATTTACGTCTTCTGGTCCAGGATTTTTTACAGTTGATTCATATTCAGATATTGATTATGGTGATATTCCATTATATGCTTCACCTACAAATAATTCTCTCTACAATTTAAGAGATTGTTTGGATTTTAGAGCCGTTCGATCTGATGCTACAGCTTCTGGTGGTAGTGCTGTTGTTTTTGATGTAACTTCTGCGACAACTGGTCCTAAAATTCCTGAAAATGGTTCTGATATTATTCTTGATTATCAGTATTATTTGCCAAGAATTGATAAGGTTGTGTTGGACAAAACAAGAAAATTTGAGGTGGTTAAAGGTATTCCATCTTTAGATCCCATACCACCAAATGACACTTCTACAGGAATGACTTTATTCATTTTAAGTTATTCTCCATATCTGTCTGACGTAAAAGATGTAAATGTACAACAAATAAATCATCGCCGTTATACAATGCGTGATATTGGCCAATTAGAGGCTAGAATTGAAAATCTTGAATATTATACTTCATTAAGCTTATTAGAACAAGAAGCACTTGGTAAACAAGATTTAACAATTTTAGATAGTCAAAATGTTGAAAGATTTAAAAATGGTATTATTGTAGATTCTTTTAAAGGACACTCTGTAGCTGATGTTACAAATGCCGACTATGCGGCGTCTATTGATACCATCAATAAAGAATTAAGACCGTCTTTTACACTTACACCACATTCTTTAAACTTTGATTCTGCCAATTCTAGTAATTTTACAAGAACTGGTTCTTTGGTGACCGCCAATGCAACATCATCTTTATTAGTTGATCAAAATAAAGCATCAAAAGCAATCAATGTTAATCCATTTAATGTGATTAACTATTTGGGTAAAATAAAATTAAGCCCGCCTTCTGATATTTGGGTTGACGAAAATCACCGATCTGATGTTCTTATAAATTTAGGTGGTGATCGTGATGCGTGGCAATTTATTACAGATAGACTTCCAGTTTCGCTAGAATGGAATTCTTGGCAAACAATTTGGACAGGAGTAGATGTAAATACGGCTGAAGCTTGGCAAGGCCGAGATTTAGTTGAAACTACAACTACAACCATAACACAATCTCAAACAAGAAGTGGTATTGTTTCAAGAGTTGTGCCTCAAACAATTACACAATCTATTGGTGATCGTGTAGTAGATGTTTCAATTGTACCATTTATGAGAAGTATTAATGTTCTTTTTGTGGGTACAGACTTTAAACCAAATACAACATTGTATCCATTCTTTAATGAAACTTCAGTTGAAAATAATGTTGGTGATCGTGTAAACAAATATCACTTGACAACTAATAATATTGCATTTAATGTTAATTACAGTAATCCAGAAGTTGTTAATATTAGAGATAAAAGTGCTGGCGTTAATGTAGCAAATGCTGTAGTTGTGCTTACATCAAACAATATTGTTTATGTAACCAACATGGCCATCAATACGGCATTTAACTTTGCTAGCGCCAATGCTGCAAACCTACAATTAGTTGGTCAACAAACTGGTTTAACATACAATGTAGCAACATATGAACACAATGGTGGCACTATTAACGCTGCAACATCAAGTAGTGTAACACTTCGTATTGATGCTGAAAACGCAAGTAATCAAAATACAATTAATGGTTCTATTATTTTTATTACACAAGGAACTGGTGCTGGCCAAAATGCTACAATTTCCACATACAATGTTTCTACAAGAGTTGCAAATATTTCTGGCACTTGGACAACAACACCAGATACAACATCACATTATGGTATTGGAAGATTAACTTCTGATGCTGCAGGCTCAGTTGCTGGTATTTTTAGTATTCCAAGTGGCACATTCCGTGTTGGTGAAAAACAATTTAGATTAACTGATACTAGCTCTGGTGACATTCCAAGTTCATCTACAAATGGCGATACATCATTCTTTGCTCAAGGTTTGTTACAAACCAAAGAGGAAATTGTTCTTTCAACTATTTCTCCAACAATACAAAGAACTGCTGTAAGTGATAATCGTGTGCTTACAAATCAAGGAAATATTTCAAGAGTTGTACAAACATTACCGCCAATTAATTGGGCGGATCCATTATCTCAAACATTTTTAATTAGTCCATTGCAATACCCGCAAGGTATTTTCTTGTCTAAAATAAGACTTTGCTTTAAGACAAAAGATGATACAATACCTATAACATTACAACTTCGTCCAACAGTTAATGGGTTTCCGTCAAGTTCTGTTGTATATCCATTTTCAACTGTTTCGTTAACACCAGATAGAGTTAAAACTTCAGCAAGTCCAAGTATGTCAGACTCAAGTAAGTTTACTGAGTTTGTGTTTGATTCACCTGTGTATTTACAACCAGGCGAACATTCATTTGTTATTCTTGCTAATTCAAATAAGTATGAATTGTATGTTGCAGAGGTTGGCAAACTAGATATTGTGGCTGGCCGTCAAATTTCTGAACAAGCATACGGCGGATCTTTATTCTTATCACAAAACGGATCAACATGGACTGCCGATCAAACTTTAGATATGATGTTTCAATTATATCGCAGTAGTTTTAGCACAAGTGCAACAACAGCACAGTTTCATGTAACAACACCATCAACAGTTATACCATATGATGTTATATGTTTAATTACGTCAGATATAACAGTTGCCAATACATCTTTATCTTATCAGTTTAATTCTGAAAAGGCTGATGGTTCTGGTTTTGCAGGTCTAACATCAATAACACCATTGAAAAATTTAGAAATTTATGATGGCATTGGTAGAAAATTAAGCAATACTGGAAATGCAACAACTAGCACAAGTAACACATTTACTCTTGTTGGTTCAATGTCTTCTTTAAGTAATGATGTTTCGCCGATAATTGATGTATCTCGTATGGCAATTTTGACAATTGAAAATGAAATCAATAATCTTGGCCTTGCTAACTCTGATATTGTTGTTTCTAATGTTGGTTCTGGTTATGCAAATTCAACTGATGTAACAGTAACTATTTCTGGTGGCGGTGGTTCAGGTGCAACTGCTGTAGCAAATGTTGTGTCTAACACAGTTAATGCGGTTTACATTACAAATGCAGGTTCTGGTTATACAAGTTCACCAACAATTACATTAACAGTTGGTGCTGGTGGCGGATCTGGTGCTATTGTGACTTATAATGGTGAAACTGAAAAATCTGGTGGTAATGCAACTGCTCGTTATCAAACTCGCCGTGTTACACTTGCAGATGGATTTGATTCTGGCGATTTGCGTGTTTATTTAACTGCAAATAAACCATCAGGCACAAATATTCATGTGTATTATAAAATTCTTTCTGCATCTGATCCAGATATATTTAATAATAAGAGTTTTCAACTAATGGCAGAACTTGGTAATTCTAACTTTGTTTCATTAAATGAAAATGATTTCAGAGAGTTAACATTTGCGCCTGGTATTAACGGAATTGCAAACAATTCAGTTTCATACACATCCGCAGGAACAGCATTTACAACGTTTAGAACTTTTGCAATTAAAATTGTTATGTCTAGTTCTAGCACTGGTATTGTTCCACGAATTGCTGATATGAGAGCAATTGCATTACCAGCAGGATAGCATGAAACAAGTTAAAATAACAGACACTTCTTTTGTAAGAGATATTCATTCAAAAGCAATTCTAAATACTGACAGAAAAGGTTTAAATGAATATCTAATAAAAAGAGATATAGCAAAAAAGCAACAAAGTGAGAAAATTGAAACAAAAGAACGCCTGAATAGGTTAGAACAAGATATACAACAAATTAAAGAATTACTTCTAAAAATGAGTCAATAAATGGCAATTAATCAATTAAGCACAGCTAATACCTTTGAACAGTGGTTAATCGCCACTCAGTCACTCATTGCATTTGCTAATTCACTTACAGATGCTGCGCCCGGTAGCTCATTTACTGCGAACACATCAGAATACATCATTACTGGTAATTTGACGGTTGGTAATACAGTTACTTGTGTTACAATGAATACAGATGTAATTATTTTTGATGATGGCACTAGATTATCCTCAAATGTTCAAATTGTAAACGCATATGCACATTCTAACGCAGCATTTGATAAAGCCAATTCAGCCAATGTTTTAGCACAATCTGCGTTTAATACAGCAAATAATGGAATCATATTTACACAAGCTGTATATGATTATGCTAATGGCATTACTGCTGGTATAAGCAGCTCGTTAAATGTTTTAAATTCAAACACTGCTACAATAGGTAACTTGCATATTACTAAAACTTTGACAGAAGCGGTTACAAATACAGGCTCAGTATCTACAAATACAGCTAATATTAATTTAGCATTGACAAACGTTTTTGACATAACTTTAGCAAATAATGTAACTTTTACTTTTATAAATCCACCAGCAGCTGGTATAACTAAAAGTTGCACTATAGTTTTAAGACAAGATGCAACTGGTAACAGAACCGCGACTTTTGCTAATACTAAATATACAGATGGAGTACAGCCAGTTCTTTCAACTGGCGCAAATCAAATTGATGTTTTATCATTCTTTACATTTGATGGTGGAACAAATTATTTTGGAACATTTGCTATGGCCAATGTAGCTTAAGGAGGGTTAAAAAATGGCTTTAACAAAAATTGTTGACTGTTACCTTTATTGTGGTTTTACCGAAGATGCTCAAGCTTGCTTTGATTTTAAAAAATGGCTTGAAGATAACAATGTTGATTTTCAACTTTTATTTTACGCAGATAATTCACAACACAAAGGGGTATTTGATGCATTAAATAGTTGGTGGCCTGATCTTGAATCAGAAAATAAACTAAGTAAATTTCCTATTTTTGTTTATACTGAGATTCACGATGATTTAACACCAGCCAAATATCCTCGTAAATTTTTTAAATCAACTGCTGAAATTCAAACTTCAAATTTTTTAACCCAATATCAATTGGGAAGATAACAAATGCCTTTAGCTGCTAGATTACGCAGGGCATTAGCACCAGCTGGATCTGCCACTTTTAATAGCAGTGGTAATTATCAAATACCACTTGGCGTTAGACGAGTTAATATTTCTGGCCGTGCCGGCATAGGAAGTCCAGGCAGCGCTGGAAATCCAGGAACAGCTGGAAATCCGGGAACAGCTGGAAATCCAGGTGCAATTGGTAATCCTGGTAATCCTGGTAATAATGGTCCTGGCGGCGCTGGCGGCCCTGGCGGCTCAGGTGGCCCAGCTGGTAATCCTGGTAATTCTGGTACATCTGGTCAACCCGGTAATCCAGGAAATTATGGATTGAAAGGTGCAGGTGGCGCAGGAGGTGCTTCCGGTGCTGGTAATAAAGGCACTGATGGTACTAAGGGCACCAAAGGTAATGATGGTACTAATGGCGCTGGCGGCACAGCAGGTACAGGCGGCGCAAAGGGCCTTAAAGGTACTGATGGTAATCCTGGCAATCCTGGTTCTAAAGGCAATGATGGTAATAATGGCACCGCCGGCAACGCAGGTGCTGCAGGCGGCGGTGGCTTGGGCGGCCCAGCAGGCGGTGTAGGCCCTCTTGCGTTTAATACTTTTATATCTTCTCCTGGCCAGATCGAATCGATCAATGGTGAATCTGGCGGTTCAGGAACAGCAGGCTCAGCTGGGACAGGCGGCAATGGCGGCTCAGGCGGCGGCGGCGATGCTACGTTTAATTTGGATGGATTTAATGCTCAAGGATATAACGCAGGCGGCGGCGATGGTGGTGTAGGTGGCAATAGTGGTGGCCCAGGTGGCGGTGGTGGTGCTGGTGCTGGTGGTAACCCTGGTGGCGCTGGTAATTCTGGTAATAATGGTATTGGTGCTAATTTTGGTGCTCCTGGCATTCCTGGCGGCGATGGCGGTGATGGCGCTAATGGCAATCCTGGTGAAGATGGCAATCCTGGTGAAGATGGCACCGGCGGCGGCCCAGGATCACCTGGAAGTCCTGGCGGTGAGGGCTCTAATGGCAGTTCAGGTAATCCTGGTGATGCTGGCACTCCTGGTAATGCTGGCAATCCCGGTAATGCTGGCAATCCTGGCAATCCTGGCAGTCCTGGCACATCTGGCAGTGCTGGTACATCCGGCAATCCAGGTGCTGCGGGTAATCCAGGTGCTGCGGGTAATCCAGGTGCTGCGGGCACCTCTGGTGCCATTGGTGCTGCAGGTAACTCTTCATCTTTTGGTACTTTAGCAACATTTACTGGTATCACAAGTCCCGCTGGTAATGCTGGTAGTGCTGGTACTGGTGGTAGTGCTGGTACTGGTGGAACAGGTGGCTCTGGCGGCACTGGAGGTTCAGCTGGCAATCCAGGAAATATTGGTTCAGTTGGTAATACTGGAGAACCTGGTAACGCTGGCGCTGGCGGTGCTGGTGGAACCGGTGGTCCCGGTGGTAATGCGGGTAATCCTGGTAATCCTGGTAATCCTGGTACAGCTGGCGGTTCTGGGACTGCTGGCAAGGGCGGCAACAAGGGACTCAAAGGTAATGGCGGCACGGCTGGCAATCCTGGTACACAAGGTACAGGTACTAAAGGTAATCCTGGTAATAATGGCGTCGGCGGACCAGGCGGTGCATCCGGACCAGGCGGCGCTGCTGGCACTGCTGGCACTGCTGGCACTGCTGGCAATCCAGGAGGCTCTGGCGGTGGCGGCGGCGGTTTTGAAAATATATCCAATCTTTTTTATTCAGCTAGTCCTTTTAATGTTACGTTGTTGACTGCGGCTAACGCCGGAAATCCAGGAACAGGAACAGGATCTAATGGAGCAGGTGGCCCCGTTGATACACCTGGTGGTTCTGGTAGTGCTGGTACTGGTGGCACTGGTGGTGAATCTGGCACTGGTGCCAGTAATGCTCCTAACTCTTGGCCAGGCCAGGATGCTCCTAACTCTTGGCCTGGCAAGGCTGGCGAAGATGGCAATGATGGTGTCGGTGTCCCTGGTGAACCTGGTACCGGTGCTAATTTTGGCAATCCAGGCACTGATGGCGGTCCTGGGACTGCTGGTTCAGGTGGTCTACCTGGCGACTCTGGCAATCCCGGTACAGATGGTTTTGGCGGTAATCCTGGAAATTCTGGCAATTCAGGATCACCAGGAGGTGCCGGAACAATTGGTTTATCTGGTAATCCTGGTGCTTCAGGTAATCCTGGCACCGGAGCTACCTCTGGTACAGCTGGTAATCCGGGAACAGCTGGTAATCCAGGAACAGCTGGTAATTTGGGAACGGCAGGAAATCCAGGAACTGCTCTTACTCCTCCGACCGGAAATAGTAATGTCAATGTAACATCTCGAGCAACATACGGCGTAACTGTAGGAACAGGAACATCACCCGGTTTTGTAACAGTATCTTGGAATAGACAATAAATATGGCTAATTATATTTTTGCTCCAATGGCAACATTTGGAGTTTCTGAACATCCTTTTGTCACTTGGAACGATGCGCTTAATGATGATGAAATTAATAAACTAGTAGACTATTGTAATACTTTAAAATTTCAAAAAGCAACAGTTGGCATGGGTGAAGAGACTGCAACTGTGACAAAAATAAGAGAATCTAAAGTTGCATGGATTGACAATACACATGAAAGTAGATGGATTTATGACAGACTAGCATATGTTGCAAGAGGACTAAACGGTCAATTTTATAAATTTGATTTGTATGGTTTTTCAGAACATATGCAATTTACAGTATATGAAGAAGACTCTGGTGGACATTATACTTGGCATATAGATTCTGGAGGCGGTAGTCATTCAACTCCTCCAAGAAAACTATCTTTAGTATTACAACTATCTGATCCTTCTGAATATGAAGGCGGTGATTTAGAAATTTTTACTTCTTCTGAACCAACCAAAATTGATAAAAAAAAAGGCTTAATTGCTGCATTTCCAAGTTATACATTACATCGTGTAACTCCAATAACAAAAGGAACTCGCAGAAGTTTAGTCGTTTGGGTAACAGGACCAGCTTTTAAATGAAAAAAACAACATATGAAAATTTTGTTGGCGTTTACGACAACTACTTTAGTGAAGAATTTTGTGATAACTTAATTGAACATTTTGAATGGTGTCAAAGAAGTAATAAAACATATTCTCGGTCAGAAAAAGAAAATATTAAAAAAGACGAATCTACAAATTTAAATCCAAATAGTATTCAAGAAATTGAATATGCACATCCAAATGTTTCAAATTACATAACTGAGTTTAATAATGTTTTTTGGGATGAATGTTATGCAGATTATTTAAAAAATTATAGTACATTGTCTAGTTATGATTTGCATACAATTTATTCTTATAAAGTACAAAAAACAGTTCCATCTGGCGGATATCATATTTGGCACTGTGAAGACGGATCAAAATTGTTTTCACGCCGAGTTGGCGTCTATATTTTATATTTAAATGATGTTGAAGAAGGTGGTGAAACGGAGTTTTTATATTTTTCTAAACGAATTTCAGCTAAAAAAGGAAGACTGATTGTTTTTCCTCCTAATTTTCCATGGACACACAGAGGTAATCCTCCGTTGTCTGGCGTAAAATATATTATGACAGGTTGGACTGAATTTAATTAAAAAAATATAAATAAGTATTAATGCCGAGTTCTAGAAGGAGCGAAGATGGCAATTCAAATAAACGGAACCACTGTTGTTGATGACAGTAGAGTCCTTCAAAATTTAGGCTCTGCACTTACCGTAGCAAACGGTGGCTCTGGAGCAACTACCCTGACTGGTGTTCTTAAGGGCAATGGCACTTCTGCTTTTACAGCAGCAACTGCTGGCACAGACTATGTGGCTCCGGCAACTGCCACGACATTTACGGCAACTCAAACTTTCTCAGGTTCTACAAGCGTCTTGGCCGCTGCTTTGTCAAACGCCGGAGAGGTTGTCACTGTATCTGCTATCGCTGCTACGGGCACAATCAACTTTGATGTGACCACCCAATCGGTGCTGTACTACACCTCCAACGCATCAGCCAACTGGACGGTGAACTTCCGCGCATCTAGCGGTACGAGTTTGAACACGGCGATGTCCACCGGGCAGAGTGTCACAGCAGCGTTCTTGGTGACGCAAGGCGCAACTGCTTACTACAACAGCACCGTACAAGTTGACGGCACAACCATCACCCCTAAATGGCAAGGCGGCACAGCACCCTCAGCAGGGAATGCGTCTGCAATTGATACTTATGTGTATACGATCATAAAAACGGGGTCTGCTGCTTTTACGATTTTGGCCTCTCAGACTCAGTTTAAGTAAGAGGTCACCATGCCACTACTTGAAACTAAAGGCGTTGCTTCTGCTCAGGGGTTTGGTGGGTTCGCTAGGACTACCGCTGCTGTTTATATTGAGGATGTGTTTTCATGCTTTCTCTACACAGGTAACGGATCTACACAAACCATTACCAACGGCATAGACCTGTCTGGTGAAGGTGGGTTGGTTTGGATCAAAGGCAGAAGTGTTGGGTATAGTCATGGTCTTTTTGACACTATTCGTGGAGCAGATTATTGGCTAAATTCGGCAAGCAATGACGCAAGCACCAGTATTTCTGGTATTCCAGCAAACGCATGGATTACAGGCTTTAATTCAAATGGTTTTGGTCTTGGTACTAATGCGTCTGTAAGTAATAATGGAACTACCTACACCTCATGGACCTTCAGAAAAGCAAAGAAGTTCTTTGACATAGTTACTTATACTGGTAATGGCTCCAACCGCACTATCAGCCATAACCTTGGCTCTGTGCCGGGTTGGATTATTGTCAAATGCACAAGCAGTGGTGGGGCGTGGACTGTTTATCACAGGTCAACGGGGTCTACTAAGTATCTACTCTTAAACAGCTCAGACGCAGCAGAAACTCTTACAGGGATGTGGAACAACACAGACCCAACAGCAACCGAGTTTACGCTTGGCGCATCTGGCTTTGTAAACGGCAACGGCGCAACCTACATTGCCTACCTATTCGCCCATGACGCAGGTGGCTTTGGTAATTCTGGCTCCGATAATGTGATTTCGTGTGGGTCGTTTACGACTGATGGTAGTGGTAACGCTACGGTAAGCCTTGGGTATGAACCGCAGTTTTTGATAGCGAAGAAAACGTCTAGCACAGGGGATTGGATGACGCTAGATAACATGCGCGGCATCGCTATGACTCCCTCAATAGGAAGTAATGATTCTGTATTAAAACCTAATTTATCAAATGCAGAAGTAACAGATAATCTTGCTGATTTGTCTGCTACTGGATTCAGCTTTTCTCAATCACCATCCACCACCTACATCTACATCGCCATTCGCCGTGGGCCGATGAAGACTCCTACGAGTGGGACGGAGGTGTTTAGTCCTGTTGCTTATAGCGGAACAGGAACAAATAGCAGACAAATTAGTTCGTCTATTACCCCAGATTTTGGTTTATTAGCCTTTAGAAATACTACTGGTAGTAAATTTGTATACGACCGATTAAGAGGCAACGGTGTAAATCTACAAACAAATGATACATCAGCAGAAGCAAATGAAGGCGCAACAAATGGAGTTCAATTTAATAAAGTTCAAACTGGATACGAACAAGGAACCGCAGATTCTACATATTTCAACAGTTCATCATATACTTTTGTAAATTATTTAATAAAACGAGCCCCCGGCTTCTTTGATGAGGTCTGCTATACGGGCACAGGTTCTAACTTAACTGTTGCTCATAATTTAGGTGCTGTTCCTGAGTTAATTATTGCCAAGAACAGAACAACTGCTGGAAATAACTGGCCTGTTCTTTTTAACTTTACCTCAACAAATCAAAGTTATGGATTTTTGAATTTAACTTCTGCTGGTGGAAACGATACATACGCCAACGTAGGTGTAATGACAGCGCAACCAACTTCAACAAATATGTATTTATCGTCTTCTGGCTCAATGAATACAAGCACTAATGGTCACGTTGCCTACCTCTTTGCCTCTTGTCCCGGTGTCAGCAAAGTAGGTTCTTATACAGGAACCGGCGCACTTCAAACCGTTAACTGTGGATTTAGCGGAGGTGCAAGGTTTGTTTTAATTAAGCGCACGGATTCAACCGGAGATTGGTGGGTATATGACTCGGCTCGTGGTATATCGTCAGGTAACGATCCATACCTTTACTTGAACTCAACTGCGGCTGAAGTTACCAACACTAACTATGTAGACACAACATCGGTCGGGTTCCAAGTCACCGCAGCGGCCCCGGCTGGA